>OGGJ01003280.1_pt1 | contig 10337 bp, 10 predicted proteins | sample 1571071 | NCBI WGS metagenome assembly OGGJ01 (sample SAMEA2581954, study PRJEB24529) | metagenome | biome: Human gut stool | place: China | collected 2011
TTAAATGGCTTGTAATTATCAATAAAATCTAATTGCACTCTATAATTACTTATTTTTTCAAATTCATCTATTGCTGTTTCTAGATATTTATTTTCAATTTTTCCTTTTTTTACTTTTTCATTTAAACTCTGATTTAAATCTTCAATATTTTCTGTACCTTTGTTGTACTGAAAATTAAAATCTTCCATAATTCTATCAAATCTAGTAGTATTATAAGTTCCTGTTCTAGTTTGAAATAATCTGTTTCTATCTAAATACAAAATATCAGTATCATTAAATCTTTTACCACTGAACGGGTTATTTACACTTAATCTTAAATCCGGGCTTCCATCTTTAGGTTTTAAAGGATCTGATTTTAAAAATTGCTGATCACATACTACAGAAGTTACAAGATATGAATTACTTCCTTTGTTTCTAGTTTTACCGGTAAAAATAAAACCTTTTGCAAGAAAGTTAGTATTAGGAAACGTACCTTGGACATTAAAATCTTTATCTGAAAAAATTTTAATTTCTGTATTAGTATTAGGATTACTCATATCTGAAATATTAAATGAATCAGCTTTATATTCTAATATAGCAGATGATATTGCATCCAATATCGTTGTTTTCCCACAACCATTTTCACCTACAAAAACTGTTAATCCAGAACCATCATCTTTGCCATTTGGGATATTAAAATCTTTTATTTCATGTTCCTTAGTATCATCAAACAATCTAAAATTTTTAATCGAAAGTTTAGAAATAAACATCAATATCACCTCAATTCAAATTATTTTTTTAATATTTTTTTATCATTCCAAACTTCATTTGTATGTTGAGTAAGAGCCATAACAAAGGCTTCTCTCGTCATATCAATTCTACTAATTACGTTATTAGTTAGGAAACTTATGCCACCTTTGCCACTTCTTAAATCATGTTGTTTAAATATATTATCCATAACTTGTCCAAGATCAGTTGTAATTATTTCATCAACATACTTATCTGGCACTGGGAATGCTGGACTAGTACCCCAACTTTCGTATCCATTTTTGTCTTTTATTACCGCAATATTTATAATTACCCATTTACCTAATAAATTAGTTATTCCTGATTCTATCCCTAAAAAATATTCTACATCTATATTATTTTCTTCGGCATACTTCTTTAAATTATCTACACGGTTCCTAGCACCTTCATAAATTTCATTATTTACTGGTTCTTCACTTACATCTGAAGGAACAGGAATACCTTCAATGTCAAATGTATCAAAATAATTTTTAAACGCTTCTTTAGCTCCTTGTATTTTCCCAGGATTTTTTGTGCCTATTAAAACTTTCATTATTTTACCTCCTTAAATCCATTTCTGCTCCATAACCATAATTGAGTATGAATATCAATTGGTTTATATTTAGTGCCTTTAAAAAGTTCTTGCCATCTATCTATAACTATTTGTTGAACATTACTTGAATTAAATTCATCATCAGTTATCAAACCTAATCTATGAGTTGCTTTACATACGTGAGTATCTGGAGCAACTGTTAAACACTCAATGTTTTTATATCTTCTATCAGTATATTGATAAATAACATACATCCAATAATTACAAATCTTAGTTCCAGATAAATAAGGGAATTTCTTTTTGTTTTCTTTTTGTATAAAGTTTCTAATCTTGTCAACATCATTATCCAATTCATCAAATAGTTTTCGGATATCGCCATCAAACATTTCTACAAACGTATTGCATAATGCTAACCATATTTCAGTTTGTTTTTGCTTTTGTAGAGCAACTTTATATTTAGTTAAAGCATATTGTACTTCTTCAAAACTTTTTTCTAAACATGCTTTAGGATTAAAAACAAATCTTGTTCCTTCATCATTATATGTTTTTAAAGCACTTTCCCATAATGTATAAGAATTTCTTTGATAGTTTAATGCCATTGGTAAAGTGAAATATAAATAATTTTCTAAACTATCTTTTTCAAAATTAGGATTTGCATCTTCTGGCATTACTTCGCCACCAAGTTCACCATTTTTATACATTGCCATAAGTTTATCTACTTTATCTAATATTACTTTCTTATTCATTGCTACCTCCTAATAAAATTCAAGTTTTAAAACTACTATAATTATACATTAAAATACAATTTTTTTCCATACTCCCCTTGAAAATATCTAGGAAAATGATATAATGAATTTATCAGAGAGATTTAATCAAATCTTATAGTCTTAATTTCGCATACGTGTATAGTTAAGGCTCCAAAAAAACTTACGAACAGCTAAGTTCGTAAGTTTTTTATATAAATATGTCTAATCTATACTAACTATTTCATTCATCTTTAACCTTCATTACAGCAACTATTGCAGCCTCCAACAACTGTTCTATATCTGTATTTATAATACCATAATGTTTAACTGAATATAAATCTTTTATCATCTCGCTAAATTTATGTATTTCAATAACCTCAAATCCAATCTTTCCGAAAAAATCCTTTATATGCTCTATATTCTCAAACCTATCATTCAAATTATTTCTAGACGTCATTTTATTTAAATTTATATTAAACTTTGGTAATGCCTTTTCCTGAGTTTGTACAAATTTCTTTGGCATTACATCACAAGTAATCCATACTCCATCATGTTCTTTTAAAAATGAATAAATATTTTCCGCAACAATCCTTTTTTCATCAAAAGTCAAATATCTTAATAATCCTTCATTTATTACCGCTACTGGTTTATCTTTTTCAAAATATTCATTACATTTAACATAATCATCACATCTTAATGCATTTCCACTAACTATATTTAACGATTCTGGAATATTCTTTTCAATTGCTTGAATGATACTTCTTTTATTCTGACTTACATTCTCTAAATCCATTTCAACATAATTATATCTCTTTTGTGAATATATAAGCCCTCTCGAACTATAACCTGCAGCAAGTTCTAAAACTTGCTTTATACCAGAATTATCTAGTAATTTATTCGTCAATTTATACCTAGCTTCAATTTCAGGTGCCAACATTTTATTTAAAGTAACTTCTTCATTGCAGTAATTACTTAACCATTCGTAAATTTCTTTTTCATAAGGTATATCCGTAAATATTCTTGGATATGATGTAACAATAGCAGTTGAACTTATCTCTTCATAATCTTTATCATTTATATGCATATACTATTTTCTTCTTTCTTTATATAAATTGAGGGTACAATATACTTCTTTATAAATTCTCCTTTATCTTAAGCAATGGTCAATCCATTTATCATTTGTTACTTTTCTTCTCTCAATTTCTAATAATTCTCTTGCTTCTCTACTAGTTAATTTCATTTTTTCTCCTAAAATCTAAAACATATTCATAAACTTCTCTCTAATTTTTCACTCTTGATATATCTGAATATCTATCTACATTTTTTCATCATATTTACTATAAACTTAAATTTCCTGAAATATTCCTCAATAAATTATTGTTATCAAATTCAATAGTTACAATTGATTTATCATTAAACTTTGCAACAATACTGTTTTGATTATCGCTATATTTAATCTCATTTTCATTTAACAAAGCTTTAATCATTAACTTATGATTAACATTAAATTCTGAAATTATTTCCATCACGCAATTCGAAAATTCAATAGAATTCATTTTCTTGAAAATATCTTCAGGTAAATTTTTTACAAACATATAAATTGATGTATCACCTGAACCACAAAAATACGCAACATTTTCTGGAGCAAATGCAATATAAACCATAGATAAATTATAACCGTTTATATCATCTTTTAGTTCTATTTTTCCTTCAGTAAACTTTCCCAAATTCAAATCTTGCATAATTTTTCTTGTATTAATTTTTAAATCAACATATTCATCTGGTATCACTCTTTCTAATTCAGAAGAATACCAAAAATTATCTGATACACTTGTTGTTCCTATGTATTCAACATTAAATATTCTATCGTCTAATTTTAAAATTCCTTCTTCTAGATTAGTATTCCAATTATTATACTTTCCTATATAATCAATAAATCTTTTTTGATATAAAAAAGTTTTTCCAATACATATAGAAAATACATTTTTAAAATCAATATCATATGAATTTAACAACTTTAAAGTTTCCTCTTTCAACATACAAATATTCTCCTTTCAATATAAATATAATTCTTTAATTTCTCTTTAACTTTCATTATAGCATCCAACAACTATTCTATATTAGTATTTATAATACCATAATGTTTAACTGCATATAAATCCTTTATCATTTATATGCATATACTATTTTCTTCTTTCTTTATATCTTTCTCACAAATTATATACTATATAATAATTTATTTCTAGAAGTTCAGTGAATTTATGCGGTATAAATTAAAAACTTGTGATATTATGTAAAGTATGTTATAATTACAGTATGGGTCTTATTTTTATAAGTAGTCCTACAATAATTTTGAGGACTATATGTCCTCTATTTTACTTTATTAACTATCATTCAAAAAGGAGGACATAACACATGAAAGTAACAAATTTACCAGCTTACCGGAGATTAAAAGAAAAGTTTATTCAAAGAGGTTACTCGATGGGAATTGTCGATGATTTACCTATTTATGTAGTAGATGACATTCACGAACTTTTACCCCAGACAACAGTTGGTCGTACTATTGAGTTTGAAGAAATTCAATTTTCCAAAGAGTATCGAACACGGGAAATTTTACCCCAAGTAACAGTTGGTCACTACGTAGGAGCTATTGAATACGGAAAAATCAAATTCGAAGATATTCCCCAAAAATATCGAACAAGAAGTTTTTTCCTGCATGCTTTGTCTGGAGCAAATTCCGATTTAGTTGAATATGTAAAAAACAATATATCAGATTTTGACAGACAGTTTTTCAAAGACCACATCGTAACAGAGCCTTATGCACTGCACTTTAAAGATAACGATTTCGAATATATGCCTCTTAGCTATGTTGATGAAGAAATGGTTATGTGTGCAATGTTCACAGCAATTAAAGAACGCCCCATTGAACGGAGAGGTGATCATTCAGACTGGTTTTATTCCGTACAGAAAAGAAAGCCAGACATCTTAACCCAAGATTTATACATTATGGGAGCAAGATGTTTTGGAAGAAAAATAAACGGAGAAAATCAGTTTTTGAACATTACACCTACTCAATACCAAACGCCTGAATATTACTTCGCACTCTGCCAATGTAATAACACACCGGTAATGGAAGATATTCCAGATAACATATTAACAGATGAATTCTTACTTACTTTACTGAATGACAACATGAACGTTCAAGCATTTAGCCAATCAGCTCTCGAACGAGAATTAAAAGTGAAAGGAAAAGGCACTTTAAAAATATGGCAAATCGCTTTATATTGCGATGCATATCAGATAAGATATATGCCTTTAAATGATGAACGAGTAGAATTCTTCTTATCACTTTATGATGAGTCATCTACAGAGTATAAGAATGCATTTGAAACACTACACCAACGTTACCTTTACTTAAAAAAGTAGATTAAATTCTGGATATCATGTAAATTTATTATTTTTGTAGATAGCTCTACAATCTTTTGGAGGGCTACATGTCCTCCATTTAACTTTATTAACAATCACCTAAAAGGAGGACATAGCATGAGAATAACTGACACACAGGCTTACCAAAGTCTACTAGAAAACTTCTATGAAAAAGGATATTCAAGAGGTACTAAAGACACTACCCCTATTTACTATTGGGATGATAAACGTCAAGATCAAAAGTTAACACCTGGACATTATGTATGTGCATTGCGACATAATCAAATAAAATTTAATGATGTTCCTGAAAAATATCGGACGCGAGAATTTTTTCTGCATGCACTTTCAGGTAGTTTCGTTGAAATAGTTGACTATGTTAAAGCACATCCTGAAAAATTCAATAAGGATTTCTTTAAGGATCACATCGAAACTAATTCTTCAGCATTACATTATCAGTTCAATGATTTTGAAATTATGCCACTCGAATACATTGATGAAGAAATGGTTGCATGTGCTCTTCTTAAAACAATTGATGGCTGTCTTTATAGAAGGTCAGACCTTACCAGTGATTGGTTCTATTCAATCTGTAAGAGGAAAAAAGAAGTTTTAACACAGGAAATTTGCACTTTAGAAGCTCGATGTTTTGCAATAAATCATCATGACATCGATAAGTTTCTGAATGCAACTCCACCAAAATATCGTAACACAATGTACTACTTTAACTTATGCAGTAACAATCCTACACATATAATGCAATATATTTCCAAAAATATATTAACAAACGATTTTCTTGCTGCTTTGATTGCAGACGATCCAAAAAACATCCAGTGCTTTACTGAATCCGCTCTTGAGCAAGTAAGTGAAACTGGATTAAAATTTTGGCAAATCGCTGTCATGCGTAGTGGATATGTAATAGATTGCATTCCATTAAACGAGGAAAGAATAAAATTCTTCTTAGAATTTTATGACAAGGATTCTTATGAATATGAAGATAGTTTTAAAAAGTACTACAAAGCTTACCTTCGAGCAAAGAATCCAACACCGAAACAGGAAGTTAACAAGATAAGTAGCATGATGACACTTGCAACTGCAATGTCAGGAGCTAACATTGATACAGCAATTGAAGCTGGTAACAATGTAATGAAAGCACTTACAGATAATCAAAAACTACTTCCGATTTCCTTAAGAATCTCTGTACCAAAAGAATACTGCAAAGTATACGATAAGGAAGAATACCTCGCGGAAATCTATAAAAAGCTGAATATTGAGATTATCCGAGAAGAAGACAACTATTACTATCGTGTCATTTTACCTGAAGGACTCTCTATTGTTCAGGATAATTTCGGATATTGCTTAAAAAAAGGCGAAGAAACACTTATCCACTATTATGACCGAGGACCATTCTACGATAGAACAGTAACTGTAGACAAGCTTTACGTAACCCTGTAAAAGTATTTTCATAAAAGAACCGTCATACTCAAGTATGGCGGTTCTTTCTATTATTCTACTAACTAAAATAATATCATTCTATTTTACATCTCTTAAATTAATCATTTTAGTTATCCCAACACCTGCACATCCAATTAAAGAAACTAAAACAAATGTAAGTACAATTTTCCCTGCCTTAGGGAAATTCTCTTTAGCAATTGTGGGATCACTTGTATAATTATTTTTATTATCTCCATTAGAAATATTACTATCACTTGGTTTTTGAGTATCATTATTTGCATTATTAGTATTATTAGTATTTCCTGAACTCTGAGTAACTTTTATCTTCGGAGAATCAAACAAATTACTACTACTTGTCTTATCACCATAAGCCATAAGCACAATATTTATTCCAATCTGCTTATTAATAATACTAGCAGGATTATCTTTCAAACTCAATTTATATTTAACCAATGTTTCTGTATCATTTTCATTTATGCTACCTATCTTACATACCACTTTTCCATCACTATCTAACTTAGAAATATCTATTCTAGAATCACTTTTATTTAAAATAGTAATATCAAAATTTTCACTAATTTCATTAGGAAATATTACTTGAAATTCAATATTTTTTAAAGTAGTTCCTATTCTATCCATTACATCGTTATAAATATACTTAGTAACTATATTCTCTAAATTATCAATATCTAAACTATATATCTTTCCATAATATGGTTTGTAACTTGCATCATCTGGTCTTAATAAAATAAACGCTATATCATCTTTTTTTAACTTATCTATTTCTAACTTTGTATTATCTACGATTTTTTGATTATGCTTTTTTACGCCCTCTTCTAAAGCTTCATTCGTAGTAACATGAATTCTATTAGGTTCTCCATTGCAAATGGCAGGAACATCATCAAATAATGAAATTAAAATCTTATTAGAATCTGTTGAATATGATTCTCTTGCTAATGCTATCGCTGCTTCTAAATTATTATAATAAGATTTCTTTTCCGTATTCATCTTAGCTAATTGAGCAATTACTTCACTAGAACTATTGGTTAACTTTGCAACAATTTCAGCATTCTTTGAAATTCCAGGTACATCACCTTCATCATCGTCTTTTATGATGCTCTTTCCATCCACAATTTCCATAGATGCTATTGGACCTTTTATTCCTATTATTCCAATCTTAGTATTTTTATTTCTTTCAAAAACCTTTTTACTAAATTCTTCGATATATTTTTGATATTGCGCATATGAATCTAAATTGACAATATCTTCTGGTATCATAATGTATATTTCAGTTACCTTTTTCTGTTCACTTTCAGAAGCTGAAGTGTAAATTTTATTTGTAAAATTAATTTCTCCATAAACAAGATTCATCAATTTATCTGTACTTGTAATTTTATTTTCAATTTTACCTTGTTTGTTATTTATTACCTTTTCAGCTATTGCTGATTCCTTTTCTACAGAAATGCTATAACTTGCTGCAAAAACATTGCATGAATAACAAAAAATAACAAGCAAAATTATAATACTAACTACTTTTTTCATTTGTTTCTTCCTTTTCATAAAAAAATTCACTCAAAATAATTTTACACATAAAACATATTTTTTTCAATACTAATTTTAACCAAAAAAAATTCCTAATAAAAATTAGGAATTTTTCATTATAATTATTCTTTATCAGCTTTTGCTTCTTCTTTAGCTGGTTCTTCAGCTTTAACTTCCTCAACTACTGGAGCTTCAACTGTTTCTGGAGCTACGTTTGTAGCATCTTCAGCAACTTCAGCTTCTCCTGGAACAACTTCTTCTTTAACAACTATTTCTCTAGTTTCGATTCTTGCTCCTACTTTCTCTTTAGTCTTAGCAGCTTTACCAACTCTATCTCTTAAATAGTATAATTTAGCTCTTCTAGCTTTACCGACTCTAGTTACCTCAACTTTTTCAACGTTTGGTGAGTGAACTAAGAAAGTTTTTTCAACACCAACACCATAAGAAATTCTTCTTACTGTAAATGTTGCATTAACTCCTCCACCTTGTTTTTTAATTATAATTCCTTCAAATACTTGGATTCTTTCTCTATTTCCTTCTTTAATCTTTACGTGTACTCTAACTGTATCACCAACACGTAAATCTGGAATCTTATTCTTTAGTTGTTCATGTTCAATTGATTTTATAATATCCATTACTCGTGGACCTCCTTCTTTAATTTTTCTATATAGTCTTTCTCATTTTTAGTTAGCTCTATATTTTCTAACATTTCTGGTCTCTTTTTGAATGTATTTTCCAAAGATTTTTCTCTTCGCCATTTACGAATATTTTCATGGTGTCCTGAAATTAAAACATCAGGAACCTTTACATTATCAAAAACTTCTGGTCTTGTATATTGAGGATATTCTAATAAACCATTTGAAAAAGATTCTTCTTCAGTTGATTCATTAGATAAAACACCTTCAACATATCTTGAAACACTATCTATCAATACCATTGCTGGTAACTCGCCACCAGTTAAAACATAATCTCCAATTGAAATTTCTTCATCTACAATTTTATCTAATACTCTCTGGTCAATACCTTCATAATGACCACAAAGTAATATTAAATGTTCTTGTTTTGATAAATCTTTTACAATCTTTTGATTTAGCATTTTACCTTGAGGTGTAAGATAAATAACTTTTGCATTTTCAGATTTTACTGAATTATATGCTCTATCCACAACATCTGGTTTCATAAGCATTCCTGCCCCTCCACCATATGGAGTATCATCAACTTTATTGTGTTTGTCTTCTGAAAAATCTCTAATATTAACTAAATTAATATCAATTAATTTCTTTTCAGAAGCTCTTTTAATAATACTCTGTTTTAATGGTTCGAACATTTCTGGAAACAATGTTAAAACATCAAATTTCATTTTAACATCACCTCTTACTCTAATCCTGGTAATAAATGAACAATCATTTTCTTATTAGCAATATCAATATTCATAATAACCTCTCCAATTGCTGGTAACAACAATTCTTTTTTTCCAGTGTCCACAACATATATATCATGTTCACCTGAAGGAATTGGATATACGTCTTTCAATATTCCTAACTTACATTCATCATCTGAAAAAACTTCAAGACCAATCAAATCAACAATATAATATGTATCTTCTGGAAGTTCTGGCTCATCATCACGATGAACTTTGATATAAGCATTTCTTAATTTTTCAGCTTCATCAATATTATCAATACCTTTAAATTTTATTAAAGCTTGATTTTTATGATATTTAACTTCCTCGATTTCATATTCTTCTTGTTTCTTATTTTTTTCAATTATTACTTTATCAAATTCTTCAATTTTAGTAATATCATCTGTAAAAAGATTTACTTTAACTAAACCTTTCAATCCAGATGTATTAACTA
>OGGJ01003285.1_pt1 | contig 10323 bp, 12 predicted proteins | sample 1571071 | NCBI WGS metagenome assembly OGGJ01 (sample SAMEA2581954, study PRJEB24529) | metagenome | biome: Human gut stool | place: China | collected 2011
TCAAAGCCGCTGGCATGACCCCATAAGCGAACATCGGACAGCGCAGCGGACGGGCTTTTCGCCTTGACGCTGCGCTGTTCTCTTTTCGCTGCAAGAGACAAAGAGCTACCGCAATATTTTTCTGCACTTTTAGCCGTTTTTAGCGGTTTTCTCTCAATTCTAATTACTTTCCTGACACCTTGTGACTCGCACCCCCCATGTGTCCCAAATCTGTCTGTGGCATTTTATGTGGTCAAAAGCAACGTCTTGCCGGATTGATCCGGCGAGGCTTTGCGGTATTCTCGCATCCCGCTTTTCTGCTCGATGAACAACACGAAAACCGCGCCGAGCCCCCCGCGCCGTGGGATGCAATCGAAGAGTATGGGCTGTGCGGAACTCTTCTGTTGACATTTCAACAACCATGTGGTATAGTCTGACCGTTGAGATTTCAACAAAAGCATTCGTGAGAGAGGAGCGCAGCCATGCAGGAGCGATTTGAGACGTTTACGGTTTTGATCAACCGGATCAGCCGCGACATACGGAGGATAAAAAATCAGGAGATGGCCGTCTATCATCTGCGAAGCGCCCATGTGTCCTGCCTGTACTACATATATTCTCTGGATGGCGTGACCTCGGCGGAGCTGTGCGAGCACTGCGAGGAGGATAAGGCGACCATTTCCCGTGCGTTGGACTATCTGGAAACGAACGGATTTATCGTCCGGGATTCCGACCGGGTCAAACGGTACAGAAACCCTCTGCGCTTGACCGAAAAAGGGCAGGAGGTCGGCAAAAGGATCGCGGAGAAGATTGGCGCTGTCCTCGATACGGTCAGCCGTACCCTCACGGAGGACGAACGAGCGGCACTTTACCGCAGCCTTTCCGCCATCAGCAGAAGCTTGAACGCAATCGCCCAAAGCAGCGGGAAACAGGAGGCTTGAAGAAATTGAAAACAAGGATCATTGTGGATTCCACCGCGGATCTGGTTCCCGAGATCAAGGCGCGGGTCTATACGGTGCCTCTCACCGTTCATTTCGGTCAGGAGGAATACATCGACGGCGTAACCATTGACCACAGAACATTCTACGAGAAGCTCGTCGAAAGCGATGTGATGCCCACCACCAGTCAGGCAACGCCGGACGCCTTTATAAAGGAATTTGAAAAGGCAAGGCAGGCGGGCGAATCAGCCGTTGTTATTACCCTTGCATCCAAATTTTCCGGCACATATCAAAGCGCTATGATCGCGGCGGCGGATTATGAAAACATCTGTGTGGTGGACGGCACAAGCGCAGCGATGGGAACAGGGATTCTGGTGGAGCTTGCGTTCCGGCTTTTGGACGCGGGAATGTCCGCAGAGGAAATTGCGGATGCTCTGGAGAAAGAGAAGAAAAAAATCGTTGTTGTGGCGCTGGTAGATACCCTCGAATACCTCAAGCGGGGCGGCCGCATTTCAAAGACAGCCGCATTCGCCGGAGGGGTACTGAATATCAAGCCCGTGCTTTCCGTTATTGACGGCGAGATTCACCTGCTGGGAAAAGCACGCGGCTCCAAAATGGGGAACAATCTGCTCGTTCAGGAGATCGACAAGGCCGGCGGCATTGATTTCAGCAGGCCGGTTCTGCTGGGCTACAGTGGAATTTCTGACGCGCTGCTGCTAAAGTATATCGAAGACAGCCGTCACATCTGGGAGGGAAAACTGAAAGAAATTCGCTATACGACCGTAGGAAGTGTGATCGGAACCCATGCGGGCCCCGGCGCTGTTGTGGTAGCGTTTTTCAAGAATCAATATAACGCAGAACAGAACAGCAGCGATTGAAGAAGCTGCAATAAAGACAGGACTGCGCCGCATCGTCATTTCATTTGACGGTGATGCGGCGCAGTATCGTTTTATCTGACGCCATAAACCATGATCGAGATCACACAGGCCAGCAGACTGACCGCCGAGCCGGCCAGAAGCTGCGGCAGGGTATGGCGCGACAGCTTTAGGGAGGAGCGGTACACTGCCGCGATCAGCAGAACGGACGGTATGACAAAAAGCGGATGCAGCTTCCATGTCAGCAGAAACGCCGGAGCTGTTGTACTGCAGGCGTGTCCGCTTGCGCGAAGGCCAAAGCCCGCGTTGAGCAGCAACAGCGCCGCGATGGAAATGACATAAGAGAGAAACAGGATATGGACGAGCCATGAGCATGGCGTCAGCATTGACCAGAGAAACCCGCACAGATACCCAACGGCGCTGCATACCAGCGCCGTGCCGCGCTGCCCCCTGCGCCGGTCCTTTCCAATGTGGAAGATCTCCCGCAGCGGGTACGCCGCCAATGGGATAACCAGCAGGAACACCTCGCACAGCAGCAGCTCCCTGCGCGTCAGAAGCCCTGCCGGAGCGTACATCAGAAGCAGCGTTACCCCGATGACGATGGGCGGCAGTGTCAGAATGCGTACCGCAAGATGCAGCAACGCCTTCCTGTCCGAGACCTTCGTTTTCATGACGCAAAGCCCAGCATAATCCCGCCGTGTTCTGCATAGTAGCTGCACAGCCCACGCAGCGGATAGCTTTTCACCTCCGCCCCCGGAAATCGCCGCCGGAGCTCGGTGCAGAGCTCCAATGCAAATGCCGCGTTCCGGCAATGCCCGATGCGGACGCTGCCGCCCCTGTAGCCAAGCCGCACCATTTCACTCAACAGGAGCTCCTGCGTTTTTTGAGCGCCCCGACATTTGCCGAGCATCTCAAGCGTGCCCTCCTCGCTGGCCTGCCCAACGGCGCGGATGCCGAGAACACCGGCCATCGTTGCCGCCAGCTTGCTGATTCGTCCGTTCTGGGCGAGATTGTGCATGGATTCCAGCGCAAAGAGCAGATGGGTACGGCGCTGATACTGCTGTACGGCTGTGCAGACCTCCTCGAAGCTCTTGCCGGAGCGCAGTTCGGCAGCTGACTTTTCGATGAGCAGGGCGATCTCCGGACCGGCGGACAGCGTGTCCACCACAAAAATGCGGCGAGAGGGATTCTGCTCCTCGCAGCGTTTCTTTGCGGCAAGTGCCGCGCTGCAGCTGCCCGAAAGGCTGCTTGTAATGGTGAACGCGAGTACATCGCCGCTTTCGCCAAAGGCGGACTCCCAGTCCGCGATGTTCGGGCAGGCGCTGAAGGTGCGGCCCTTCGTGCCGCGAAGTGTTGTAACCATCGCGTCGACATTGAGCGCGGCGTCATCGCGAAATTCCTCCACAGCAGTACGGACGGTGAGCGGAACGCTGACAAAGTCCACGCCGTCCATGGTAAGCAGGTCGCAGCTTGAGTCTGCGGCAATGCGGATCTGATCCATAAGATGACCTCCAACTGAAAAAGTGTCGTTCGGTTCCGGTAAGGGATGGATGTAGTTTATCAGCTTTTTATTTCTTCGTCAACGGTTTTTAATAAACCGTTAAAAATATTTCGCAAAGCCGTTGAACTTTGCAGAGGAAACGCTTATAATAACAATATGGAAAAAGAAGTGCAAAACAGAATCACGGCGGACATCGCGGCCTTCCGTCTGCCGCGCTATGCACAGATCCCGGAGGTCGGACTGTATCTGGAGCAGGTGGTGCGCTATATCAACGCCCGGTTGGCACCGTTAGGAGAGCCTGAACTGACTGGCTCCATGGTGAGCAACTATGTCAAGCAGAAGCTGGTTCCTGCCCCTCAAAAAAAGCTGTATACAGCCGAACATCTTGCGCGGCTTCTGTTCATCGCGGTGGTCAAGCCTGTTGTTCCTTTGGAGGGGCTTCGACTGATGTTTAGCATACAGGAGGAGTGCTATCCCCTTCAGACCGCCTATGACTACTTCTGCGATGAGTTTGAGAATATGCTCGGCGCAGCGTTTGGTGTCGCTCCTGCAGTGGAGGGACTTGGTGAAACCGAGTCTGATGCCAAGGATCTCCTGCGCAACACGATCTCGGCTACCGTCAACAAGGTCTGTCTGGACCGGCATCTGGAGGAGTATCGAAAGCGGCGGGAGCAGGCTGAGACTATTGCGGAAAAAGAAATCTCCCTGTTATAGTAGAAATGCTGTCTGGCAGCTACAAGCTGTAAAGCAACGGGAGACCATTCAGAAATGAAATGGCAGAAGAAGTTTAGCAGACTATACCAACGCCACATGAGGCGTGGCCGACAGCATGGAGCTTTGCCCGCGTAAGGAATATCCCCGGCCAAGCCGGGGATATTCCTTACGTCTCTCTGCCATGATTACAGTGCAAAACAGAAGAACATGCTCCGGGCCCTTCATCGCCATGTCCTAATTGATAAAGAGCTTTCATTGATCCTGCATCGCTGCAATAGAGGGCCTCCGAAGATTCTCTCTATTGTGATGATATGCCGAGCATCCTCCATGGTGCATCTGAAGCCTTCGGCTTTGCGCCCGGACAGTACAGCGTGCTGAGAGGAGGCTCCCTGTGCGTCGAGGCTTGTCTGATTCTGCATACTTCTCTGCAAGCAGGATCTTCTCGACTTCTGCCTTACAAAAGCCTATTTACCCGCCTGCGTTTCGCAGTAGCGGCAGCGGTAAACGCGCTTTTCACGATCCGTTAGCACAAACTCCTGCGGCAGCTCCTGCTCAACGGAGGTGATGCAGCGCGGGTTTTTGCACTTGAGCACGCCGCGGATGCGCTCAGGCAGCTTGAGCGTGCGCTTTTCCACAAGTTTCCCGTCGCGGATGATGTTGACGGTGATGCTCGGATCGACATAGCCGATCAGGTCCCAGTCAAGGTCCATTTCGCGGTCGATCTTGATGATGTCCTTGCAGCCGAACTTGCCGCTCGTAACATTTTTGAGGATGGCCACCGTGCAGTCAAGCTGATCGAGGCCGAGGATCTGATAGAGCTCCATGGATTTTCCCGCGGTGATGTGGTCGATGACGATGCCGTTTTGAATAGAGTCAATGATCATTGTGTCGCACTTCCTTTCTCACTTGATTTCCAACAGCTTGAGGATCAGCGCCATGCGGATGTACTTGCCGTACTGCACCTGCTTGAAGTAGCAGGCGCGCGGGTCGTCGTCCACGGCGACGGAGATCTCGTTCACACGCGGCAGCGGATGCAGGATACGAAGAGCTTCCTTCGCGCCCTTGAGCTTGTCGGGCGTGAGGATGTAGCTGTCCTTGAGGCGCAGGTAGTCCTCCTCGTTGAAGAAGCGCTCGCGCTGCACGCGCGTCATGTAGAGGATGTCCAGCTCCGGCATGACGGCCTCGAGATCGGTGGACTGCGTGTAGGGGATATTCTTGGACTTGATGTACTGCTCCTTGACATAGCGCGGCAGCTTGAGTTCCTCGGGGGAGATGAGCACAAAGCGGACGCCGGGGTAGCGGCTCATCGCGGAGACAAGGGAGTGCACCGTGCGCCCGAACTTGAGGTCACCGCAGAGACCGACGGTGAGGTTTTCAAAGCGTCCCATCTCGCGGTGGATGGTCAGAAGGTCGGTGAGTGTCTGCGTGGGGTGGTTGTGGCCGCCGTCGCCTGCGTTGATGACGGGCACGAGCGAGTGCATGGACGCCACCAGCGGCGCGCCCTCCTTGGGATGGCGCATGGCGATGATATCGCTGTAACAGCTCACGGTGCGCACGGTGTCCGCCACGCTCTCGCCCTTGGCAGCGGACGAGCTTTTCGCCTCCGAGAAGCCGAGCACCTTGCCGCCGAGGGAGAGCATCGCGCTCTCAAAGCTCAGACGGGTGCGGGTGGAGGGCTCGAAAAAGAGGGTCGCAAGGATCTTGCCGTCGCACTTGTGTGCGTATTCGGCGGGATGGTCGATGATGTCGCCGGCGGTATTCACCAGATCCATGATCTCCTGCTCGGAGAGCTCCAGAATGTCGATTAGGCTTTTCATATCAGTTTGTTCCTCCTTTTGTGATCCAGCTTTCGTCGGCGGGGTCGTCGCGGAAGGCCAGCAGCCGCGCGACATCCGCCTCTGTGATGTAATGCTCCTCTGCGCCCACGCGGGCGATGGTATCCAAATTTGTCAGGCTCACGCTCTTGACCTTTGCCTCGGCCATGCGCTCAACGCCCTTTTTCATGCCGTAGGTGAAGATGCTCACAACGCCGAGCACCTCGGCGCCGGCCTCACGCAGCGCCGCGACCGTATCCAGCACACTGCCGCCGGTGGAGATGAGGTCCTCGATCACGACGACCCTCTGCCCCGCCTCGAGCCTGCCCTCGATCTGGTTTTTTCTGCCGTGGTCCTTGCTGCCCGAGCGCACATAGCCCATAGGCAGGCCGAGCAGATGCGCGGCGATGGCGGCGTGGGCGATGCCCGCCGTGGCGGTGCCCATCAAAACCTCCGCCTGCGGGAACTCGCGGCGCACCGTGTCCGCGATGGCGCGCTCGACCGTATCGCGCACGGCGGGAGCGGTGAGAATAAGGCGGTTATCGCAGTAGATGGGGCTTTTGATGCCGCTTGCCCAGGTGAACGGCTCCTGCGGGCGCAGAAAGACCGCGCCGATGGAGAGCAGGCCCTGTGCGATTTTGCTGCTGATGTCCATGTCCATTTTCCTCCCTGTATTTCTTATTGTTGAAGCAATGCTGTTTTCAGCTCGTTGAGATCGGCGGCCAGAAAGTCCGCCCCGGCGGCGCTCAGCTCCTCACGGCTGCCGTAGCCGTAGAGAATGCCGATGGCCTCAAGGCCGTTGGCATGCGCCCCGTATATGTCGTGGCGGCGGTCGCCGACCATGACGGCGCGTCCCGTCACGCCAGCGCGCGTGAGCGCCGTGCGCACGACGCTCGCCTTGTCCGCGCTGGCCCTGTCCTCCGGATGGGAGCCGCAGATGAGGTCGAAATAACGCTCCAGCGCAAAATGCTCTAAAATTTTGCGTGCAAAGCTCTCAGGCTTCGAGGTCGCGACAATCAGGCGCAGCCCCGCTGCGTGCAGCGCGGCAAGGAACTCCGCCATTCCCTCGTAGGGCACATTCTCCGCCCAGCCGCGGCGGGCGAAGTAATCGCGAAATTCGCAGACCGCCCGCTCCGTCTCCACCTCGTCCATGCCGCAAATCGCCGAAAAGCTCTCGTGGAGCGGCGGACCGATGAAGGCAGTCAGCGTATCTCGCGGCGGCAGCTCGCGGCCAAGGCGCTCGAGCGCATAGCTCACCGATTTTACGATGCCCTCCTGCGAGTCGGTCAGCGTTCCGTCCATGTCAAAGAGAACTGTATCCCAGCGCATCAGCCCACGAACTCCTCTCGGCAGCGGCGGTAGGCGGCCGCGGGGTCCTCCGCCTGCGTGATGGGACGGCCCACCACGATGTAGTCGGAGCCGAGCTCCTTCGCCCGCGCGGGCGTGGTGACCCGTTTCTGGTCGCCCGCGTCCCCGTCGGCAAAGCGCACACCGGGGGTCACGGTGAGGAAGTCCTTGCCGCAGCGCTCATGGACAACGCCCGCCTCCAGCGGAGAGCAGACCACGCCGTCCAGGCCCCAGCCGCGGGCCTTGCCGGCCAGCTCCAGGGCAAAGTCCGAAGGATCGGCGCTGATGCCGGGCATCTCGCCGGGGCCGAAGCTGGTCAGGGCCGTGACGCCAAAAAGCTGGGGAGCCTTGCTGCCGTAGCTGTCGGCGGCAATACGGGCCTCGCTGCACATGCGCTCGCCGCCCTGGCAGTGCAGGGTCAGCAGTTCCGCACCGGCGGCGGCAGCGGCCTTGACGGCCTGGGCCACGGTGTGGGGGATGTCGTAAAATTTCATGTCCAGGAAGACATGGAAGCCAAGGTCGTGCAGTTCGCGGATGATGTCCGGGCCGGCCAGGGTGAACAGTTCCATGCCCACCTTGCACCAGGGCACGGCGCCTTGCAGTTCGCGGGCCAGGACGAGAGCGTCTTCCTTGCGGGGCAGATCCAGAGCGACAATGAGTTGGGCAGCCATCGTTCTTCTTCCTTTAAAGGAGGTGTCCGTTGTTCAGGGCCTCCACCAGCCCGGGGCGGCAGTGGGGCGCCAGGGTCGCGGCCAGGTAGGCGGCGCGCAGGTGGTCGTAAGCCGTGTCCAGGTCGTCATTGACGATGAGGGCATCGTAGTGGGGCGCTTCCTGCATCTCGGCACGGGCATTGGCCAGGCGGCGCAGGATGACTTCCTCGCTGTCCAGGCCGCGGCCGCGCAGGCGGCGTTCCAGTTCTTCCATGGAGGGCGGCAGGATGAAGAGGAAGCGGGCATCGGGCATGTTCTTGCGCAGCTGGGCGGCGCCCTGCACGTCGATGTCGAACAGGATATCCTGGCCTTTGGCCAGCATCTCGCGCACAGGGGGCAGGGGCGTGCCGTAGAAGTTGCCGTGCACCTCGGCCCATTCGGCAAAATGGCCCTGGTCGCGCAGCTCCACGAAGCGCTCGCGGCTCAGGAAGTGATAGTCCTTGCCGTCCACTTCGCCCTCGCGGGGGGCGCGGGTGGTGCAGGAGATGGAATAGCCGAAGTTGGGGAATTCCTTGCGCAGGCGTTTGATGAGCGTGGTCTTCCCCGTGCCGGAGGGCGCACTGATGACCAGCGCGATGCCGAGTCTGTTCATGATGTCAAAATCTCCTTCCGTAGGCAGGGCCCGCGGAGCTCAGTGTCGGACGACCGTGACGGGAACCCGCCGGCTATTCGAGGTTCTGTACCTGCTCGCGGCACTTTTCCAGTTCGTTCTTGAAATCGACCACCATGCGCGAAAGCTGCACATCGGGGATCTTGTTGCCGCAGGTGTTGATCTCGCGGAAGCATTCCTGCAGCGTGAAGTCCAGACGGCGGCCGGCATCCTTGCCGGCATCCAGCAGTTCGTGCAGGCGGGCAAGGTGGGTGTGCAGGCGGGTCAGCTCATCGTATTTGGGCAGCTCGTTCAGCAGGTCATCGCACATGGCGTAATATTGGGTCAGGTTAAAGGCCGCGCCGGTGCCAAAGTCTTCGTCATAGCCGAAATAGGCGGCCCAGGCTTTGGCTTCGGCGGGAACAAAGAAGTAGTTATCCTCCGGCTCCAGCAGGCTCAGGTACAGCGCGGCGCTGCCGGCTGTCTGAGTGAACTTGGCCATGCGCGGCAGGCAACGGCGGAAACGGCCGTTGACCTGGTCGGCAAACATTTCCACGCGGCCCTGGCGTTTTTTCAGGTCACCGTCATCATCATTGAACAGCCAGCGAAAACACTCGCGCACAAGCTCAACTTCCGTGGGGCGCATCATCAGGGCCTGCATGCCGCCAATGGGCTGCAGGGCAGGCGTGTCCATCACGGCACGGGCCTGCTGTGTGGCCTGGGCAAACATGGCGGGAAAATCCACCTATATGCGCCAGACGGCGCTGATCGTTCTGATGGCGCAGCTTGGCAGCTATGTGCCTGCGGCATCCGCGAAGATCGGTATCGTGGACCGCATTTTCACACGTGTGGGAGCGTCGGATGATCTTGCCAGCGGGCAGAGTACGTTTATGGTGGAGATGAATGAGGTTGCAAATATTCTGCGCAACGCTACCTCCAACTCGCTGCTGATCTTGGATGAAATCGGGCGCGGCACAAGCACCTACGACGGGCTGAGCATTGCCTGGGCGGTGGTGGAGCATATCAGCAACCCGAAGCTCCTCGGTGCCAAGACGCTTTTTGCCACACATTATCATGAACTGACAGAGCTGGAAGGCAAATTAAACAACGTCAACAATTACTGCGTGGCGGTAAAGGAAAAGGGCGATGACATTGTATTTCTCCGCAAAATCGTAAAGGGCGGCGCGGACAAGAGTTACGGTATCCAGGTGGCAAAGCTTGCCGGCGTGCCGGATTCTGTCATTGCGCGTGCCAAGGAGATCGTGGAGGAATTAAGTGCCAACGACATCACGGAAGTTGCGAGAAATATCTCCGTCGATACGGGAAGCAAAAAGAAAAAAGAAAAGCTGGACGAGGTGGATCTGACGCAGATGTCGTTGTTTGATACCGTGCGGGACGATGACATCATAGAGGAACTGCGGAATGTGGATGTCGGAAATCTGACGCCGATTGAGGCTTTAAACAAATTATACGAACTTCAGAACAAGGTAAAGAACCGCTGGTAACCGGAAGCGCCTTTGGCAAAGGCAGATGGGAGGAATGGAATGCCGCAGATAACACTGCTTTCACAGGAAACAATCGATAAAATAGCAGCCGGGGAGGTGGTGGAACGGCCGTCCTCGGTGGTCAAGGAGCTTGTCGAGAACGCGATCGATGCCCGGGCAACCGCCGTCACGGTCGAGATCAAGGAGGGCGGCACAACGTTCGTGCGCATTACGGATAACGGCTGCGGTATCGAGAGAGATCAGCTGCCTACCGCATTCCTGCGCCATGCCACCAGTAAAATAGAGGATGCGGATGATCTGAACCATATTGCGAGTCTGGGATTCCGTGGTGAGGCTTTATCCAGTATTGCCGCA
>OGGJ01003291.1_pt1 | contig 10303 bp, 5 predicted proteins | sample 1571071 | NCBI WGS metagenome assembly OGGJ01 (sample SAMEA2581954, study PRJEB24529) | metagenome | biome: Human gut stool | place: China | collected 2011
GCGTCGTCTCCTCCTCCGGCGTCTGCCGGACGTAGAGCATGCAGCCGCCAAGACCCAGCAGCAGCGCAAGGCTCAGCAGCAGCAGTATCAGCCGCCTCATGCCCCGGCCTCCTTTCTGATGGGAAAGCGCAGTGTGACCGTCGTCCCGGCGCCCGGCTCGCTTTCCAGTTCCATGGAGCACTGCTCCCCGTACAGCAGCCGCAGCCGCCGGTAGACCGTCCGCAGGCCGAAGCCGACCCGCTCCTCGGTATCGAGACTCTGCCGCAGCTGCTGCAGGCGCTCGGGCGGCATGCCCGCGCCGTCGTCACGGACCGTGATGCGGACGCGATCATCCTCCTGCGCGGCGTCGACCAGAATGCAGCCGAGGCCGCGGCGGAGCTTGATGCCGTGGTAGAGCGCATTCTCCACAAGCGGCTGGAGCGTCAGCTTGATGATCTCATATTCATAGAGCTCCTCCGGAATCGCAATCTCATATTCCAGTATATCCCTGTAGCGGAACTGCTGGATCTCTAAGTAGCTGCGGATGTGCTGCTCCTCCTCCTTTACCGTGATGAACTCCCGCCCCTTGCTTAAGGTTGTCCGAAAAAAGCTTGACAGGGACGACACCATCCTCACGACCTGCTCCGTGTCCTTCGACTCCGCGAGCCAGATGATGTTGTCCAGTGTATTGTACAGAAAATGCGGGTTGATCTGCTCCTGCAGCACGCGCAGCTCCGCCGCGCGCAGATTCAGCTCCTCCACGCGTATATCCTCCACGAGATGCCCGATCTCCTCCACCATCTGGTTAAAGCTGCTGTTCAGAACCGAGAGCTCATCCAGCTCCTCGTCCTGCGCCCGGATCGCAAAATCCCCGCTTCCCGCTGCCTGCGCAGCCTCACACAGCCGCTGGATGGGCTCCGTGATGCCCCGCACAATCCTCCTGCTGACCATCCATGCCCCGAGCAGTATCAGGACGAGAATCACTGTGATCGCCGTGATGGCACTCTCCACATCCGCGCGGATTCCCATCCGCAGCTCCTCCATGTTCGTTGTCTCATAGTAAATATAATACTGGATCTGCTCCTGTATCAGCTCCGTCAGGACGCGGATATTCAGATCCAGACGCTCCATGTTCGTCTCATAAAGCCCGGTCACGAGCGCATCCTTCTCGATCTCCTCCACACGATCCTCCAGCGTGTCAAGACTCTTTAGTATGCTTGACAGCCGGTTCGCGGCGTACTCGGAATCTGCCTCCTCATAGAGCTCGCCGAACACCTCCCGCGCGGCCTGTATCATCCGGTGCGGCTGCTCCGTGTCCACCAGCTCCTCGGCACGCTCCGAATTGACTACGATAATATACATCACGTAGTCCATGTCCTCCTTGAAATTGATGTTGTACGCGTTTGCCTTTGTGATTCTCCTGACAATCCCGTCATACTCGGAGGAAATCTTGTTCGTCATAATCAGAAGATACGCCAGAAGTATGGTCAGCGGCACCACACAGATCAGCAGCAGCATATAGAGCCTGCTCTTTAGTGAAAACCCTCTCTTCAATATCCATCTCCCCTTTTACCCTCTGCTGCGGTACTCACCCGGTGTGCAGCCCTGCGTCTTCTTGAACAGGTTGCTGAAATAATGCGCATCCCGGTAGCCCACCTCAAAGGCAATCTCCGTTACCTTCTTTCCCGTCGTCCTGAGCAGCTCCTTCGCTTTTTCCATGCGGATTCTTGTAAGGTATTCTACAAACGTCTCTCCCATTTCCTGACCGAATACCGTGCTGAAATGGCTCGGACTCAGATTTACCTCCGCTGCGACCATATTCAGGGAAATCCCGTCCTTCTCAAAATGATCGTTGATGTAGGTCTTTGCCTTCTGCATGATGCCGTCGTATTTTCCGTCCACCGCCTCACTGCGCAAATCCAGCACCGCCGAAAAAAGCTTCTTAATATATTCCCTGGTCTGCTCAACCGTGGTCAGGTAGGCTGCCATCTCCTTCGCATCGCCGCACCGCTCCACGAGATCCCTGCTCTTGTAACCGCTCTTCTCCAGAACGGAAACCGCCGTCACATACAGATCCATCACCACGTACTGGCGCAGGAAGATAGACTTTACATTGCCGTCCCCGAGCTGTGCAAAGTAATCCTCCACGAAGCCGGACACCTCCTCCCTAGTGCCAGTGTACAGAAAAGCCTCTGCCTGCCGCTGGCTCAGGCTGGAGATATTCAGCTCCCCGAGCTTTACATCCTCCAGAATCTCCGCCGCAGTCTCCCCCGGCGTCTCCTCCTCAAGGATCTGGTTGCGCTCTACCGAATAGCGTCTGGAAAAGCACAGGTTGGTCTGCCGGTAGCACTGCTGCAGCTCGCTGAAACGCTCCACCGGTGTCCCGAGCGCCGCGACATACTCCACCGCCGTCTCTCTCCGGAAATACTCTGCCAGCAGGCTTTTTACCTGCTCTGTCGTCTCCGCGAGAGACTGCTGCCCTGTACCCTTCAGCACAAAATCGTACTCCGCCCGGCTCTGCTTTGCGACAATCAGATTGCCGGACTGCTCCATGTACTTCTCCAGCTCCTGCTCGAAGGCTTTTATCTTCTCCGGCAGGACATCCTCCTTCTCCTCGGAGAACAGCTGGAGCAGCATGATATTGTACTGCTCCGCAATCAGCTCAAGTCCCAGCTCCTTCGCCTCCTGGAACACCGACGCATAGGTATGCTTTCCGGAGACCATGTGCCGGAACAGCCGCTGCCTGCCGGCAGATCTCGCCTCCTCCGGCGCCTGCTGCTTCTGCTTCCCGCGCTCCTCCTCGATCTTCTGACCGATCTTCTTGAGTGTCCCGATCAGCTGTGCACCCGTGACCGGCTTCACCAGATAATCCGTGATTCCGATGTCGATTGCCTCTTTTGCATACTGGAACTCGTCATACCCGCTCAGGAGTATGATCTTGGTCTCCGGCAGCTCGTGCTTCACGAGACGGCTCAGCTCCAGTCCATCCATGAACGGCATCTTAATGTCCGTGATCAGAATATCCGGTCTCGTCTTCTGGATGATCGGATAGGCGAGCTCCCCGTCGCCCGCGTCACCGACAAATTCAAAGCCTTCCCCCTGCCAGTCGATGTTGTTCTTTATGCCCTCCCGCATAACGATCTCATCTTCCGCTAAAAAAACCTTTAACATATGAAATTCCCCTCAATACATTTTCCTGTAAAAAACATTGTAAATTCATTTTATCACACCTGCGAACAAAAAACACAGAAGATTTTGGCTGTCCGGGATGCCTATCACCGGATTCTGCTCGATGCAGTCGATACCCTCGTGCAGAAATGTCCCCCCGCATACGCAGGACTTCCGGCGCTCAGGGAACGCATCTATTTAGGTATCCAGCTTCTGGAAAGCTTTGCGCACACCCAGCTGGAGACTTCCCTCTGCAGTCAGTTTGATATGGAATCCATGCAGACACTCTGCCTCCGGATTGCAGTGGAGCTGCTGACACCGCCGCATCAGACGGGATCCGATACGGCAGTGTCATGTTCACACTAATCTTATGAAAACGCCCTGCGGTCTTAAGCTTCCGTGCTCCAATCCGTTCGCGAACAGGCAGTCCTCCGGCTCCGGCAGTCCCCGCTCCCCTGTCCGCACCGGTTCCTCCCCGGCGTTAATGCAGACCTCCAGCGTTTTTTGTCCTTCTTTTTTCTTATAATAATGTAACAATCTGGAATCCTCTCTGACATCCCACATCACGTTCCCGCTCCTTGTCTGCGGATACTGCCTGCGCATCGCAATCAGCTGCTTTACCTGTCCGGTCAGTTCCGCAAAGCTGCCCGCATCGATCTCCTCCCACGGCATGCACTTCCGGTTCGCCTTTGTTCCGCCTCCGTCCATACCGATCTCGGTGCCGTAGTAGATGCCCGGCGCGCCCTGCATGGTGAACAGAACTGTAAGCTGTGCCAGAAACGTATCCGCATTGCCGTGACATCTCTCCATCAGACGGTCCGTATCATGAGAATCTAACAGATTAAACAACACCCGGTTCACCTGCTCGTAGTACATGCTGTAGCACTGGTTAATGCCATGCATAAAATCCGTACCACTCTGTGTCTTATCTGCCCAGAAGTTATTCACACACGCCAGAAACGGATAGTTCATCGTCGAATCATACTCGTCGCCGAGCAGCCACGGGAAAGCATCATGCCAGATCTCTCCGAGCAGGAAAAGCTTTGGATTGCACTTTTTCAATTCCAGACGCAGATGTTTTAAAAATGCATGTGAAATCTCGTTGCCGACATCGAAACGGATTCCGTCAACCTTCCAGTCACATACCCAGTGCTTCGCAATGCCGGTAAGATACTCCATCACATCCGGCTCGCTGGTATCAAATTTTGGCATATTGTCGACAAACGCAAAGGAAAAATAATCCCCCCGCTTCGTCGCATGGGTCTGCGCATCGATCGGCCAGCGGTTCACGCAAAACCAGTGGTAATAGTCAGACTGCGGTCCCTTTTCCAGCACATCCTGCCAGAGCGCGCACTTTGCCCCGCAATGATTAAATACCGCATCGATCATCACACGGAGTCCCAGCGCATGCGCCTCCGCAATCAACACCTTCAGTTCTTCCTCCGTGCCGAGATCCGGCTCCACGCTATGGTAATCGATCGTGTCGTACCGGTGGTTGGAATCCGACCACAGAATCGGGTTTAAGTAGATGCCTCCGACGCCGAGATCTGCAATATAGGCAAGACGGCTGCGGATTCCCGCCAGATCACCCCCGTAAAACTCCTTCCAGGTTGCATCCTCCTGACAAGCCCATCCGCGGCAGGAATGACGCTTTTCTCCTAGATTTTTTCTGCAGAAACGATCCGGGAAAATCTGATACCACACGATATTCTCCGCCCAGTCCGGCACCTTCATAATGTCCGCCCGGTTCATCCACGGATAGATAAAACGCTGGATCATCCGTTCCTCCGGAAAATGCTCTGCGTTTTTCACAAATCCATCCTCAAACAGGCAGACGCTCTCCCCGCCTCCGGTGATCTCAAAATGGTACTTGACTCTGCGGTACGCCGGTGTGAGGACGGCACTATATACATTTCTGTGCGCCAGTTCCCGCTCCAGTTCCATCGGCACCCGCTCGCCCTGCCAGTTCTGCTCGTTCTCAGCAATCCCGGCGGAATACGGGTCACCCGCCCAAAGGATCACCTCGTCCACATCTTTTCCTGTCTGAATACTTATTTTTAAATGTCTCTCATCAAGCGGATAGCAGTCTAAAAAATACGCCCGATGTGTAATTTCTGCCAGATTCATAGTTTTCCCCCTGTACAAATCCATTTCGGATATTCTGTCTGTTCTCCGGGAACTCCGGATTTCTATTCTACGCACAGTATATCTCTGCGGAGGGATTTTTTCTCACACTATCAATCACCTAACCTGTACAAAACAATCATTTTTTCTTTCACTTCTATCACAGCATCCGGCCGGAAAGCAGTTCGCTTCCCTCTTCGTAATCCAGGTTCTCATATGCCGCATGCAGTTCTGTCAACAGTTCCCGTTCCTCCGCTGTCAGATGGGCACGCGCAAACCGGGAAAGTCCCTGCTCAATCCCGTTTAAATCACACGCATCAAAAGCTTCCCTAAGCTGCGCCAGAATCTGCGGCTTTTCCTCCGGCGTTCCCTCTGCTGTGGCCGCGTCTTCCCCCTGTATCTCCTGCGGCAGATTCTTTAATTCATCCTCGACACTCTCTAACGTGTGCCGGATCGTCTCCAAAAACTCTGTCATATGCTTTTCCATGTACCGGATATTTTCTGTCTTTGCCGCCATTTCCATGATTTCTGCGCTCTCGCTTAACGCCTGTCTGCCGATCTGCTGGCTGGCGCCCTTGATTCCGTGCACTTTCGTTCCGAAAAGCTCCAGCTGCTCCGGCACATAGCCCGGCAGTTCTGCTGCAAGCGATCCCGTCTCCTGCAAAAACGTCTGCAAGAGACGGCGGTATGCCCCATGGTTCATCTGCGCGTGAAGCAGGAAATCCCTGCGCTCTGCGACAGGCAGATAAGTCTCAATCACTTTCTTTAGCTCTGACACATCGATCGGCTTGTCCAGATACGCCGTAAATTCCGGTCTGCGATTCCGATGCTTTAACTCCGCGGTAATATCAGCAGTCATAAGTACCATTGGGATATCGCAAAACTGGCGGATCTCCTTCGCCGCTTCATCGCCATTTTTTTCCGGCATCCTCTGATCCAGAAAAATCAGCTGATACTCCTTCCGCGCTGCCGCCTCCACAGCCTCCTTTCCGTTGCGCACAACATCCAGTGTAAACCGCCACGGCGCTGCGAGTTCCTGGAAAATCTCCTGATTGATCCGCATATCATCCGCGAGCAGAACATGCGCCCCCGGATAGATCCATGTCGGCTGGATCCGCTCCGTATAGACCACCGACTCGCGCAGCAGACTGTCCGTCGTATAGCACACCGCATCATGCAGGGTGCTTCCGCACACCTTCTGCCGGATTTCCACGGTAATCGTGGTTCCCCTGGTGCCGTTGCTCTCGGCGCGGACACTGCCTCCCATACGGTTTGCAAGTTCCTTTACAATGCTAAGTCCCAGTCCGTTTCCCGACTGTCCGCTCTCTGCCGCATAGCTCACATACGAATCAAATCCCTGCCGCAGCTGTTCGCTTGTCATTCCGGTGCCGGTGTCCGACACCCTGCAGCGGACCATCACATCCGAGGAATCCCGGATTGCCTCACAGGTAATCACACAGCGGATCTCGCCCTCCTCTGTGAACTTGACCGCATTTGCGAGCAGATTCTGCAAAATTTCCCGGACGCGCATGGCATCCCCATACATTTTCTCCGGGAATTCTCCCTGTATACAGGCCTCAAACCACACCCTCTTCGACTGCAGATTGATGACACACATGTGTGCCACCTCCTCGAGCACCTGATCCAGCCGGTAGCACTCCGCCATCAGCTCAAACTTTCCTGCCTCAATTCTGGAATAGTCAAGAATCGCATTCACCTGTTCCACAAGGCTGTTCCCAGCTCCCTTGATGTGAAGCAGGAGTGCACGGTCACTTGCCGTGAGTTCCTTGCGGCTGCTTAAAATATCCGTGATTCCGATGATGGCGTGCAGCGGGCTTTTCAGGTCATGGCTCATCTGTGCGAGGAAATCACTTTTCCGCGCCGTCTGCATCTCTGCTTTTCCCTTTAATGCCTGCATCAGCTGCGTCTCTTTTTTCGGGCTGGTAATATCCCAGGCACCGAGAATATATCCACGAAGCTTCCCTGAATAGTACACCGGCGTACACTGACACTGATAATACTGTCCGTTCTTCTCGATCTCCCGGCTCTTTTTTCCCTCCTGTATGGACTTCGCCAGCTCCTCCGCCTCCTGCATGTATCCGCGGTGCCTGCGGCTGTCTCTCTCATACAACTGCATCGGACCCGCAAACAGACTTCTGCCGCTGCGGTTCGCATCAACGCAATAAAAATTGGTATCCAGCAGTACCACTGCCGTATCCGAGTCATCGTACAGCCGCTCGCGCAGAAGCTCGCCCGTATCCATCAGCTGATCCGTCTGGATCAGATAATGAACCGCACCGCAGACACCGGTTGTCGCTGCCAACATCAGAAGATTGCCCGGAATAGTAAAAAACTTTTCCGCGCACATCGCTGCTGCATTCACGAGCAGCACAATATAGAGCAGATTGGCAATCTGATGCTCATGCATGGTCAGGGAACGGCGCAGATAGGCGTAGGTCCCCATTGCAACGATCGCCGCCGTACATCCGATTAAGTAAATTCTGAAATAAATGTGATAGATTTCCGGCTGCCGGTAGCGCATAAAAACAATCACATTCAGCGCGAGCAGCACACAAAACATAATCCACTGCACCCCGTAGGGGATATGGATTTTCAGAAAATCCATGATATAGATAAGAATCAGATAAAGCACCTGAATTAAGAGCATGTCCTTCAAACGCCCGAACAGTTCTGTCTGTCCGGTGAGCGTAAGGACAACCTGATAGAAATTATATACACCGATCAGTCCGACCAGCAGCGGCAGCAGCCTGTGCTGTCTGGAATATGCACCGGAAGTGGCATATTCCTGCAGTACATACAGCGTATAACAAAGACATATTATCTGAACCAATAATATCATTCAATCTCACTCCGCCCCATCAGAATCCTCTTGATCTCTGTCTTGACAAAGACCGGCTTGTACGGTCTTACAATGTAACCTGCCGCGTCCAGATTCCGGCACAGCGTGACCGTCTGTCTGTCGCAGAGCGCCGTGACGAACAGGATCGGCACCGTACGATCCGTCATCTCCATAATGCGTTTGGCCGTCTCGATACCATCCATCTCCGGCATATCGATATCCATCAGCACCAGATCCGGCGCCGGATATTTTTTCAGATACAGCAATGCCTGGTGACCGGATTTCATCAGGATGACATCATATAACGGCTCTAAAATGCCACGCAGCATCTGCAGATTCGTCTTCATATCGTCCACAACCATGATCCGGCAGCGTACCGGCGGCCGTATCATCTCGTTGCGCTCCTTTTCTGCCTCTTCCGTGGAGAAGCCGGATTCCGTCTTCATACGCAATGTAATATGGTAGTTCGCTTCGTTGGACAGATCCAACAGTTCCCCGTCCATCAGACGCACTACGGGTCTTAAATTATGTACGCCAAAATTCTCATAGATGATGGCTTCTCTTCCATCGGAAAGCGTAACCATCGTTCCCTTCGGATAGAGCGGCACATACTTTAGAAGTGTCTCCACTACCTCGCGGTCAAACATGATGCCACAGCCGCCCATCAGATACTCTGTCGCCTCGTACGGTGCGTATGGCTCCTTGTACGGGCGCCTGGACGTAAGTGCATCATAGACATCCGCCACGTGCAGAATCCTGGTAAACATCGTCTGCTGCGCGCCTTCCAGCCCGTCCGGGTATCCGCTTCCATCCACATTTTCATGGTGATGCAGCACGGCCTCCTTGATATGCGCAGAAATATCCCACCGCTCACTGATAATCTGGTACGACAGTGTTGCGTGGGATTTCATAATCAGATATTCTTCCTGTGTCAGACGTCCCGGCTTGTTTAAGATCTCATCCGGGATCTGCAGCTTTCCGAGGTCATGAAGCAATGCCGCAGTCACAAGATGCCCCAGCTCCACTTCACTCATCCCCATACCCATTCCAATGACGCCGCAGTATACCGCCACGTTCACAGAATGTGCGTAAGTGTAATCGTCGTAGCTTCTTAAGTCCGTAAGATCAAGAGACACATTTCCGCAGGATAAAATCTCCTCCACCATGCGTCTGGCAATCAGCTTACATCCGTCAATGTCGCAGGCACGGATGCGCTCCTGTCCCTCCTGCCTTAACTGCGGCGTAATCACACTCTCAATCGTGATGCCCTCTGAAAGTTTATCTTCTATATATACACCGTCGAATCCGTAAGCTTCCAGTTTTTCCAGATAGCTCTCCGTCAATTCGCAATGGCAGCCAATCAGCGTTCTTCCGACGGAATCATAAAGGTCGGCTGCAAGAACCATGCCCGGTTCTGCCTCCTTGAGTGGTACATAACGCATAACATTCCTCCTACCTTTCACTGTACCAAGCCGACCTCATAAAGTCAATGAAACTTTTGACCTTATTTTCTAGGATTCGACAGAAACCACCTCGTAATCCTGATCCTCAACCGCCTTCTTTAAGACCTCATCCGCCACGTCGCTGCTAAGCGTCACAACCGCGTTTCCTGCCTCGTGGCTGACTACAGCCTCCTGCACGCCTTCTACCGCTTCGAGTGCCTTCTTGACTCTCGCCTCACAGTGTCCACACATCATACCGTTAATCTTCATTGTCTTTTTCATTGTCTCATTCTCCTTTTTTTGATTTGTTTCTGATTTCTTCTCCAAAGCGTCATCCGGCTCCTTCGCCGCAGCTGCGGCGGTCTGCCCTGTCACCGCATTTTTGATCCTGCGGTCTTTTCCGGCGTCATACATCCGGAACAGATTCAGGCGCAGCGCGTTGGTCACAACACAGAAGCTGGATAAGCTCATGGCTGCCGCACCGAACATCGGGTTTAACTGCCAGCCGAGCAGCGGAATCCACACGCCTGCCGCAAGAGGAATGCCGATAATATTGTAGAAAAATGCCCAGAACAGATTTTCATGAATATTGCGCAGGGTTGCGCGGCTCAAGCGGATTGCCGCAGGCACATCCGACAGGCGGCTCTTCATCAGCACGACATCCGCGGCATCAATGGCAATATCCGTTCCGGCGCCGATCGCCATTCCGATATCCGCCCTTGTAAGCGCC
>OGGJ01003296.1_pt1 | contig 10285 bp, 9 predicted proteins | sample 1571071 | NCBI WGS metagenome assembly OGGJ01 (sample SAMEA2581954, study PRJEB24529) | metagenome | biome: Human gut stool | place: China | collected 2011
TCTGTTTTTCGCTTGGCGTATCATTATAAAAATCCGGAATGGCAATGCGGAAAATTCGCTTCTGTGGCTCGTCCTGCCGAAATTTTACCTTACTTCCGCGGAAGTCAACGGGAATCCATCCGTCCTCCGCCATATCAGACAGCCATGTTTCCATTGCCGCAAAATCGAAGGTTGTCGCAGGTGTCAGCTTTCGTTTATATTTCATGAGTGCGCCCCCTTTTTACCGAAAAATGTCCTTTTTTCCAGTATAGCAAAGGCGAAAAACGGATGTCAACAAGACACGAATATTGTAAGAAAGTCTTAAGAAATGGGGCGCGGGTTTTGTGCTATAATCCAAATAAAGGGAAAGCAGTGCTTTGCGCCGGTTGGGCGCAGATGCGCCTGAAAAGTGGCGGTTGGGCAACATTAGTCATTCGCCCGTTTAGAACTTTTACGGCAAAACAAGGGCTTTCTCCCTTACTTTTTATGCTAAAAAGTAACAAAAACTTGGAACCCGTTTCGTAATGGGTTCCAAACCTCCGCAGACGAGGAAAGGGCAACAAGGTTTCCCTTTCCAAACCCTTCCCCACGAGCCGGAAACGGCATGGATAAAGAGCCTTTTCGGCAAGAAAATCCAGATATTTCTGAGAATTATCTAAATAGACGAAATACCTATATTCGTAAATCATGACATATTCCGCGACTGCGCCTGTTTTCCCAACAAAAAAAGCTGCCATTGGCAGCTTTTGTATTTATATTGGATAGACAGTCTTCTTGTCCAAAATTCTTTTGACCCGCACAAAACCAAACACTTCTTACAAGCCCGTTAACCCGCCTGCTCCATGCTCACACTCTCCAAAAAATCCACCTCCTCAAATTATCAAACACCAACAAACTCTAATTACCAATCAAGCACAAGTCCGAACAAGAAGCAATGCTCAACTGTAAACGACAACTCGACAAGTTGGAGGTTAGGCAAGTCCCGACTATCACCTATATCCAATCCAAACAACTTTTTCACAGGGATAAGGCATAGACTCGGATTGTTCGTGCTGCAGTGCATGATCTTAGCATTCTGCTCTGCCACGGCATTTGCAGCCAGCAAACCTAACACACCAAAAGCATCTACGTCCCGGGCCGCAACACATCAGGTCGACACCGTTACGATTTGGAGCCAGTCAATGCAAAAACCGATCAAAAATGTGGTGATTCTCCCTACAGAATACGATCCAAACACGCCACAAGATTGGCCAGTCGTCTATCTGCTGCACGGTTTCCGAGGACGCTATGACACCTGGATCAACAAAACTCAACCCGACCTGCCTGCAGCGGCATCACGCATGGGTGAGATCATCGTCTGCCCGGACGGCGGATTCAGCAGCTGGTATTGGGACAGCCCCATCGATTCGACAATGCGTTACGAGACTTACATAACACAAGAGCTGATTGCAGCCATTGACAGTCTATACCAGACCCGTCCCTCTCGCGAAGGGCGGGCTATCACCGGATACAGCATGGGCGGGCATGGCGCACTCTATCTGAGGCATTCAAACATTTTCGGGGCCTGCGGCTCAATGAGCGGAGGCGTCGCATTGCTCCCCTTCCCAAAAAACTGGGACATTGAAAAACGAATCGGGCCATACCAGGAAAACCCACTACGCTGGGAAGAGTACTCCGTCATGGGACAACTTTGGAGAGCAGTACCGTTCAATGATCGCAGTCGTGAAGTGGCAGGACTACCCTCGGTCGATCCCTCATCGGAATTACAAGCCGGACAACTGGCCATATTCATCGACTGTGGTACCGAGGACTATTTCTACAACGTAAACATGCGTCTCCATGAAGAGTTGCTCTATCGCAACGTCCCTCATGAATTCATCATCCGACCCGGACGTCACACTCACGAATACTGGAGACACGCCATCGAATTTCACCTGCTTTTTTTCCGCGATTTTTTCAACCGGACAGCCAAACAAAATCAATAAGGCATGGCCATACTCAAATCGCAGGTGAAACAAGAATAAGCACACAATCGTATATATTAGACAATAAACCTTAAAACATCGACAGCATGGCTGAGCATATCTTCACTCTCGAAGCTGAAGGAGACGAACGCATCTGGCGACAGATGAACGTTCACCTCCACCTATACTCCTATGATGCTGAAGGAACCTCGTGCGGAGTCGTCAGCGCCGATAACGACGCCAAAGCCAACCATAAATCCGGTAAAAAACTAAGCGTCTGCACTCCTAAGCCGACTGCCGAGGCTGCTATCTGCCTATATGTTGTTCCGAGAGGTTTGCCCGAATCGGATCGTGTATCGGATTCACCTCCATTGAAATTAACCCTGCGTGTCCTCCGGGATGGTCAGGTAATCGATTCAATGAAGCGACAAGTCAATCAATTCGGCGGTGATCAACTGATCAATGTACGGTACAAATAATCGTCACGCCTTTCCTGTCTTTTATCTGAGATGACACCATAGAGAAAAGGAACCGTTTAAGACAAACCACCCGCTTGAATGGGAAGCAGAGCTGAATACGGACTACTCAAGGCTGGAAGCACAGAGAGAATCTGCGTAGAATAAAAGAAGGGAAAGTAAAGGATAGGTCAACGGTTATTCCCTTTAATCAAAGGCAATCAAAAAGGCAACGGCAGTGTACAATATAACTACACTGCCGTTGCCTTTTATTAATTATCGTCGTTTACCTCCTGCCTCAAACAGCCGATACGATAGCAAAAGGTATGAACTCCAATTTTATATACAGCATCTCTTCAAACTCGCAAACGACCTATAATCTTCTCTCGCTGCGAATCATTTTGAATCTAACCTCGATTTCGCGAGTTTGACTCTTTATTAATGGGTTTTGAAATTACGAATACCCGTATTCCAGAACATGAACGAGAAAACATCCGTATCCTCATCAATTCTCTTTGAGGTGGGTTTACCCGCACCATGCCCTGCATCGGTCTCAATACGGATCAGGATCGGCTGATCACACGCCTGGGCCGCCTGCATCGTCGCCGCAAATTTGAATGAGTGAGCCGGAACCACCCGGTCATCATGATCTGCCGTAGTAATCATTGTGGCCGGATAGCATGTCCCCTTACGGATGTTGTGTAACGGCGAGTAAGCATACAAATACGGGAACTGATCCGCATTGTCGCTGCGACCATACTCAACAGCCCAACCCCATCCGCATGTGAAATATTGATACCGCAGCATATCCATAACACCTACTGCCGGCAAAGCCACAGCAAACAGATCAGGACGCTGCGTCATGCAGGCACCTACCAACAAACCTCCATTCGATCCGCCAGCAATTGCCAATTTATCTTTCGAGGTGTATCCTTCACGAATCAGATACTCTCCCGCTGCGATAAAGTCATCGAACACGTTCTGTTTATTGGCAAGCATACCGGCCTTATGCCACTCCTCACCATATTCACCGCCACCGCGCAAATTGGCCTGTGCATACACACCGCCCTGCTCCATCAACAAAATATTCTCCGGTGAAAAGCCCGGCGTAATATTGATGTTGAATCCGCCGTAACCGTACAGATAAACCGGATTGGAACCATCCAGCTTAATATCCTTACGATGCACCAGAAACATCGATACCTGCGTACCATCTTTGCTCGGATAGAACACCTGCTCCGTAACAAACTGATCGGGATCGAATTTCACCTCCGGAGACTTAAATAACTCCGAAGTGCCTTTGGCCAAATCATAACGGTAGATTTGTGTCGGCATCGTGAAACTCGAATAAGAATAAAAGGTTTCCGTTGCCGAACGCTCTGCCTGCATGCCGCCCACTGCTCCGATACCAGGCAACTCTACGTCACGAATCTTCTCGCCGGTCATCGAATACTGGCTAACCCGACTCTGCGCCTTATCCAGCCAGAAGACCATCAGATTCTCGCCGGCCGTCACAGCGCCCTCCATCAGGCAGTCGCCCTCCGGTACCAACGTTGCAATCACCGGCTTCGTCCCGGTAAAATCGACCTGCAACAGCTGACCATTCAAGGCGTGGTCATTCGTATAGAAGATGGCCTTGCCGTCACGTCCCGACACCAACGTATAATCATAAGCAAATCCTGGGAACAGCACCTGGAAGCCATTATTCGGAGCTGAAGTACGGACAACACCCGGGGTCTCAATCTTCTGGTAAAGGATCTCGGTACCGCTGGTCCCTTCGGTTGAGGTGACAAAAAGCAGCTTCCCGTCACGGCTTACCGAAGCCGACAGATAACGCAACGGATGCGCTGAATCGCTGTATACCAATTTATCTTCGGTCTGTTTCGTGCCCAATTTATGATAATAGATCTTCTGATCACGGTTCTGGCCCGACAACACCTTTTTCGGATCGGGTTCATCGTATGCACTATAATAAAAACCGTCGCCACTCCAAGTCGCTCCCGAGAACTTCACCCAACGGATCACATCAGGTAACGTCCGGCCCGTTGCGGTCTCCATCACGCGAATCTCGACCCAGTCCGAACCCGAAGCTGCTGCCGCATACGCCAAATATCGGTCATCCTTCGAAAACGACAGATCGACCAAAGCAACCGTACCCTGATCACTCAACGTATTGGGATCCAAGAAAACCTCAGGTGTTCCATCCAAACCCTTCTGTCGATACAAAATGCTCTGATTGCGCAAACCATCGTTCTCGAAAAAGAAATAATAGTCACCTATCTTTTGTGGCACCCCGTATTTCGGGAAATTCCACAACTCCGTAAGACGCTCCCGAACCTGATCCCGATAAGGAATCTGCGACAAATAATCCTGCGTAACCGCATTCTCGGCCTTCACCCATGCAGCGGTCTCATCCGAATTGTCATCCTCCATCCATCGATACGGATCGGCTACCTGCGTGCCAAAATAATCATCCACCGTGGAATCCATCCGCGCTACTGGATAAGCTTTCACTTCAATCTTTTTCATCCGATTCTGACATGCCGCCAATGTCAATGCCAATACCGGCAAAACAACGGCTAAATACTGTTTTTTCATCTTTCAGGCTGAATTTGTGAACAGTTGGAACACTCCCTGCCTCAACAAAGATATAAATATTCACAGAAAGTTAATATATTTGTCTTACGGCAGAGATCCCGTTGAACTGCCGAAAATCCCAAAATTATGTACGAAGATCTGAGAAAAGAGGTGGAACTGGTTTGGGAAAACCACGACCACATCCGCACCGACCAGGCTAAACTCGCTATCCGCAAAATTATCAGCCTCGTCGATGAAGGTAAACTGCGCGTCTGCGAACCGCAGCAGGACGGATCATGGAAACTCAACGAATGGGTCAAAAAGGCCATCGTACTCTATTTCCCGATCCAACACATCGAGACCACCGAAGCCGGTCCGATGGAATACAACGATAAAATTCCCCTGAAAACTGGCTATGACCGCCTCGGCATCCGTGTCGTTCCCCCTGCCGTAGCTCGCTATGGCGCCTACATCGCACCGGGTGCAATCCTGATGCCCAGCTACGTCAATATCGGTGCCTATGTCGATAGCGGAACCCTCGTCGATACCTGGGCAACCGTAGGCTCCTGCGCCCAAATCGGCAAAAACGTTCACCTCAGTGGCGGTGTCGGTATCGGCGGCGTACTCGAACCGATTCAGGGTGCGCCTGTCATCATCGAAGACGGCTGTTTCATCGGCAGCCGCTGTATCGTAGTCGAAGGCGTACATGTACATAAAGAGGCTGTTCTCGGCGCTGGCGTCACCATCACCGGTTCTACCAAGATCGTCGATGTTACCGGTCCAGAACCTGTCATTTATCATGGTGAGGTACCCGAACGTTCTGTCGTGATCCCCGGCACCATGCCTAAAAAATTCCCGGCAGGCGAATATGGCGTACCTTGCGCGCTGATTATCGGAAAACGCAAAGCCTCAACAGATGCGAAAACCACACTGAACGACGCACTCCGTACCTACAATATCGAAGTCTGATCGTTCTCTTATCATACATAAACGGGTCTCTCCTCACTCATCGTAGGAGAGACCCGTTTTTCGTTTTATTCTACTCTTTTACTTATTAAGATCTAATTGCTTTACCGCGCTTTTCCAAATGTAGTTTCACAGAAGAAGGCAAAAGAGATTTATACGTGAGAGGAACAGCAGTGTATAACAGCACAAAAACGAAAACCAAACCACAACTGCAAGGAAATCAAACGGAGAGATAACACAAAGAAGTACTAAAACAAAACGTAGGGTCTGAGCAAACAAAAAAGAAACTCCGTAAAATAGTATCTGAAAATTTGGGGAAGAAAGGTTTACGAAAGAGCGGTAAACATTGCGCAATGAATGATAACATAGTATCCCAACCTCATTCACCATTCATATCACCTTTATAATTTTACTTAAAATTAACAGTTGAGGTAAACAGCCTGAACGTCGCCTCTATTATCCACCTATTCAGGCCCCAACTATTTTACCAGAATTGAGTATTATTTACCTCGTTATCATACATAAAGGGCTCCTAACAGGACTCACAAACCATCCAATTCAAAACCAACCTAACATTATTCCTACTATAAATTATCTACTACTATTTTAGCCGGTTCGACTTTACATTTCCCCATCGTCCCATTTAAGAAAAAAGAGTTTTGGGGTTATTTTGTTATTTTTGGCCCAAACGATGACCTGTTTTGTCCCCGGTTCATGGAAATCGCACTACATATCATGATGCTGTTAGGCGCCGTAGGCCTCTTCCTCTTCGGCATGAAGATGATGAGCGATACCCTACAGCGTGCCTCGGGACAAAGGCTCTACTCCCAATTAAACCGAGTCGCTGGCTCACCCCTGCGTGGAATCCTCCTGGCAACAACCACAACCGCCATCATACAGTCATCCAGCGCCATGACCGTCATGATTGTCGGACTAACCCACGCCGGCCTTTTAAACCTCGGTCAAGCCATCGGCATGATCATGGGTGCCAATATCGGCACCACTGCAACTGCCTGGCTCGTAGCACTATTTGGCATCCAACTGGATTTCAGCCTATTGGCTACGCCGCTGATTGCAGTATCCTTCCCCCTACTACTGGCCAAACGAAATCGGCTTCGCAACCTCGGATCCACACTGATCGGACTGGCACTCATCCTTTTAGCACTCCATCTGCTACGTGAAGCAACCGGTCATCTAATGACTCAAGCCCCTGTCGAAAAACAACTTGCTCAACTCGACAACTATGGCTTTTGGAGCCCCCTGCTTTTCTTCCTGGCAGGAACCATCATGACCATAATCCTCCAATCCTCCAGCGCAACTACAGCTCTAGCAATCGTTCTCTGCAGCTCGGGGGCCATCTCCCTCGAAAATGCCATGGCCCTGATTCTGGGTGACAATCTCGGAACCACTGCCACCGCCAATATCGCAGCGATCATGACCAATGCCGCAGGTAAACGAGTCGCACTGGCCCATCTGTTGTTCAATCTGGTTTCCGTTTTATGGGCGCTGCCTTTACTCTCCCCCATTACACAAGGTATAAACCAAATCATCATCTTGTGCGGAGAAAACTCTCCTCTAATTACAGGGACACCCTCAACTGCCATGGCATTGGCCCTGTTTCACACCTTACTCAATCTGATTACCACTATACTGCTGGCAGGGTTCATTCCCCAGGCTGCAAAACTTTTGGAACAGCTAATCCCAAATAGAAGCAAAACATCCGGGAACAAACCAGATACAGATATTCCCACTCCTGCCGGAGAACTCGGACTTTTACAAACAACCTGCAATTTTGCACAATCGATCCGTCGGGACAAAGAATTGCTCCAATCCCTCAAAACCTATTTTAAGGAGAACAACGTCGATACTGCAAGTGCACTCGCTGCAGAGATATCCCTCCAGATTAACAATCGGGAAAATGAAAATCGCCTGCTGGACCGGCAATTGACCCAACTTGCACAACATGAACTCAGCCCCAAAGGTCACCTCACATGGCAATGCATGAATCGGCTCATTATCCGTCAACAGACTGTTACCGATCTGTGCAAAACGGCCCTGCGTCTGATTCAACTCAAAAAGCAAGACAGGCTCTGGTTTACCCAATCCATGCGTAAAATTTTAGAGGAGCTGTTCGCCATTATCGACGAAAGTTACGATCTCACTCGTTCACAACTGACAGTCACAACCCAAATCCCGCCCGAAACCATTGACCTGCAAAAAACGCGATTAGATAAATTGGGAAAACAGTGGATACAAATCAAAACCGAACTCGAAACAACCTATTTAATTCCCAACAACCACTCCGACATTACCCAGCCAACCATCTTGATTTTTATTGAGTTGGCTAATTGCATCTCTCAACTGACGGGCAATGCACTGCAAATTGCCGAAGAGACCACAACAATTTCGTTTGTATAAGGGTTTATGCAGATTACAATTGGTGTTCTATCACATACAAAGCATGTTTTTGCTTTAAGCAAAGCATGAACAGCGACCTGGAGTGAATATAACCATATAAAAGTCAACAGATTAAAACTGCAGAACATAACATATATTACAACATAAACTAATCTAAATGCTTCGATTGTAACAATCTATTCCAAACAATCTCCGTTTAATCAACAGATAAAATACCATCATAAAAAACAGCGAAGCAACTTTATTCGTTTCAGTTTTATCTTTGTAAAATCATCATTTATCGCAATAGTTTGCGAAAATTACCCAACCAAACAAACACTCTACTCAGCAAACCATGAATCCAATGCTGGAACTGAAAGAAAAACTAACCGTATTCGCCCGCCAAAACGGAATCCAAATAGAACTGCTCGACCAAATCGATTCAACCAATAACCGGGCTGCTCAAAAATGTTATGGGGCAGGAGATGTCATCATTGCCGAAACCCAATCTGCCGGCAGAGGGCAACGGGGAAACTCATGGAGTAGTCTTCCTGGACAAAACCTGACCTTTTCTGTTGTCCTGCAACCCGATTTTCTACTGGCCGAGCGTCAATTCCGCATCTCCAAAACTGCAGCACTGGCCGTGGCAGATACCATCGCCGATACTGGCCTTACTCCATCGATCAAGTGGCCAAACGATATCTATATCGGCAATCGGAAAGTAACCGGCATTCTCATCGAAAACGACCTCTCAGGAGCCTATCTGTGTCGTTCCGTGATCGGTATCGGACTGAATGTCAACCAAACCGACTTCGACCCGACATTACCCAATCCAACTTCACTCTCTCGTGAAGCCGGTCACACGTTCGATCGGGCCGAAATGTTCATCCGATTTTACCAACACCTGGCCAACCGATATCGGATGCTGGCAGAAGAGGAGACTTCAAACAAAAACGCCTCCCAAATCGATACCGACTACCTGAACAGACTCTACCGACTCAACGAAGAGCATACCTTCATCGATGGACGTACCGGAGAACACTTTACCGGTACAATTACCGGAATTCTTCCAGGAGGCGATCTCGAAGTCCGAATTGCCAATACCGGACAACTGCGAACCTTTCTTTTCAAAGAGATCGAATATGTCATCTGAGATGCCCTCAGATGCAAAAAATAACAGGCTCCACAAAAAAATATGTGAATACTGTAACTTTGTGAAGCTGTCACCGTTGTAACGTTAACTTTGAGGATCAATGACCGTCGCGGAGTACGACAAATGTGTACATACGCTATCCGATAACCTCTATCGTTTTGCTCTCAAATCTTTACGCGATGAAGAGTTGGCAAAAGATATTGTTCAGGAGAGTTTTCTCAGACTCTGGGAAAACCGTGAGGCTGTCCTCGACGGTAAAGAAAAGTCATACCTGTTCACAATCGCCTACCGGCTGATTATCGACCAGGCACGCTACAAAAAACGATACACCGGCAACGAACCTCTCCGCATCCGCCCCGATGACAAAAGCCATACATACAGCGGAATCGCAGAAACCGTCCAACGCTATCTGGATCAACTGCCCGAAATTCAACGGACTCTGATCCTGCTCCGGGATTACGAAGGATACTCGTATCAGGAAATAGCCGAAATGACCTCACTGAGTATTGCTCAAGTGAAAGTTTACATATTTCGCGCGCGCGTAGCCCTCAAGCAACAGCTTGGATCAATGGAGAACCTATTGTAATACAAAGCATAACGATTATACAAATGATCGACGAACAGAATTATGAACAGTGGGCGATGGATTACATCGAAGGAACTCTCGACGCCACCCGACGTCAAGAGTTTAACGCTTTTTTAGCAAGTCATCCAGCCATTGCTGCACAAATCACCTCCCTGTGCGACGCAATGCCGGTACTTCCTCCCTCCGAGGTGACATTCCCCGATAAAAA
>OGGJ01003304.1_pt1 | contig 10266 bp, 6 predicted proteins | sample 1571071 | NCBI WGS metagenome assembly OGGJ01 (sample SAMEA2581954, study PRJEB24529) | metagenome | biome: Human gut stool | place: China | collected 2011
CAAGTGCCCTTGGGGTACACACTGGCGTGGGAATCCGTCCTTCCGAAAAGAGAGACGGATTGCCGCGTCGCTGCGCTCCTCCCAATGACAGCGCGGCGCGCTGGCGGGGCGATGTGGGCATCGCCCCCTACGAGATCGCAAGAGGTACGTGCGTACAGGGCGAACAGAGTCGTCCGCCCCTACGACGGGGACGGGAGACAGGAAAAAGTAAGGAGAACGGGTATGGGATTTGTGCATCTGCATGTGCATACGGAATACAGCCTGCTGGACGGCGCGTGCAGGATACGCGACCTGCCGAAGCAGATAAAGGAGATGGGGCAGACGGCCTGCGCCATCACAGACCACGGCGTTATGTACGGCGCGGTGGACTTTTACCGCGCCTGCAAAGCCGAGGGGATCCATCCCATCATCGGGTGCGAGGTGTATGTGGCGCGGCGGACGCGGTTCGACAAGCAGCATGAGTTCGACGCGGAGTCGCGGCATCTGGTGCTGCTGTGCAAGAACGAGACGGGCTACCGGAATCTGTCGTACATGGTGTCACAGGCGTTCAGCGAGGGCTTTTACATCAAGCCCCGCATCGACCTCGACCTGCTGCGGGAGCATTCGGAGGGGCTGATCGCGCTGTCGGCGTGTCTGGCGGGCGAGATCCCCCGGCGGCTGATGAACGGGGACTATGAGGGCGCGAAGCAGCACGCGCTGACCATGCAGGATATCTTCGGTGAGGGCAATTTCTATCTGGAATTGCAGGATCACGGCATCCGGGAGCAGACAGAGGTGAACCGGGGCATCCTGCGGCTGCACAACGAGACGGGCATTCCCATGGTGTGCACCAACGACGCCCACTATCTGCGCAAGGAGGACGCCGAGAGCCACGACGTGCTGCTGTGCATCCAGACAGGCAAGACCGTGGATGACGAGAACCGGATGCGGTATGAGCCGCAGAACTTCTATCTGCGCTCCACGGAGGAGATGGAGGCACTGTTCGCCGGGTATCCGGACGCGGTGGCCAACACGGAGCGCATCGCGGAGATGTGCCAGATGGAGTTCACCTTCGGCAAGTACCATCTGCCGGAATTCCAGCTGCCGGAGGGATACGACTCGCCCACATATCTGCGGGAGCTGTGCAGCAGGGGCTTTGAGAAACGGTACGGACAGGCGAAACCGGAGTACCGGAAGCAGCTGGACTATGAGCTGGACATGATCGAGAAGATGGGGTTCACGGACTACTTCCTCATCGTGTCGGATTTCGTGCGGTACGCCAAGAGCCAGAAGATACCGGTGGGGCCGGGGCGCGGCAGCGCGGCGGGCTCCATGGTGTCCTATTGCCTGGAGATCACGGATATCGATCCCATGAAGTACGACCTGTACTTCGAGCGGTTTTTGAACCCGGAGCGCGTGTCCATGCCGGATATCGACATGGACTTCGGCGATACGCGCCGGGGCGAGGTGGTGGACTACGTCCGGCGGAAGTACGGCGACGACCATGTGGCGCAGATCGTGACCTTTGGAACCATGGCGGCACGGGCGGCCATCCGGGACGTGGGACGGGCGCTGAACATGACCTATGCCGATGTGGACGTGGTGGCGAAGCTGGTGCCGGCAGGCCCCGGCGCGCTGCATATCACGCTGCGGGAGGCGCTGAAGCTCAGCAAGCAGCTGGCGGACATGTACCGGGACGACCCGCAGGTGAAGAAGCTCATCGACACGGCCATGGCGCTGGAGGGGATGCCGCGGCACGCCTCCACCCACGCGGCGGGCGTGGTCATCACAAAGCGGCCGGTGTATGAGTATGTGCCGCTGGCGCGGAACGACGACGCCATGGTGTGCCAGTACGTTATGACCACGCTGGAGGAGCTGGGCCTGCTGAAAATGGACTTTCTGGGGCTGCGGAACCTGACGGTGCTGGATGACGCCGTGAAGATGGTGCAGCAGCGGGAGCCAGAGTTCGCGCTGAGCAAAATACCGGACGACGACGCGGAGACCTATGACATGATCTCCCGAGGACAGACGGCGGGCGTGTTCCAGATCGAGTCCACAGGCATGACCGGTGTGTGCGTGGGGCTGAAGCCACAGAGTATTGAGGATATCACCGCCGTGATCGCGCTGTACCGTCCGGGACCAATGGAGTCCATTCCGAGGTTTATCGCCTGCAAGCACGACCCGAAGCTGGTGACGTATAAGCACCCAAGGCTGGTGCCTATACTGTCGGTCACCTACGGGTGCATCGTGTACCAGGAGCAGGTCATCCGCATTTTCCAGGAGCTGGGAGGCTTTTCGCTGGGGCAGGCGGACATGGTGCGCCGCGCCATCAGCAAGAAGAAGGCCAAGGAGATCGAGAAGGAGCGTCAGGCTTTCGTATACGGCGATGCGGAACGAGGAATCAAGGGCTGTATCGCCAACGGTATCGACGAGAAGACAGCGCAGGCCATCTACGACGAGATATACGACTTTGCCAACTATGCTTTCAACAAGGCTCACGCGGTGAGCTACGCGGTGGTGGCGTATCAGACGGCGTATTTCAAGTGTCATTACACCAAGGAGTATATGGCCGCGCTGCTGACCAGCGTGCTGGACAACAGCGACAAGGTGGCGGGGTATATCGGGGAGTGCCGCGACTGCGGCATCGCGCTGCTGCCGCCGGATGTGAACCGATCCAGCGATCGGTTCACCGTGGAGCCGGGCGGCATACGGTTCGGCCTGGTGGCCATCAAGAACATCGGACGGGGCTTTATCCAGTCGGTGGTCCGGGAGCGGGAGCAGGGCGGCGATTTCGCGTCACTGCAGGACTTCTGCGAGAGAATGTACGACTGCGGCGATATGAATAAGCGGGCGGTGGAGAACCTTATCCGCAGCGGCGCCTTCGACAGCATGGGGGCGCGGCGGTCGCAGCTGCTGGCGGTGTATGAGAAGGTGCTGGACGGCATCGGCAACGTGCGGCGGCGGAACGTGGAGGGCCAGATCGATTTCTTCGGCATGAGCGCCGCCAACAGCACCGTGGAGACGGTGGTGATGCCGGACATTCCGGAGTTTACCGCCACGGAGCGGATGCACATGGAGAAGGAGACCACGGGGCTGTATCTGTCCGGGCACCCCATGGTGGGCTATCGTGCCACGGCGCGGGACAGCGGCGCGGTGACGCTGAACGAGGTATTGGAGGACGTGAACGGCGAGGAGGGCCCCACGCGGTTCGCCGACGGGATGCCGGTGACGGTGGCGGGCATCGTGGCGTCCAGCAAGACCAGGCCCACCAAGAACGGGACGCTAATGGCCTATGTGGTGCTGGAGGACGAGACAGCCAGCATGGAGCTGCTATGCTTCAGCCGGGTGCTGGACAAGTGCGCCAGCTATCTGGCGGTAAATAGCCCGGTACTCATCAAGGGACGGCTGAGCCTTCGGGACGAAAAGCCGCCGCAGATCGTGCCGGACGTGGTATTCCCGCTGGAGAGTTGCGGCGTGGGGGCGCTGCAGGACGGCAAGGCCGCGGAGAGCGACACGGCGGCGGTGTATCTGCGGGTGAAGAGCATCGATGACCCGGCGTTCAGCCATCTGCTGTTGGTGGCGACCATGTTCGAAGGGAAGGTGCCGCTGAAGATACGGATCGCCGACACAGGAAAGCTATGGGGAGGCTTCTGCATGGACCATCCGGCGTTTTTGAAGGAGTGCCGGGAATGGCTTGGACCGGAGAACGTGGTGGTGCGAAGGAAGGAAAAGAGCGAATGAGTGTCAGGGTGCGGCCTGCGGGCCGCACCCTTTTTGCCTTTTGGGCATAGAGTGGAATGAAAGAGGCCGTCTTTCACTACTTATTGGGAGGTCATTCTATGCCTGAAAATGTAATGCCGGGACCGGTCTGCGACCTGGGGAACGTCCGGGAGGCCGTGTGCATCCATACGCGGAAGATATTTGACTCATGCAGGGATAAGGACTGCGTGGAGGATCTGCGCTTTTACCCCACGGCGGCGGCGCAGGAGGTGCTCAGCACATCGCAGATGATCAAGGGCGGCACAGCGGAGCTGCTATACGTCTACACCGATGTGGAGCCGGTGACGTTCAACCGGGGGTTCTATTCGGTGGATATGCGCTTCTACTACCGGGTGACTTTACAGGTGTGTACCGGCACGCCGCGATACACTGAGGTAGAAGGCCTGTGCGTGTTCGACAAGCGGTGTATCCTGTTCGGTAGCGAAGGAAACGCCAAGATATTCTCCTCGGACACGGTGTTCGACGAGTTGGATGTGCCGGGACGGATACGGACCAATCTGCCTATCGCCGTGGTGGAGGCCGTGGACCCCATCGTGCTGGACACCCGTGTAGCGGAGGTGCCGGTCTCTGTCTCGACAGGCAGTTGTTTGTCGGAGATCCCGTCCTTTGTGGCGCAGAGCTTCGGTGGAGAGCTGGTGTTCGACGACAGTGCAGCACGGCGGCTGTATGTGACGCTGGGGCAGTTCACGCTGGTGCGGTTGGAACGCGATACACAGCTGCTGGTACCGGTATATGACTACTGCGTACCCCAGAGCGAGTGCGACTGCGGCAGCCAGGAGGACCCCTGCGGGCTGTTCCGCAGTGTGGCGTTCCCCATGAACGAGTTTTTCCCGCCCAACGCGGTGGAGACGCCCTGTGACTATAACAGCACCAAGAACTACTGTGCGTGCCATTGAGAAGCAGAACAGGGGACGGCGAGAGCCGTCCTCTGCTTTTTTCGCGGGGTTTCGCTTTACAAGCGGGAAAAAATTGCGTATAATACCAAAAAAGGAGGTGGACGATGTGGGTATCGCGTTCATTCAGGACAAGCTGGAGATCAAGTTCCTGATCCTGTACATTGTGTCGCGGCTGACGGAGCCGGTGGACGGAGCCGACTTGCAGGACATGACCATGTGCGACGAGGGCATCGACTACTTTGATTATGCGGAGTGTTTGGGTGACCTGGTGAAGACAGAGCATCTGCGCGTCACAGAAGACGGACAGTACATCATCACGGAAAAGGGACGAAGAAACAGCGGTATCTGCGAGAGCAGCCTGCCATACTCCGTAAGACAGCTGTCGGATAGGCATATTGCAGCTTGGAACAAGGCGGCGGTGCGACGGCAGCAGGTGCAGGGACGTGTGACGCCGCGCGAAAACGGGACGTTCACCGTGGAGCTGCGGCTACGGGATGACGTGGACAGCCTGATGACGTTGGATCTGATGGTGGCCGATAAGGCCGACGCCGAGGCGTTGGCGGAACGGTTCCGGAGGGAGCCGGAGAAGGTATACACGCAGATCGTTGCGGCGCTTCGCGGAAAATAAGAAAGAAAAAGCCTCCCCGACCGGGGAGGCTTTTTGCGAAGAGAGTGAGTTCTGTACAGAATTACAATGTTTTGGATCACACGCTGAAAAGAATGTCCGCGTAGGTGGGATACGGCCACGCCTTGGCGTCCACCAACGATTCCAGCCGGCCGATCAGCTCGCCGGCCTTCTGGGTGCGGGTAACGATCTCGCAGCGGTAGTACCGTGCGGCGTCGATACCGCCGTCCGCGGCGGGGGCATCGCTGAGGGCAGCGTGCAGCGCCTCGCAGGTATCAAACAGCTTCTCACCCAGGTCGGTAACACGCTGGGCCAGAGTCTTTTCCATGCGGGCGGACAAGGCCGGGACACTGTTCTCCTTGTGAAAGGCCGTCTGGGTTAGGCGGTCGGCGTAAGCACTGGCGGCGGGGAGAATATGACGCTGGACCATGTCCAGCAGGGTGCTGGCCTCGATGGCAGACACCTTGCAGTAGTTTTCCAGGTGGATCTCGTACCGGGCGCGCATCTCCGTCTCGGTGAGGATGGCGTGCCTGGTGAAAAGATCGATGTTCTTTTTGTCGATGTAGGCGGGCATGCAGTCCACCGTGTCCCGCAGATTGGCCAGGCCCCGGCGCTTGGCCTCCTGTACCCAGGCGTCATCATAGCCGTTGCCGTTGAAGATGATGCGCTGGTGGGCGGTGAAGGTGTCGTGCAGCAGGGTTTGCAGCGCGGACTGGAAGTCGTCGGCCTTTTCCAGAATGTCGGCGAACTGGCGCAGCTCCTCGGCCATAATGGTGTTCAGCACCACATTAGGGCTGGCGATGGACTGAGAGGAGCCCAGCATACGGAACTCGAACTTATTGCCGGTGAAGGCCAGGGGAGAGGTGCGGTTGCGGTCAGTGGTGTCCTGGGGTATCTCCGGAAGGGTATCTACGCCGATGGTGAGCTTTTTCTTGGTGATGTCCACATACTCAGTGCCCTGAATGATGGCATCAAGAATAGCCGTTAATTCATCGCCCAGAAAGATGGAGATGATGGCGGGAGGGGCCTCGTTGCCGCCCAGACGGTGGTCGTTGCCGGGATAGGACACGCAGCAGCGCAGCATCTCTTGGTACTCGTCAACACCCTTGATAAAAGCGGCTAGAAACAGCAGGAACTGGGCGTTCTGGCTGGGGGTGCTGCCAGGCTTCAGAAGGTTTTCGCCGGTGTCAGTGGCCAGGGACCAGTTGTCGTGCTTGCCGCTGCCGTTGACGCCCGCAAAAGGCTTTTCATGGAGCAGGCACACCAAACCGTGGCGGGCGGCTACCTTTTTCAGCAGTTCCATGGTCAGCTGGTTTTTGTCACAGGCGCTGTTGGCATCGGAGTAGATGGGTGCGATCTCGTGCTGGGCGGGAGCCACCTCGTTGTGCTCCGTCTTGGCCAGCACGCCCAGCTTCCACAGCTCCTGATCCAGCTCCCGCATAAACGCGGCTACCCGGGGCTTGATAGCGCCGTAATAGTGGTCGTCCAGCTCCTGCCCCTTGGAGGGACGGGCGCCGAACAGCGTGCGGCCGCACAGCTTCAGATCCTCCCGCTGACGGTATACCTTTTCGTCGATCAGGAAGTACTCCTGCTCAGGGCCTACCTGCGGCGTGACATGCTGCGCCTCGGTGTTGCCGAACAGCCGCAGGATACGGATACACTCCCTGTCCAGCACACGCATGGAGCGCAGCAGAGGCGTTTTTTTGTCCAGCGTCTGCCCACTGTACGAGCAGAAAATGGTAGGGATATACAGTGTCTCGTCCTTGACGAAGGCGTAAGACGTGGGGTCCCATGCAGTGTAGCCGCGGGCTTCAAATGTAGCGCGCAGACCGCCGGAGGGGAAGGAGGAGGCGTCCGCCTCGCCCTTGCTCAGTTCCTTGGCGCTGAGCTCCATGACCACGCTGTCCTTGCCGTCGCGGGTGATGAAGCTGTCGTGTTTTTCGGCGGTAACGCCGGTCATAGGCTGGAACCAGTGGGTGTAATGGGTGGCACCCTTCTCAATGGCCCAATCCTTCATGGCATTGGCGATCTCGCCGGCGGTGGTACGATCCAGCGGCGTTCCCTGGGCCAGGCATTGCTGCCATTTCTGGTAGGCGGCGGCAGGGAGACGCTGCTGCATCTGCTGCTCACCAAACACCATTTTGCCAAACAGAGCGGGAACGTTCGTGGTCTTTTCACACATTGCGGGATCAATCCTTTCAAAATCAAGTACGCGGCGGCACCGCGGGAAAAACAAACCGTATGGGAAACGGGGCTTACATAAACAGCTGCATAGCCAGCGGAGTGACATAGGCCTCCATCACAGCGGCCAGGGCCAGCAGTGGTACCACCAGCAATCCCACCACGCGAAGCAGGTCCAGAAGCAGGGGCTTCATCATACCTTTTTCGTTGCAGCGGATGTATCGATTGATATTTCTGCACAGGCAGAGTCCGGCGGCCAGACTGAGCAGCAGGGCGGGGACCTCAAAGATGCCGTGAGGCACAAGACCGGCCAACAGCAGAAGCCACTGGCCATCCATCAGTGCGGCAAGCATACCGATGATCGCGGCATTGAGGCCCAGGGACAGGGCGGGCAGATACAGGAATGGTATAAAACCATAGAGCACGGTCATCACCATAGCCCGAAGGTTGTTGCCGAACAGGGCCAGCGCGCTGAAACTGCCATCGTCGCGGATAATACCGGCGTCTGCAATGCTCTCGTTGAAGGTGCGTATAATGGTTACGGGAACATTGGGGACAAGCCTTCCGACAATGTAAGCCAGCACGGTCAGTGCCAAAAAAGCAAGGGCAGTTATGCCGACAAATCGGCCGTATTCCCTGTGCCAGAACGCGGCGATGGCACAAAGCTGTTTTTTCATGCCAGCTTCTCCAGGCCGGCGCGGAGACGGCGGAGCGTTTCATCACGGCCCAGGATGCGGCAGATCTCCACTGCGCCGCCGGGGGTGACCAGCTTGCCGGCAGCAGCGATACGTACCGGCCACATGAGGGTGGCATTCTTGACTCCCAATTGTTCAGCTAAGGCGATCAGGCCGTCGTGGATGGCCTCGTCCGTCCACTGGGGCAGCGCCGCCAGCATGGGAATAGCCGCCTCCAGCATGGCCTTGCAGACCTCCGGGTTCGTCTTAGATTTCTTGTTGGTGAAGAATTCCACGTCGTACTCCGGGCACGCATCGAAGAAGTCCACCTTCTCCGGGATATCTGTAAGACGCTCGCAGCGCGCCTGCAGCAGCGCGGCGATGGCCGCCACGTCAAAGTCGCCCTTGACGCTCTGGCGGATGTAGGGCTCGGCTGCCTTGGCGAAGTCTTCCGGGGACATGGCACGCAGGTAGACGGCGTTGAAATGATCCAGCTTGGCCTTGTCGAAGATGGCGGGAGATTTGGAAATACCGGTCAGATCAAACGCCTTGACAAGCGCATCAAGAGAGAAGATCTCCTGCTCCGCCAACTCACCCTTGGGACTCCAGCCCAGCAGAGCAACGTAGTTGAGAATGGCATCGGTCAGATAACCCTCTGCCTTCAGGTCTTCATAGCTAGGGTCGCCGTGGCGCTTGGACATCTTGTTCTGCGCGTCCCGCATGACGGGGGAGCAGTGGACATAGGTGGGTACCTCCCAGCCGAAAGCGTGGTAAAGAAGGTCGTACTTGGGCGCGGAGGACAGATACTCGCTGCCGCGTACCACATGGGTGATGCCCATCAGGTGGTCGTCGATCACATTGGCAAAGTTGTAAGTGGGCAGACCGTCCCGTTTCAGCAGTACCTGGTCATCCAGGGTGCTGTTTTCCACGGTGATATCGCCGAACACGGCATCGTGAAACGTGGTGGTGCCCTCCTTGGGGATGCGCTGGCGGATGACGTAAGGCTCGCCCGCCTCCACGCGGCGCAGAGCGTCCTCCAGCAGCAGGTCGCGGCAAGGATCATCGGCGCGGTCAAAATCGCCGGTGTCCTCCTCGGAGGCACACTTCTCGCAGAAGCAGTAATAGGCGCCTCCCTTTTCCGCCAGCAAGCGGGCGTATTTGCCGTAGGTATCCCGGCGTTGGGACTGGATATAGGGAGCCACGGGACCGCCGATGTCGGGGCCCTCGTCATGGTTCAGATGGCACTCGGCCATGGTGCGGTAGATGACGTCGGTAGCTCCCTCCACCAGCCGCCCCTGGTCGGTATCCTCGATACGGAGGATAAACGTGCCGCCATGACTGCGGGCAATGAGCCAGGTATACAGGGCAGTACGCAGATTACCAATGTGCATATAACCGGTAGGGGACGGTGCAAAGCGGGTGCGGACCTTGCCTGTGGGGATCTTGGCTTCCATCTCGGTAAAATAAGCGGCGTCAGACATAGGGGTGGACCTCCGTTACTTGATAAAAATACTATAATAGTATACTGGTTTTACGGGAAAAGTCAATGCTTACAGACGATTTCGCAGAATGTCCAAATGTTTGGAATGTTTCTTGCAATTTGTGGGGACATTTGGTATAATGCAGGTGGTTTGACCGCCGAAAGGCACTACTATAACGCAGAAAGGAACATCGTCACTATGATCTATACGACGGAAGTGCAGCACATGTGTCCTGTGGCCAAGGGCGCTTATCACGGCCCGGCTCCCATTCCCGAGGAGGGCAAGTGGGTACAGGCCAAGCAGATCGGGGATATTTCCGGCTTTACCCACGGTATCGGCTGGTGTGCACCCCAGCAGGGTGCCTGCAAGCTGACGCTGAATGTGAAGAACGGCGTTATCGAGGAGGCGCTGGTGGAGACCATCGGCTGCTCTGGTATGACCCACTCCGCAGCCATGGCTTCTGAGATCCTGATCGGCAAGACCATTCTGGAGGCGCTGAACACCGACCTGGTGTGCGACGCCATCAACACCGCTATGCGCGAGCTGTTTCTGCAGATCGTCTATGGCCGCACCCAGTCCGCCTTCTCCGAGGACGGTCTGGCCGTGGGCGCATCTCTGGAGGATCTGGGCAAGGGCCTGCGCTCTCAGGT
>OGGJ01003308.1_pt1 | contig 10264 bp, 7 predicted proteins | sample 1571071 | NCBI WGS metagenome assembly OGGJ01 (sample SAMEA2581954, study PRJEB24529) | metagenome | biome: Human gut stool | place: China | collected 2011
TTCAATAATATTATTATACTGCTGACATGCCTTATAAGAATCCTGTTCAAGACCATCCGGTACATATGTTTTATTCTTATCAATGTTAATTCTGTCAAACAAATGCTTATTCATAAAATATCTATAGCTTTGATCATTGTCTCCTGATAAACCTTTATATTCATCCAGATTTACCGTCTTTACCTCTGAAAAATCCAGATCCCCCTTTTTGTACCACTCAACAAGCTGTGCATAAGTGCCGACCGGCGTCGAACCGGTTGCAAGTCCCAGCACACAGTCCGGCTTCATAATTACCTGCGCGGATATGATGTTGGCTGCCTTTCTGCTCATGTCATAATAATCTTTTGCCCGATAGATTCTCATCTGACTCCCTCCTCTTTCAAACAACAGACTCCTCTTGGAAAAAAGAAAACCGGAAAACTTCATACATGCCTAAATAGCCTGTATTCAGCTTTCCGGTTTAGTGCACCTTGCGGTGTGAACTATCCTTTAACTGTCTCCAATTATAAATTTAATGACCACTATTGTCAATAGTGTCGCACCATTTCATTGTCATTTCGTATATAATGCACACAATCATCCGTGTCTTTTTGTCTATTTTCACGGTCAGATGTCGTGAAAGACCTGGTAAATATCAATCTTTACCGCATTCGAATCCGATATGCCGATAAATTCTCCACCGTAGTAATAACCCTTTTCCTGCTCTTCCACATGTACGATTTCCAGCACAGCGTCAATCATCTCCCGGCTAAACAGGCTGATCCTGGTGTCATAGTAGCTGCCAACCTCGAGTCTCTTGCGGGACAAAAATCCGATCCCGCCGCGTGAGATATTCAGGATATCCGCATTCACAACGCCGCCGTCGGCCGTGCCGTCCGCATTTAACCGCGCCAGTTCCAGCGCGTGTTCCATCTTAAGGCGCTTATGTTTTCTCTTTTCCAGCATGGAACCAACTCCTCCTATTTTGCGGTAATAAACATCGCATCACCAAAGCTGAAAAACCGGTAACGCTCCTGAACTGCAATCTCATATGCATGCAGCACATGTTCCCTTCCTGCAAGCGCAGACACTAACATCACCAGCGTCGACTCCGGCAGATGGAAATTCGTAATCAAAGCATCGATCACCTTGAACTGATAGCCCGGATAGATAAAAATCTCTGTCCATCCGCTCGTCTCATGAAGCACGCCGTGTTCATCCGCAGCAGCTTCCAGGGTCCTTGTGCTTGTCGTTCCCACGGCGATGACCCGGTGTCCCTCCTGTTTTGCCCGGTTGATCTTGTCCGCCTCCGACTGCTCGATCCGGTAGAACTCGGAATGCATGTGATGCTTTAACACATCACTCTCCTTGACCGGACGGAAGGTGCCAAGTCCCACATGAAGCGTCACCTCTGCGATCTCCACGCCCATGGCGCGCACCTGTTCTAAAAGCTCCGGTGTAAAATGCAGTCCCGCTGTCGGCGCCGCTGCGGAACCGTCATATTTTGCATACACCGTCTGGTAACGGTTTTTGTCCTTCAGCTGGTGTGTGATGTACGGCGGCAGCGGCATCTGTCCGAGCTGATCCAGAATCTCCTCAAAAATCCCTTCATAATGAAACTGGATCAGGCGGTTGCCCTCCTCCACAATGTCAATGACCTCGCCGGTCAGAAGTCCCTCGCCAAAATTGATTCTGGTTCCGATCTTGCATTTTTTTCCCGGTTTGACCAGGGTCTCCCAGACATCGTTTTCTTTTCTCTTGAGCAGAAGAATCTCGATCTTTGCCTCAGTGCCTTCCTTCACGCCATACAGTCTGGCAGGAATTACTTTTGTATTGTTGATGACAAGGCAGTCACCCGGTCTTAGATAGTCCACAATATCCTTAAAATGGCGGTGTTCCACCTCTCCGGTTGCCTTGTCAAGCACCATCAGTCTGGAGCTTGAGCGGTCCTCCAGCGGATCCTGTGCGATCAGTTCCTGCGGAAGGTCATAATAAAAATCTTTTACGTCCATAACTACTCCTCTTACGCACGAAGTCTGATATCCAGTGTTGCTTCGAGATGTTTCAAAATCTTCTTCACAAATCCTTCTACCATCTCGCCCGTGAGCTCTTCCTCCTGCGGGGTAAATACAACAGAGAATGCCATGCTCTTTTTGTCCGGTCCAAGCTGGATGCCTTCATACACATCGAACAGATTCACATCTGTCACGTATTTGCAGGCTTCCCGGATGCCGTTCTCAATCTGTGCACAGGTGATATTTTTATCTACCACAAACGCAAAATCGCGCTTTTCCTCCGCAAACTTCGGAAGCGGAGTGAAAATCTGCTCTTTGCCATACCATTTCTTAAGCGCCGCGAGGTCAATCTCCATCACATAGGCAGGCACACGCATGTCAAGTTCATCCTGAATCTCATAGGAAAGCTTTCCGAGATAACCGACGCGCTCTCCCTCACAGAAGATCTCCGCCGTCTGGTACGGGTGCAAAAAGGTTCTCTCCGCCGCCTCATAGGTAAAGCTTACATTTAATGCATCCGCAACCGTCTCCGCCAGACCCTTGAGTGTATAGAAGGATTCCTTTTCTCCGAAAACGCCCGCACAAAGGGTCTCTCTCTCATCCGGGTATTCCGTGAGCGGCAGTGCCTTTGGAATAAAGACATTTCCAAGCTCAAAAATGCGTCCCTCCAGAATTCCCTTCTTCTGGTTTCTGGAAATCGCGTACAGCATCTCGGATGCCAGCGTGGTTCTCATCAGGGATAAATCCACGTTGATCGGGTTGATCAGCTTGATCGCCTTTCTCTCCGGCGCGTCTTCCGGCAGTCTTAACAGATCCAGATCGGACGGGCCCGCTGCGCAGAGTGCCCGCTTGATCTTAAGCTCCGTCTTCTGCTTTAAGTTAAGACCTCCCAGGGTCACTTTTGCCGTCGGCATAAAGGTCGGAATCACATGCTCATAACCGTACATGCGGATCACTTCCTCCGCCACATCCGGGTAGGAATCCATATCCTCGCGGTATGCCGGAATCTGCAGGGTAAGTTCATCCCCGTCGATGGACGGTGCGAACTGAAGCGCCGATAAAATGCGCAGCATGTCCTCCTCCGGAACCTCAATGCCGAGCACACCGTTGACACGCTTTACGCTGACCTTCATCTCTTTCGGCTCGATAGAATTGCCGGTGGAGACTTCAAGCTGTGTGGACGACACTTTTCCGCATCCCAGTTCTTCCACAAGATGCAGAGCACGCTTCATCGCCATGACCGTCGTGTACTCATAGACGCCCTTTGCGTACATCGCACTGGAATCGGAGGACTGTCCAAGCGCTCTTGAACTCTTCCGGATATTGTCGCGCGCGAACTTTGCGGACTCAAACATGACTTCCGTTGTCGTGTCCTTGATCTCGGAGTTCAGACCACCCATGATACCAGCCAGTGCAACCGGCTTTACCCCGTCACAGATGACAAGATTGGAAGAATTGAGCGTAAATTCTTTTTCATCCAGCGTCACAATGCGCTCGCCCTCGTTTGCACGTCTGACATTGATCTGATCGCCCTCCAGATAAGCATAATCAAATGCATGCATCGGCTGTCCGAGCTCTTTTAACACGTAGTTTGTGATGTCGACCATGTTGGAAATCGAGTTGATTCCGACTAACGCCAGTCTTCTGCGCATCCACGCCGGGGACTCCCCAATCGTCACGTCATGGACATAGTGCGCGATATAGCGCGGGCAGAGATCTTTTGCGGATACTTCCACCTTAAAGTCTTTCTGTACCGCCGTCTCCGTGTAATCCAACGCCGGCTCCCTGCACTCTTTTCCGAGCACTGCAGCCACTTCCCTGGCAATTCCGTAAATGCTCTGACAGTCCGGGCGGTTTGCGGTGATCGCAATATCAAAAATCCAGTCATCCATTCCAAGGATCGGCTTTACGTCTGCTCCGGCTTCCGCATCTTCCGGAAGAACTAAAAGACCGTTGTATCCTGCTCCCGGATATAAATCTTCGTTCAATCCGAGTTCCGTTCCGGAACACAGCATACCGTAGGATTCATAGCCGCGAAGCTTTCCCTTCTTGATCGTCATGACGCCCTCGATCGTCACATGATCCTTTGCGGTCGCATAGACTGTTGCGCCCACAAGCGCCAGCGGATATTTTCCTCCTGCACGGACATTGTCTGCCCCGCAGCAGATCTGGAAGGTGCCGTGCTCTCCGGCATTCACCTGGCAGAGACTTAAATGGGTATCCGGGATCGGCTCGCAGGATTCCACCAGTCCGACCACAACATTGCTGATGTCTTTTCCGACTTCAATCAGCTCCTCCACCTCAAAGCCGCAGGAAAACAACTTTTCCTCCAGTTCCTTCGGGGTAACATCAATATCTACATAATCTTTTAACCAGCTTAATGGTGCTAACATGATAACTCTCCTTTTCTATTCGTCTTTAATCGTCAATCTGCTTTAATACGCGAAGATCTGACTCAAACAGCAGCTTGATATTGTTGATGCCGTATTTTAACATGGCAATTCGCTCAATACCGATACCGAACGCAAAACCGCTGTACTCATTCGTATCAATGCCGCATCCTTCCAGAACTTTATTGTTGACGACGCCGGCTCCGAGCACTTCGATCCAGCCGGTTCCCTTGCAGAGCTTACAGCCGCATCCGCCGCACTGGAAACAGCTTACATCCACCTCGACGGACGGCTCCGTGAACGGGAAGTAGGACGGGCGTAGACGCGTTGTCGTCTCTTTTCCGAAAATCTTCTTCACAAGCTCATCTAACATTCCCTTTAAATCGCAGAGGGTAATTCCCTTGTCTACCACAAGCCCCTCCATCTGGGTGAACATCGGAGAATGTGTCGCATCGTCATCGGAACGGAACACCTTGCCCGGGGAGATGATCTTAATCGGCGGTTTCTTCGCCTCCATCACATGAATCTGTCCGGCAGACGTCTGGGTGCGGAGTAAAAATTCCGGTGACAGGTAAAATGTATCCTGCATATCTCTCGCCGGATGATCCTGCGGTGTGTTTAACGCCGTGAAGTTATAGTAGTCGGTCTCAATCTCGGTTCCCTCGTACACTTCAAATCCCATGGATGCAAAAATGTCAATGAGTTGGTTGCGCACCTGTGTGACCGGATGCAGATTGCCCTTTTCGTGTTTTACTGCCGGCATTGTGACATCGATCTTCTCCGCCTCATATCTCTTCCGGAGTGCCTCAGCCTCCAGCTTTTTCATCTTCTCTTCCATGATCGTCTCAATGGCGGTGCGGGTGTCGTTGACCCACTGTCCGACCTTCGGGCGGTCTTCCGGCGCTACGTCTTTCATTCCCTTTAACACCGCAGTAAGTTCACCCTTTTTTCCAAGCACTGCCTGGCGTACTTCATTCAGGCGGTCTAATCCATCAGACCCTTCAATCTCTGCTATTGCTTTTTCTCTGATCTGCTGCAATTTTTCTTTCATTTCTAATTCTCCTTTAAACTATTTCAGACATCAAAAAAGGAACCATCCATCCCTGCTCTAGGGACGAATGATTCCGCGGTACCACCCTGTTTCTTCTCTTCGTATCACCAAAGAAAAGCTCTCAATTCATACGTAACGTGTATCCGACGTCATCCACTACTTTCACTTCACAGATGCAGCTCCTGTGCGAACTTCAAGTCCAGGTCTTATCCTAAACGGGCTTCCAGCCGATGACCCGCTCTCTCTGAAAGAGTCTCCTGCACTCTACTGATATCTTACGATACCCGGAATCGCTTCCGTACACATTCACAGCCTTTGATTTTTCTGAATTCTGTATAGCATTTTAGCACAGCAGGTGCAAAACATCAAGCTTTTTTATTCCTGCTGGTTTTAAAGCGCTTCCACCATTTGCGGAAGTAAGCGTTGAACACCACATTTACCTCGGCGGACATCATCATGATGTACATGCAGAAGTAAAGCCACAGCATAATCAAGGCAATAGTCGTCAGGCTGCCGTACATGGAAAAACCGTTAAAATAGTCCACGTAGACAGACAGTCCGAAGGAAAAGACATACCACGCTACCCCGCAGATCACAGCCCCCGGCAGCTGCCCGCGGAAGGAAAGCTTCCGGTTCGGCAGCGCCGTAAAGATTACATCGAAAAATGCGATCAAAAGCGCCAGCATCACAAGCCCGCGGAAATGTGCCAGCACCCGCGAGGCATGTTCTAAAATCGGAACGTACTGTGTGGCAAGTACCTTTAACTGGTTTCCGAACACCAGAACCAGCAGGGTAAAAACAATCGCTACCAGAAAAACCACCGTATAGACGACCGCCCAGAATCTGAGCACAAACCAGTTCCTCGTCTCCTCCAGATCATTGACCGAGTTCAGTCCGTCCGTCATGTACTGGACGCCCTTGGCCGCTGACCAGATCGCGATGATCGCCGTGATTGAGATAATTCCCATGGATCTGCTGTACACCTCATCCACGAGCGATATCAGAAACGGAGAGACATACTCCGGCATCAGATGACGGATGATCTCAAGCAGCATGGACTCTGTCACCGATGTATATTGCAGCAGAGACGAGAACACCATCAGAAACGGAATGATGGATAAAATAATAAAAAACGCCGACTGCGCCGAATAGGCATTGATCTTGTCTCGCTTGCATTTATCAAGAAAGGATTTGACATTACCAATAAGCTTCCAGATCATATTGCTCCCCTTCAAAAAGCGAATCCGTCAGGATTCATTATTTCATGGTTTCCAGTTTAACGTCATTATAAAAATATTGCAAGATCTCTTCGTAATTCATTCCGGCCTTCGCCATTCCGTTCGCCGCGTTCTGGCTCATGCCGAGTCCATGCCCGTAGCCGCCTCCATATAAAACCATGCCGCCGTCCTCCTGTTTCGTTATGGCAAAAAACGCACTCGGCAGCATCGTCACATCCGTCTGTTCCGCGCCGTCTGCGCATGTCAGTTTTGCGGTACAGATCCCCAGAACTTTTCGGATATTATACTCCGTCCGCACAAGAGCGCTTCCCTTCTCATACGTGATCTTTAAGGCAAGCAGTGCACCGGAGCTGCCGCGCTCCGCCGCGCTCATGCCGGTCACCTCCCCCAGTGCCGCCACTGATGCCGCATCGGGATTCTGTATTTCCGTAGTCTGACCGGTCGGATAAAAGTTTATATTCTTTGGTGAACTCTTCCACCGTTCCAGCAGTATGGAATTCACTTCATCTGTTTTCCCGTGGTAATCCGCCTCCGCTCTCCAGCGGAAATACCGGCAGTCACTGTCGTATCCATCTGCGGGACTCTGAATATAAGCAAGAAACGCCTCCTCCCCGGAGAGATCCTGCATCTTTCCATCCGTAAGGAGACACGCCGGTGTCAGATAGCCGTATTCCGCCGGATCTTCCACATTCCACACATCAGCTGCGGCGGTGTATCCCATCGACGTGGAAAAATAATACGCCTCCACGATGTTTCCCTGATAGGACAGCACTTCCCCCTGTGTGGCGATTACCGCCTCCCTGGCTGCGTCCGCGTCCGTCACCCGGTTGTATACCTGATACGCGGTGCTGTCATCAATATGTGCGCCGTATTCCGCCAGATCGCCCCGAAGCAGCTGGATACAGGCATAGCTGCGCGCGCAGACCGCCTGTGCTTTCAATGCCTCCGGTTCATAGGATGCCGGCATTTCACTCGGAACGACGTCCTGCAGATACCGTTCCAGCGGCAGACTGTTGACCAGCGTATAGCCGTCCCCCAGGCACCGCACTTCCATGCTGCCCCCGTAGCCGTTAGAAAGCTCTGCGCCATCTGCATCACAGATCACCACACAGCCCTCCTGCTCCGGCGTCACCGTAAATGTTCCCTGTGTATCTCCTGTCATCTGATCGGATGCAGCAATCAGCGTCTGCGCTGCCACCTGTGTTGTCTCTCCCTGCCAGGTGACCGCTGCGTCTGACGTACATTTCAGGTAGACGGACTGACGGCATTTTGTTCCGTCATCCCCCAGGAGCAGCACACGGATTTCGCGGATGACTGCCGGCTCGCGGGTTAAAATGGCGCAGACCTGCTTCTCCCCCGTCACATACTCCACGTTCATATTACCGAGGGTCACATCGGAAATGGATTTTTCCGACACTTCCCCATAGGTCTGGTACACTGGCAGTTTTCCGGTATGGCAAAGCTTCCCGTATCCTTTGATCTCGATGGTCTCATCGTCATAGGACAACAGTTCTCCCTCGATGGTCTCCTGCTTTACACGCAGTGCCGTAAGTTCCCCGTCCGCCAGCACAATATCACAGACACAGGGGGCAACATCCTCCGCTAAGGATACCGCATCCTTGTGGTATGCCGCGCCCGCATACAGAAAATCCACGCCGTCCTCGGAACAGTCCGTAAGGTATGCATTGTCCAGCGTAAATTCCTTCTTCAGCGTTCCCGCGACTCCGATGCACCGGTTTTCCACGCAGTAGCCCTCATATCCGTTCCACTGCTTAAAATATGAAGCTGGAAGCACCGTGCAAAAATCTCCCTTGTTTGTCATAATCACATTCTGGTTCTCCGCTTCCATGACATCCACAACCAGAAACTCCGTTTTCGTCACGACATGTTCCATATCAAGCAGATCCAGAATCTGACCGTAGACGTAATTCCAGTCTTCCCGGCATACTTTCTGCTGTTCCCTCATGACAGGGAGCTCTATGTAATCGGACAGTTGCAGCTTTGCGAGCAGTTCCCCAAGTACTTCCCCGGTCAGCCTGTCTTCGGGAAATGTCTCAAAAAAGGCTTTCCAATCTTCCTGCCCGTATACTCCAAAGGAGAGTTCCTCTTTTATTTCCGCAAGTTCCACCCACTCTTCGGGCAATGTTTCCTGCTCCCTTAACTGTCTGTCCCGATATCCAGACGCAAGCGTACCCGCCGCAAGCAAAAGCACCAGACATACGATGGCGATGTATGCCTTTACGCCTCTCTTTTTTGTTCTCTTTCCCATTTTCCACTTCCCATCACGCTTTATGCCTTGCCCCAGAATTCTCTGCAAAAGAGTAAAAAAACAGAAGCTGCCTCACACAAAGGCAGCTTCTTTCTTCCGTAACTTTTCAACTCTTTGGTACCTGATCTATCTTTCGTATCCGTCATCCTTCGTATCCTGACAGGTTCTCTCTCGTACTGTAAGCTTCTGTTGTATCCCTCAGAATCTTTTGTATCACCCAAAATGCCGTTTCCTACGTTTTTGACTCCTAGCTGCCGCTAGGTGGGTAACCGCATGTCAGTTTCTGTCTTCCACTGCTCGCGTACCTTGCGGTACTGGTGGCTTGACATCTGCCTCCAAATATAAGAATCCCATAAAAGTAAATGTAGGTTCAAAAATGTAGGGCGTCGCACATCCCAGGCTGTTTCTTACTGGTTTTATTATACTAATATGCCCCGATCTGCAACCAAAAATTAGTGCCAATTTCTGTGCGCATTTCTATTTTTTTTCTGAATGTAAAATGCGCCGCGCATCTTTAATGATTATTGCTCGGGAAATATGGACGCAGCGTATTTGCCATCTGTGCAATCGGCATGCTCTGCAGCCACACTCTTCCCGGTCCCGTAATCACGGTATTAAAAATACCCTCGCCGCCGAAGAGCATATTCTTCACTCCCGGCACCGTCTTCACTTCGATCTTACAGGAGCCTGTCATGGCTGCAAGGTATCCCGTGTCCACAACAATCTGCTGTCCGGGTGCAAGTTCATATTCTTTAATATAACCATCAAATTCCAGAAATGCGGTTCCACTTCCGGAAAGCTTCTGCATAATAAATCCCTCTCCTCCGAAAAGTCCGCTCCCGATTCTCTGCTGAAAGAACACGGACAGATCCACGCTGGATACAGCAGCAAGAAATGCCGATTTCTGCACGATCAAATCCTGTCCCGGTACAATATCAAACGCCCGGATTGATCCCGGGAACGACGATGCAAACGCGATCATCCCATTCCCGTTCATTGCCGTGTAGCGGTTTAAGAAAATACTTTCCCCCGAAAGCGCTCTTCCAAACATCTTGCCGATGCCGCCACCAGTCGTCTCCATTTTCATATTCGGGGACATCCACGACATGGCACCACTCTCCGTAATCATTACCTCTCCCTGCTCCAGATTGCAGATTACAACCGGAAGCGGTTCTCCCTCAATCGAATATCTCATAACGCTCTCCTTCCTCTGTTGCGGACGCCCTACATCCGCTGTCCTTTTTTCAGCTCTGTCTCAGTAAAAGCGCCCGGCAGAAGCTCCTCCAAGGTAAAAATCTTATATGTTCCGTCCTCCTTTACCA
>OGGJ01003310.1_pt1 | contig 10259 bp, 5 predicted proteins | sample 1571071 | NCBI WGS metagenome assembly OGGJ01 (sample SAMEA2581954, study PRJEB24529) | metagenome | biome: Human gut stool | place: China | collected 2011
AACCGCTTCTTCTCACAAGGCAGCCCCATACTGTTCATTGATGAAATCCACCGTTTCAGTAAATCGCAACAAGATTCTTTGCTTGGTGCTGTGGAACAAGGTACAGTGACATTGATAGGCGCCACTACAGAGAATCCCTCTTTTGAGGTAATCCGTCCATTGCTGTCACGATGCCAACTCTATGTACTGAAGTCTTTGGAGAAAGAAGACCTCATGGAATTGCTGCAACGTGCCGTCACCACCGACCATATTCTGAAAGAACGTAAAATCGAACTGAAAGAAACGACTGCCATGCTCCGCTATAGTGGTGGAGATGCACGCAAACTGCTTAATATTCTGGACCTTGTAGTTTCTTCTGAAGCCAGTGATCCGGTGGTCATTACTGATGAGATAGTAACCGAACGCCTGCAACAAAATCCTTTGGCTTACGACAAAGATGGAGAAATGCATTATGATATCATATCTGCTTTCATTAAGTCTATTCGTGGCAGTGATCCCGATGGTGCCATATATTGGCTGGCTCGTATGGTAGAAGCCGGAGAAGACCCTGCCTTTATTGCCCGCCGACTCGTTATCTCCGCATCGGAAGACATCGGACTGGCAAATCCAAATGCTATGCTGATTGCCAATGCTTGCTTTGATGCTGTGATGAAAGTGGGCTGGCCCGAAGGACGTATTCCATTGGCAGAAACCACTATTTATCTTGCTACAAGTCCGAAGAGTAATTCCGCCTACATGGCCATCAACAATGCCTTGGAACTTGTACGGGAAACAGGCAATCTACCCGTTCCGTTGCATCTGCGTAATGCACCTACCAAATTAATGAAACAATTAGGTTACGGAGACAATTATAAGTATTCCCATGACTATCCCGGTCATTTCGTGAAACAGCAATTCATGCCCGATGAACTGAAAAACCATCGCCTTTGGGAAGCACAAGACAATGCTGCCGAGCAGAAACATGCAGAACGCATGAAAGCATTATGGGGGGAGGAAAAGTTTAAGAAGTAATTATTTCTTTCTTCTCACGCCACAACAGACTCACAACCCATACAGAGAGCACAAAAGGAGCTGTCAGAGTCACTATACCCATTCGCATTCCTACTAACTGAAGGACAATGGACAGGAATACATAATTCCCTGCCAAGTATAACTATTCCCCAATGCAATGGCACAAAGTACTCCGTTATAGCCTAGCAGTCCGGCATTCCACGCTGTGACATCCACATATGGACATAAAACCATACACAGCGGTAATGCTGCACCAATCACCGCATAAATAACATTCAGACGAGAATTTATCAAAATTCCAGCCAGAAAGAACCATCCGGTGAAGATATTTCCTTGAAACATCACCTGTCCCAAGTTCAAACTGAATGCACGAAAAAAATCTGCAGAAGATTCCGGGTTTTCTACGGCTGAATGTAACAAAACTGCAGGATATAAATAATGGCATCCTATCAGTAAAAACCACACAACAAGAATAAATGGAGCCGTAAATCCAGGTAGCAGACGCTGGCGACGAAAACACCAGGCAATCCATGTGGATAAGGCAGAACCTGCAATCAACAGCAAAATAGATAATATATTTATCTCCATAAAGACTCCTATTGCAATCCCTACCAATGTTCCATTAAATCCATAAAGTCCATCACGTATATCTCTTTTATTATACTTCAATAGGGAAGCAGTCAAAGTACTCACTATAGTTCCGGCAATAGCCAAAATTGCAAGCTGCCACGAATTACAGGCAATTCCTATCAACATCAGTAGTCCTGAAAGTGCATTATTCTGAAACATGACTTGCCCGATGCCGCGTCCTAAAATCAAAACATTCTCACACATTTTCGAGTTTTTGAGCGCAAAAATAAAGAATTTCATTTTAATTGCAAAGGAGTACCAACCACAACAAAATATACCATTATGAGTATAATCCTAAATCTTTTCCCTAAATTTGCGTACTCACTTTAAACATAAACAGAATGAGAACTGTAGTATTAGACGGTTACACCGCAAATCCCGGTGATCTTTGCTGGGACAAATTGAAAGAGTTTGGCGAATGCGTAATTTATGATCGTACCGCCCCCGCCGAAGTACTGGAACGTACTGCCGGTGCAGAAGCCCTCCTCACCAATAAAGTAGTAATCAACAGCGAAATGATGGCTGCCCTGCCCGATCTGAAATACATCGGCGTGCTGGCTACAGGCTACAACGTAGTAGACATAGCTGCCGCCCGTGAACGCGGCATCATCGTCACCAACATTCCCGCATACAGTACCCCCTCTGTTGGACAAATGGTATTTGCCCACATACTGAACATTACTCAGCAAGTACGCCATTACTCCGAAGAGGTCAGCAGAGGAGACTGGAGCAAGAGCCCCGATTTTTGTTTCTACAATACTCCACTCATTGAACTACTTGGCAAAAAAATAGGAATCGTCGGTCTGGGGCAAACTGGGTATAACACTGCTCGTATAGCCATCGGCTTCGGAATGAAGGTATGGGCCTATACTTCTAAATCGCGTCTGCAACTCCCACCCGAAATCAGAAAAGCAGATCTCGACCAATTATTTCACGAATGCGACATCATCAGCCTGCACTGTCCGCTGAACGACAGTACTCGCGAAATGGTCAATGCCAGCCGTCTCTCTTTAATGAAACCTACCTCCATCATTATCAATACCGGACGTGGGCCACTCATTAATGAACAAGATCTCGCCAATGCCTTGAATACCGGACAAATATATGCTGCCGGACTGGATGTTCTTTCCGAAGAACCACCTCGCTCAGACAATCCGTTATTGACTGCACGAAATTGCTTCATCACCCCACACATTGCCTGGGCCAACTTTGAAGCACGCCAGAGACTGATACATATAGCAGTTAGTAACCTGAAAGCATACGCGGAAGGGAAACCGGTAAATATTATAAAATAACATTCCTTTTAATAAACATGGGAAAATCAGAAATCCACAGTCTCTTCCGCAGTATTCCGGTGATCCTGACAATCATTCTGGCTACTGTTACTATTATCTCCGCCTTTTCCGGGAACTTTGATCCTGCTAATTCCAAATATATGCCTGTGTTGGGATTAGCTCTTCCAGTATTGCTGATATGCAATCTACTGGTTGCTATCTGTTGGGCATTTGCCCGCAGTCGCTGGATCCTCATCCCTTTTGCGGCATTGGCCTTCAATTACGGTTATATACTTTCCGTTTTTCAATTCAATTTCACAAAAAAAATCCCTGAAGGACATTACAGTAGTAACTATGCCGATGGATATCTGAAAGTAGCCACTTATAATGTCGGCAATTTTGGTACCGAGATCACCGGCTACTCCTGCAAAGAGATTGCCCGCTACATGAAACAGCAAGAAGTCGATGTACTCTGCTTCCAGGAATTCGGCGACAATCAGCACTTTCCGATGGACAGCATCCGCAATGTATTTTCCCACTGGCGATATGCCCTGATACCCACTGAAGACTCCATCAGCGGAGTGCTCCCTATCGCCATATTCAGCCGTTACCCACTCATCAATCCCCGTTTTATTTCTTATCCGCAAAGTGCCAACTGCAGCATGCAGTGCGACATCATATTAGGAAGAGACACTGTCCGTCTGCTCAACAACCACTTGCAGACTACCAGTGTCAATCAAAACCGTCGGAAATGGGAACGCGGTCTTAACAATACAAATGACACCGGGCAGGGTTGCATCGTGCGTGCCCTTGTCCGAAGTACAAGGTGCTATCAACACTTTACACGACAACTTTGTGAAGCGTGCCGAACAGACAGACAGTATCCGTCAGCTGGCCCTTGCCAGTCCTTACTCCGTAGTAGTGTGCGGCGACTTCAACTCTTTGCCGTCTTCCTACACCTATGTGGAATTAAGTGATATACTTAAAGACGGGTTCCGCACCAGTGGACGGGGTTACATGTATACCTTTCGCTACTTCAAACGTTTGTTGCGTATCGACTATATTTTCCATTCACCCGCCATTCAGGGATACCGTTACTACTCGCCTGATCTGGACTTATGCAGTGACCACAACCCGGTACTAATGGAAATGAAAATAAAGAAATAAATCTAAATCATTCATCTAAAACATTTGCTTATGAAAAGACAACTACTCCTATTTATTCATTTATTACCTGCATTGCTGTTTGCACAGCAAGAAGTTATCTTCCCTGATGATTTTAAAACGAACGCTTTAGATGGGAAAGAAGTGACTATTACTAATACACTGACGCTGACAAACAATTACAGCTATGCCTACGGTTCAATCACTCTTTCTGACGGTCCGCTATGGACTCCCACAGAAAAGAATCTGCCCGGTATAGAGATGTTCAATCAAAAGAATAAAGAGAATCAAGATAATCAGATCACTGTAAAGCAAGGAGCTTACTCATTCACTGATGCAAATGGTACCTGCCGCATCGGACAGACCGTAGCAAAACTGACCGGAACCGCCAGTTACAGTAATGGTAAATACACCATTACGTTAACAAAGAAACCGGAATTTCAAGGCAATGAACGTCCCATAACCTGTGAGATTGAAGAAGATTATAATTTGAAAGTTGTCAGTTTTAATGTTGAGAACTACAAGGGAACTAATGACGTACAGCGAACCAAAATAGTAGCTGCACTGAAAGCTATGGATGCCGATATCTATGCCCTACTTGAAGTTTTTGGCAACTCTTCACTGAATGATCTTTGCACTGCATTGAACACTGCCTGTCAAACAGACCAATATAAGTACATTGAGAATTCAACAGCTAATCAAGGCATGGCTTGCTTCATTTATAACAGTAATACGGTAACTCCTTTTAGAGATCTCCAAAAAAACAAACTAGCTGACAACGGATATCTGCCTGACCGAAAGATAGCACAGGCTTTTGATCTCAAGGCTAATAATGAGCGTTTTATCGTTTGCTTAAATCACTGGAAAGCAAAAGATAATAGCTATAATAAACCAGATGAATATGCCGATACAGGTGATGGTCAAGGTAGTCATGTTCTGCGCCGTGTGCACGAAGCTGAAGCTACTCTTGAATTTATCAAAACTGTTACTGCCTATTTTGAAGATGAAGATGTCCTCATAGTTGGTGACTTAAACTCATACTCCAAAGAAGACCCCATCCGAGTACTGGAAGAAGGCGAATTGATAAATGAACTTCAAAAATATGCACCTAATGAATACAGCTATGCCTTTTTTAGCAACAATAGCTACGCAACCGGTTATTTAGACCATAGTTTTGCTACTGCTACATTGGATGCTCAAATACGTTATGCTCATCCTTTTCATATCAATGCCGATGAGCCTGATGCACTTAAAATTGGAGGTAAACCGCAAGAAGACAATATGTACCGCTGCTCCGACCATAATCCCATCGTTACTTTCATAAAGCTGGGTACTACTACAGGCATTGAAAGTCCAAGCTCTTCATACCCTACCATTCAGCTGATTGGTGATCCACGTAATGGTTATCTTACTTTGGTGAGTAATACCGATCTTGCTCTCACTCGTGCCGAAATCGTCAATATCAATGGGAAAATCATTGCTGCATACGACCCCAACAACGCCGGAAATACGGAAAAGCACTTCACACTGCCTGTCAAAAACCTAGCGTGTGGCTTCTACTTGTTACGTGTTTACGATACACAAGGTAAATGTACGACATGTAAGGTAGTGCTTCCCTAAAACTTGACTAAGCTCTCACAGTATAAATTTGAAAGTAATTCCATCTTGAATGAGATACTTTATAGCCCCGAATGCCACAGGTTGTACTCGTCAATCTGTAACATTTGGAGTGATAAAGTGTGGCATTTAGTGTAACGAGATGTGGCATTCCAAACGATAAAATGTGGTATTCGGAAAAAAGGAACATGAAGTAACGGTACAAAGCAAGCCATGAAACTGACAGTGATATTATTGCCAAAGGAATTGTATCGGATTTAATTCTGTAGGCATAAATATGCAGCCTTCTTCAAAATCAAAAAGCTGGTATCCGAAGATGACTTTCTTTATATAAGCAAAAGAAAAGACTTATTTCAGTAATATACATAGCAAAAGAGGCTGAATTCTAAGTTTTCTCCTATAGAATTCAACCCCCTTATTTTACAGAAACTAATAGTTCTTATTCTTCTTGAAGAGAGAAGTTTTTAACTTCAAAAGTAGAAGCACAAGTTGCATCACTCGTATACTTAATAGCTATACGAATGACCTTATCATTATACTTGCTGAAATCTGCTTCCATTGGAATGAAGGTAAAGCTATCGGGCCATGTTGCAAATTCCAATTTTTCCCAAGTAGCAGTAGTCACATCATTAGTATAATCTGTAGAAACGCAAACACTAATATAGTCTTCCGCTTTTGCTCCATACAGATAATTTAGACCAGCTTCAAATCTTAATACAGGAGTTAAAGCGCCCTTCAAATTGATTTCCGGAATAAGCAACCAACTTTCAGTAGTCTTATTACCACCCAAATATCCAGTAGCTTTCCAACCATATTTAGCATCAAGAATCCAAACATAGTCTTTTCCGCCTAACTCAACATCCTGAATTGTACATCCACCTTCATCACCAATAAAGGTATTTGCATAGTATACTCTCGCTTCGTTCCATACACCATTCGCTTTGATAAACAACATCGTCGTAGGCATAACCTTAGCAGTTTCAGTCCAAGTGGTACCGTCATAAACGAACTCGGTTGCGGAGATTGCCTGGCTACTGCTGCTGTAATAAACCGCAGCTACAGTCAGGTCTGCCTGAGCATACGGATAAGCATTCTTCAGGTAAATCGGTAAAGTTTCTCCCGGTTTGCTGACGTAGGTAGCTCCCATCTTAGCATAATCGTCAGGTTGCAATACAGCAACAGTGACATCCGGAGTGGTGTATTCTTTCCAAGTACTGGATGCTGCATCATACCTGTATACAGCGGAAGTGTTGTATTTTGCAGCAGCACGCGTAGAGGCGAACATCATAGCAGAAGCCGCTTCCACTTCATTTTCAGGAACTTCCTTATACAAATAAACATCAGCATAATAACCAGCCTTAGGTTCGGAAACACTTACGTTTTTAATCTCTACAGTAGGAGCACATGCCGAAGTACTCTTATATACAAAGGCAAGACGTGCTTTCTTTCCAACATAATCTTTCAAATCAATTGCACCGGAATTAACAAAAGTCCAGCTCTTACCTTCCGACCACGTAGCATTCAGTGTAGCCCACGTGGCAGTCGTAACGTTATCTACATAATCAGCAGAAATCTTGGCTTCGATAAAATCAGCACGGTTATTACCATTCAGATGGTTGATAGCAGCATCGAATGAAAGTGACGGAGCGGTAGCACCAGACAAATCAATTTCGGTAGAAACCAACCAGCTTTCAGTAGGATTATTCACCCCGCCGGCAAAAGCCGAAGCTTTCCAATAATTGTTCTGTGAATCATATTTCCATGCATAAGTGACGCCTTCCAACTTGAGATCTTGGAAGGTGAAGCCACCATCACTTCCCTTCATTGTCGCATTCAGATAAATACCGAATGAAGAGGGAGGATATGAGCCAAAAGAATAAGAACCATTATATTCATTCAATTTTACGGTCTTCTTCTTATCAACATTCACGATAGAAGTTGTGCCATCTGCATTTTGAGCGAATTTCCAGTCACCACCAGTTGCGGGCAGCGCACCCAGATTAAAGCTATTATATGTTCCTGATAGATAAATAAACTTTTCATCCGGGCGTTGTAGAGAATATCCGGTTGCAGTAGGAGTAACAGTCAATACATAATTTGAAACATCACTACTGATCAAGCCATCAGTAACAGTTACAGCAGTACCAGCCATATAGCCATAGGATTTTGTTTCATCCTGAAGTCTTCCAAAAGGAATAAGTTTTCCTTCTTTATCAGGAGCCACAAACACATAATTACCTCCCTCAGCCGCCATTCCTGATACTTTCTGATAAACATTCGGAATTACACCGCCGCCGCCAATACTTGGCTCTGTCTCAGAATAGGCATAATTGACCATACGCATAGCACCATCGACAGGATTCTCGACAGCCTGTTTTAGGATGGCAGGAATTTTACTTATTGTAGACGGAGACAGGAATGAAGCAGAAACAGTCTCACCCCATACCGTTTTATAGTCACCGGAAGTTAGTTCGTAAGCAGAAATACCATTGAAATCAGTCAGATATTCAGGCAAATTTTCAGCGTTATTGAAAGCTACCGTCACTTTCGACTCATCACTCAAATAAGGATAAAGACTCTCAAGGTAGGCAGGCAGATACCACGACGCCTGTGCATTTTCCGTAAAATATTTGTTTGAGCCCATAGCTTCCAAGGCTGCCGGAAAGTTTATTCCTTCAGGATCATCTTTAGACGCTGCAAGTTTAATATTACTCTCAAGTCCGGCCACTTTCTTATAGTCACCGTCTGCCAGGCTCAACTCAACGTTCTGCACATCCTTAGGAATGGCAAGCTCATCATAGCCAGGAAAGTTATCTTTGTTGTAGTCGCAACTTGCCAAAAACAGCAAAGATGCACACATGCTAAATACTATATTTTTTTTCATAATCTGTCTTGGTTTAGAAATTAAACTTCAATCTTACAGAATAGGTACGGCCGAAACCATAAAGTACACGCGTAGCGCTCTCCCAATCGTGGGTACTACCACCACGAGCATCTGCAATGTATTCCTGATCGAGGACATTGTTTACATTTCCACTCAGAGTGGCACGTATTTTTCCAAAATCAAATGTATAGCCTGCGCTTAAATCGAATGTGCTATAGGATGGAATCTTCCAAGGACTACCAATTACATAAGGCTCATTTTGCGTTGCAACGTTGGCATTAATATCATAATCGGCAAAGTTACGTGAGAAGAAGTTCCAGTCTACTCCCAAACGCAGCCCTTTCACCGGACGTACACCTAAGCCTAAAGCGGCTGTAGTCTGCGCCGAACCACCTACAGAAACGTTATCCATATCAATTTTATATTGATATTGTTCTGCATTGGCCATATCAGTCACTACATCACCACGAGTATTTTGCAACATCTGACCTTGTGAATCGAACAGATATCCGGAAGCTATACCACCCCAACGCCAGTCACCCCAAGAAAACATACCCGTAATATCCAACCAATTCAAAGGTTTGGCAACAAAATCAAATTCCACACCCCAGTGGTCAGCATTGGCACCAGTCATGTTCATAGCCCAACGCAAACCATCGGCTGTCGTACCACTATCGTAAAGGGCTTTATCCATCCAACGGGTATAGTAACCATTCAAATTAGCAGTGAAAAAACGGCTGCGATAACCATATCCTAACTCGAACGACATGATTTTTTCATTCTTGGCATCCGGGTTACGGTCATGTGAAGTCTGTGAATTGATGAAAGAAGTATCAAACATCGGAGCACGGTTGATATAACCTGCATTCACGAAAACATTATGATTTTCGGTCAAGTTATAGTTAGCACCTCCCTTGATGTTTCCACCCAGATAATTCTTGGTTGAAGACTTAGCCTTATCTTTACTATAATACATGCGGTCATAACGCCAATAGCCGGTATTTGAAGCACCACCGGAAATAAAGGCACTCAACTTGTCCTGATTGTATTCCAACTGTGCAAACACACCTTCATACATAACGAAGCCATCATAATCACGACGCAGCACATCGCCCACATTCAATTTCTGATTTATATAAGCAGAGTTACCACCCACTGCCGGATTATTTTCTGCCGTAACATTCTTTCTATTGTAAGAATCAATAAAATAAGTACCGCCAAAAAGATCTGTCAGAATATCCTGGTGCAAGCCTTTGTAATAACGAAAATCAATACCTCCATAGAAATCAAAATTTTCACCAAACTTTGTAGTATATGTAGAGAGTAAGCCATACCAGAGATGGTTGTTCATCATCTTACTCATTACCATTTTAGACCCATTGGTACTTGCGGCATTCATCGTTTCAACAGCATCATAGTCAAAAGTTCCATCCGGACGACGGAATTGTGTATTTACCAAACCATTTGTAGAACCATACCATGAATTAGCATAGGTGCTGTCACCCGTACCTCTATAGCCGTCACCACGACCGATAGATACATAAAGAGCTGTACTCAAACTCGACTTCTGATCAATCTGCCATAAGTGATTCAAAGAAATCTGTGGTTTGTGATAAGAGTTTCTGGAAGAGTTATAAGACTGTCCGTGACGATAACCGAAAGTAGAGTTATACTTATAA
>OGGJ01003320.1_pt1 | contig 10223 bp, 12 predicted proteins | sample 1571071 | NCBI WGS metagenome assembly OGGJ01 (sample SAMEA2581954, study PRJEB24529) | metagenome | biome: Human gut stool | place: China | collected 2011
ACTGATTCTATTTCCCGTGCAAGCTCTTGGTAATTAAGTTCATTCTGTACATCCAACTCTGATAACAACTCCAATTTTTTTACAATATCGCTCTTTCTTAACGCATTTTTCCGTGAAAGAAGCCGTCCCCCGGCATTATAGTCCTTATAAACTGATCGGAAAATAGAACCATATCCGTTCAATACGAAATCTGACAGAACATTTAACTGTTCCTCTGATAAACCGTAGTCTGTTCCTTTCAAGTAACAGGCAATAGATAATACACCATCTATCAACACATCACCGTAACCGGATATGTACAGTTGATCTCCATGCTGATGATAGGAGTCATCTATTTGTATTCCTTCCCTTTTTCCTTTCGAAAGCACACCGAAAGCCTCTTTTACGGTCTCTTTCATCAATTTATCATCTCCAGTCAGAGCGGCTCGAAACAGATAATGTAAAGCAATGTCCATTTTATTGGCTCCCTCATGTTTTTTAAGATTACCCTTTTTCATACACAAGATTAACTGATCCCGTAATTCCATATTCAAACATTCTGTTTCATCTAAGAGAATCAATATCTTACCTATCGTCTGAGGAACTGAAATATCATTAAACCACCAATTCGTACATATTGGAGATACACTTATCCAATAATTTAAGGCGGAAATGATAGCACTACCCAAACCTATATCTTTAAATGTATCCATTCTCTCACTTGTATAAGCGAAACTCATCTCCAATATACGATTCAAATGTTGCTGTGGAGACCAAGGAGTCCTTGATTTATCTTGATAATCCAGATCAATCCAACTACCATTTTCCCTGATAGATTTTTTCCATTTTTTAGCCTGATCTAAAACCTTAGAACTATTCACATCCTGCCATAGAATTACTTTTATATTATTTACGACTTCATTCATGTCTACATATGAAAAATTCTTGGCTGCTCCATGACTTTCTCCCAGCAAAGCTCCCATAATAACTATTCCTAGTTTTTTTAATATATTCATATTGTGCTATATAATAATCCTAATTTCTTATTCAGAAAAAGTAGGGAAACGAAACAAAAAACCTCTACCGTTACCGCCATCATTGTCACCGTATACAGATTGATGTTACCCGCAAGCCACAACAGCCCGATGCCGGACAAGAAAAACAGGCAATTTCCTACCATCACCTTCATATAGACCGATGAATATCCGAAAGGAACCAGTCGGTTTCCTCCCATAAAAAAATTGAAAGAGACCAAGAGAGCAGATATACCCAGCAACCGCATGATGGTAGAGGCTTCCTCCATATATTCCCCAGTGAAAAGATACACGATCCGGTCGCTACCGAAAAACATACAGACGTAAGCCAGCAGCACGGTTCCCACCACCAAGAGCATTATCCGGTTCACGAAACGGATATTACGTTCCCGGGAAATCTTCGGGAAAACAGTTTGCGCCATCATGGAGATGGGGAGCTTCATCAGATGCAATACCTTATCCGCCATATCATAGATGGAGACCTCAGACATCCCCAAGAAGGACCCGATCACCAACTTGTTTACATTCACGTAAATCTGTGTGGACAGACCGGACACGAACAACGGGAAACTCTCCTTATAAGCCGATCCCAATTCCCGCACAGGTATCACGGACAATTTTATCCTTTCTTTCCTCAACACGATATACAAAGAAAGACAACCCGCAAACACCGCCCCGATCCCGTTTAACAGGGGAACGATCAGATAATCCTCTTGCTCATGGACAAAAAGGAAGATCGCCGCCACGAACAACAGAACCAGATGGGCAACAGAAGCTCATTGAACGTCAACAGGAAAGAGAGGAGATAAACCCAATAATGATCCCGGAAAAACGGGACGATGCTTATAACCGATAAATAAACGACAAGGCAAATGAGCCAAAGGATGAACTTACACAAATACGTAGATGATACGATCCTCGATAATAGCGCCTTATCCTCCTTATAAACCGCCACGTTCCTCGCCCCGGACATATTGAACCCGAAATTGATCACCAACGAGACATAGTTGATGATCGCTTGGGCAAATATGATCACCCCATACAATTCCAACCCTATGACCCGCAACAAATAAGGATAGGTCAGCAAGGGAAACAGAATCGTAAATACCTGCAATATGCTTAAGTAAGAGAAATTGGCCAATACGGTCTTGTTCCTACCTAGCCTTTCCTTCAAGAACCTCATCTTATCGAATAAAAATCCTTAATCCCTCCTAAAAATATCCCTCGTATAAACCTTGCCCACCACATCATCCAAGCAACCATCATAGCGATTGGCTATAATAGCATGGCTCATCTTCTTAAACCTAGCGAGGTCGTTCACCACGGTACTGCCAAAAAACGAGCTACAGTCCTCCAGTGTCGGCTCATAGACGATCACACGGGCACCTTTCGCCTTGATACGCTTCATCACGCCTTGGATAGAAGACTGACGGAAGTTGTCACTGTTCGATTTCATCGTCAGGCGATAGATTCCGATCACGCAATCCTTCTCCTCCGAGTGTTGAAAGTCGTTCCGGTCGCTGTAGCCGTAATAGCCGGCCTTGCGCAATATCTGATCGGCGATGAAGTCCTTGCGGGTACGATTACTCTCCACGATGGCGGTCATCATGTTCTGGGGTATGTCTTGGTAATTTGCCAACAGTTGCTTCGTATCCTTGGGTAGGCAGTAGCCCCCATAACCGAAGCTGGGGTTGTTGTAATGCGTACCGATACGGGGATCCAAGCCTACCCCTTGGATGATGGCTTGCGAATCCAATCCCTTCACCTCAGCGTAGGTGTCCAACTCATTGAAATAGCTGACACGCAAAGCCAGATAGGTATTGGCGAACAGCTTCACCGCCTCCGCCTCTTTCATGCCCATGAACAGGGTGGGGATGTCCTGCTTGATGGCCCCCTCCCGCAACAAGGCGGCAAAGGTATGCGCAGCCTCTTCTAAGGCCGAAATATCGGCGATGCGACGGATGGCCTCGTTCTCTTCCTTGAACCGCTCGTCGGCGATCAGCTTCGGATAACCAACGATGATACGGCTGGGATAGAGATTATCGTATAGAGCCTTGCTCTCGCGCAGGAACTCCGGGGAGAACAGCAGGTTGAAACTCTCAATCCCCTTATTGACATATTTTAGGTAAAGGCTCCGGCAATAGCCTACAGGAATGGTGGACTTGATCACCATCACGGCATGGGGATTGACACTCAACACCAAGTCGATCACATCCTCTATGTGGTGCGTATCGAAATAATTCCTTACCGGGTCGTAGTTTGTGGGAGCCGCAATGACAATGAAATCGGCATCACGGTATGCGGAGGCACCATCCAATGTAGCTGTCAATCGCAATTCCTTCTCTGCCAAGTATTTCTCGATATACTCATCTTGGATGGGAGACTGCCTACGGTTCAGTTGCTCCACCTTCTCCGGTACCACGTCCACCGCCATAACCGGATGATGCTGCGCCAGCAAAGTGGCGATACTCAATCCCACGTAACCGGTTCCGGCCACGGCGATCTTGATTTCTTTATTCATATTGATTATTTTTTTGTTAGCCCTAAAATACTTTTCATCTTTCTGATTTTCAAAAAGATGATTCACAGTTAAGTTGTTTGTTTTATACCAAAAGTAACAGGTAGTAAGTATTCAATTTAGGACATACTCCTCATTAAGACACTTCAAAAGTGTCTTAACCGAGTTCAGTAAAAAATATTGCGTTTACCTTCTTTATTCAATCACCCAATCCCCCAACGTTCGCTTCTCCGTATCGAAATTGATCCCAACCTTTACGATGGGTAATCCGCAAAGGGCGAAGCGCTCCGGGTAATTGCGCAAATGGATTTGCTCAAGGGCTGTATCCGCGGTTTTATTCAACTTTAATTCCACGACATAGAGGGTGGTCGGGGTGCGCATCACCATATCCACACGGCCTTTGGGGGTACGGACCTCTACGTCCACATAATTGCCTATCAACGTAAAAATCACATAAAGCAATTGTTGGTAATGTCCCTCGTAATGCGTATTCTCGCAATAGGGGATCGTGGAGAGAACCGTGCGCATCAAAACTAAAGCGCCGTCCATATCGCCATTATAAATCTTCTCCGCCACCAACGTATTCAACTCGGCGGGGCGTTGCACATAGTTAGGCAACAAGCTGCGCATCAAGCCGATCCGAACCTCCTTGTTCGGGATATCCAACTGATACAGGCCGCTGAAACGGGGATGCCGAAGCACCGTCTTCGGTGTTTCTTTTTAATCATATAAAAGATTTTTTATAGGCGGATTTCAAGAGCGACGTGATGTCGGTTTTGTCTTCCGCCTGTATTTTTGCTATCGAAAAAAATACGATTCATTCAATTGATATAGAAGTTTTTAGGTGTAATAATACTAAAAAAGCATTTCGACTGTCCGAGTGGCAGCATCATGAAACATCTAAGAGAGTTCGTAACTTCAGTACCTGAATACCGTAGAACCGGGAAAGGCAATTTCAAGCATAAACTTGAAGACATACTTATGCTTGTCATATTGGGCAGGCTCAATAAGTGCATTACCAAAACCGAGATACTCGAGTTTGGCAAACGTTATCCTATATGGATAATTAATCGACAGGATGAGATGGCGAATTAATTCAATCCAACTCCTCAAACTGGGAGTTCTGGCTCTTGAACTCAGGGACGAAGGCTTTCATCTCCTTCACCATCAAAAGGATTTGGACACGGAGAGACAATTCGGTTAATACATTAATATGTTCTACTACATCCTTATAGATATACTCACGAACCGCCGCTACTCGAATCTTCTCGTGAGGGGTCTCTTTCGTGTTCTCCTTATTATTCAGTAGCTCTTCATACAATTTCTCGCCGGGGCGAAGACCAGTATACTTGATCTCGATATCCTTGTCTACCTGCAACCCGGACAGTTCAATCATGCGCTTCGCCAAATCCGCTATCTTCACCGGTTCTCCCATGTCGAAGATAAAGATCTCACCGCCCTTACCCATCGTACCGGCCTCTAATACCAGACGACAAGCCTCCGGGATGGTCATGAAGTAACGGATAATATCGGGATGGGTGACCGTCACTGGGCCTCCTTGAGCGATTTGTTCCCGGAAACGGGGGATAACCGAACCATTACTACCTAAGACATTGCCAAAGCGGGTCGTAATGAAACGCGTCTCGCCTTTCACCTCTCCTCGCTCGATCGCAAGGCTCAGACTCTGTACGTAGATCTCGGCCAAGCGTTTGCTACATCCCATGATGTTCGTGGGGTTCACCGCCTTATCCGTACTGATCATCACAAATTTCTCCACGCCATAGCTTACAGCGGCATCTGCCATCACACGAGTACCGAACACGTTAGTTCGGATAGACAGGAAGGGGATATGGTCAATGAAGGGGACATGCTTGTAGGCCGCCGCATGGAACACCACTTGGGGGTGCCAGTTGCGGAACACATAATCCACACGGTCCGGGCTGCGAACATCGCCGATCACCGGAACAAAGTTCAGTTCCTTGTATTTCTCTTCCAATTCCAAACGAAGATTATGCATCGGAGTCTCAGCGGAGTCGAAGCAAACCAACTTCTTAATCGGAAAATGAGCCAGCTGGCGACAGATCTCGCTACCGATACTGCCGGCGGCTCCCGTGACAAGCACGGTCTTCCCTTCCAACAGATTGCCGATCTCATCCAGATTGATATGGATCTCCTCACGACCTAGCAAATCCTCGATACGGATCTCTCGGACGGAACGTTTCGCCTCACCTCCACGTAGCTCCTCCATCTCCGGGACTACCAACGTCTTCAAGGAGGCCTGCTCGCAATAACGGATCAAACGGTCACGCTCCTGATGGGCAACCTTTATATTGGGGAAGAGAACGCCATCCAAGCTGTTGCGAGGGATCAAGCGATACAGATCCTCCACGTTCTCGATCTGGTAGACCGGTAACTCCGCGATCCGGATGCTTTTCTTGGAATTGCCAAAGGAAAGGAAGCCCATGATGCTATAATTCTGCATGAATACCTGACGGTTCGCCGATGTGGCGATCATCACGCTCTCCTCCTCCGTGCCAAAGACCAGTACCCGCTTGCGTTTCTTGCCGAGTTGCAGGAGGACGCTGTTATAGACATTGATCACGAAGACACGCAACGTGACCAACATCACGATCGTCAACGTACTGTCCATGATTCCACCCAACCAATAGATAGAAGGGCTGAAACGGGCTTTCAACAGCCAAAGCAGCAGGAACATCAAGAGCGACTTGCCGATCGCAGCACCACCGATCCGCCACAAGCCACGCAGCGTGGAATGACGAATAACCCCATGATATGCTTTGAACAGCAAGAACGAAACGATACTGGCCACAAATGAGGAGAGGCCCACTTTCAGCACATCAGACTCTCCTATACGTATATGCAGAATGGAGAACATTCCTAGTACGCCCAGCAACGACACGGAGAGCGAGACGAAAAGGTCCGCACTAAAAATGATCCAACGGTTGATATACCGCAAATTCACCAGACGGCCTAAGGCCAATCGCCATCTGCCCTTATGAAAATCCATCATTTGTATTTTGTTTGTTTTATATTCAATGCCCTAACTTTTCCCAACGGCGGTGCCTGTGACTCGTGGCGTCCCGAAGCGGCGGGCGTAATACAGCTTTCCGTCCGCAAGATCGTACCATCACCATGGTGGATGATTTGGATCGCATGGGTTGCATTGGGCACGATCTGCACATTGCAACCGTAGATATGGAAGACGAAACGTGCTTGTTCCGCCCGCTCATGGTTTTCTGTCATATCGTAATTTTTTCAGTAAGGTTATCACTTTTCGTTTCCCTTGGAAAACGAGGTATATATGAATTGCCCTATGAAGTATATATCAATTGCCTAACGCAGTATATATCCTCGGGCATATGCAGTATATCTTCTCAAAAACGGCCAGTTGAGCGGTGTCTGAGACGACTGCTCCACGCATCGTTGATACGGGCACGGATGTTGCTGACGCTTTTACCCTTCGTGATTCGGGGGGTGATGGGTAGAAAGAGGCGGATGAAACGCTCTTTGACCATCTCCTCGGGGGTTATTTTCAGCTCGTTCTCTTGCATGACCAGAATGACTTGGGCCAACTCGGTAACCGTCCGGCACTCGACGATCTGCGCAAGATAGCGTTCCAGATCCTCTTCTTTATTTATATAGGCACGAAAACGGATCGTTTCAGGCATGAGACCGGATCTACCGTCCCCCTCTTCTAGGGAGGTCTCCCCGCAATATTCCCCCACATAGAAGTTCTGGATGGCTTCCGTAGCGTTGGGGAGTATCTGGTTATTGCCGCCGTGTATGGTAATCGTTATATCAGACATAAGGTATATATGAATCGTTTGTCAATGAAAAGTAAACAGTTTGTCAACGGTTATCAACGGATTTGATTTCGCTATCCGGGGGTTGTACTTTCGCATTGTCAACAATAAGTTTAATCTTTTAAAAAAAAGAAGTATGATTAATTATTCAACTTACATGTGGAAAAGTCCACTGGATGAGACCGCAAAGGAACAGGCGTACGCCAAGAACCAAGTGACGAAAGTGATGAGTTTCGATGATTTCGTGAAGCACATCTCAGATCACAACGGTGTTTTCACACGCGGCACGGTAAAAGGCGTGGTAAGCGACACCTGCTCATGTCTAGTGGAACAATTGCTGAACGGCTACAAGGTACAATTCGGCGAACTAGGAATCTTTAGTATCTCCATCACCTGCGAACCGGCCGCTACACTCAAGGACTTCTCCAGCGATAATATCAAGGCGGTGAACATTCTATTCAATCCGGGTATAGACTTCGAGAACCTACGTTCTAAGGCAGAATTCAACCTAGTAACCAGCCGTGCGATCCAAGCCGCCTCGCTGAAGGCGGTAAAAGAGAATAAAGACACGGTGGACTTGGCTGCATTGAAGAAAGGAGACTCAGAATCTCCTGATGAGATCTAAATCCTACCATTGAGAAATACGGCTCTTAAACCATGAAGCTTATTTTATTCATTTATTTAAAGACTACAAGTATGAAAAAAACAAATTGGAAGAGCGTCTTGCTCTACATCATCCGTATTGTCGAACTGGTCATCACCGGTGCTGCCGGTGGAGCCGCTAGCGGTTGGATCGGATGAGAACCATCACGCTGATTATCGTGCATTGCTCTGCCAATAGGCAGGGCAGCACTTTACGGATGACGGACCTCGACCACCTGCATCGCTCACTCGGCTGGAAAGGCTGCGGATATCACTTCGTTATCCCGACCGATGGTACGATCGAGATCGGTAGGCCCCTTGAACAAGTGGGCGCTCATTGTAAGAACCACAATCGGTACAGTATCGGGGTTTGCTATATCGGAGGACTCGCCAACGATGGAAAGACTCCCATGGATACCCGAACGGAAGCCCAACGAGAAGCCCTACAGGGTTTGTTTCGTGAATTGCATCAGCGATTCCCCAAAGCCCTAATCGTGGGACATCAAGACTTGGACCCGTCGAAATCCTGTCCCTGTTTTAATGTCGTGAACGAGTTTTCCGATTAGTTTAACGCAGGGAGTCCCTTCACCTCCCTCGTATGCCACGCTTGGTAGGCGGGAGCGGAGAGTTCAGGTACAGTCAATAACTTGTAATCCGCCCCGTTCTGCTTAGCTATATGTTTTCGTTCATACAAACGAAGGGAACGATCCGTTACGGAAACCATGACAACCGGAAAAGGATAAGCGTACAGGCGCATCGGCGTGATCTCACTATCCGGAAAGGCACGACGCAATTGATAAGCGGAACGTTCGAACGCGACCCAATAAGATCCCGTACAATATAAATGGATCGAGGTCTGATTCGCACACTCACGATTCATGATCTCTCTCAAATGCCCTTTCAGCAATAGCATCAAACGGATACCGGAGGGAGTTTCGCTTTCCTTTCTCATGACAGTCTACTATTTAATGTTTTAGCCAAATATCGTAATCGTGTAAACGCTGTATCAACAAGGCCTTGCTTCTCTTAGGCGAAGGGTCATCCCGCCAGGGATCTACCAGCTCATGCGCCATACGGTAATACAGGTTGCTATTCGTGCAGCCGTAAAGCGTGACGAGCAGCAAGGCACGAGAATTCACTGCCTTAACCAATGGAAGCATATTGCGTAGGGTGGAATACAAGCGTTCAAACTCCTCTTCCTGATCCAACAGCTTATAGGCCGGAAGGAGTAATGAGTAAACCTTGCAACGCATCACGTCGGTCTCCACACGAAGGGAAGCATAGCCCTTCAGCACCTCACGAACCAAAAGTTCGTCTTCCTTTCCCAATTTGCCCGAGAGATAATAACGCCCCAACGCCTTGTGCATACCTTCCGATAAACGATCGTTATCCAAATGGGTATAAACATGCTTGCCTTTCGTATTCAACTCGATCAGCTCATACTCGCCTTGCCTTACCTCAAATAGAGGAACCCATATACAGTCAAGGATACGTACCATGACATCCTTATGACCTCCACCCGGTTGCACCACCACCTCAGCCTCCATCCCCATGAAAGAACCCGAGGTGATACGTACACGGTCACCTTTCAGCAAGCGACCGCTATCCGGTACGTACACCGGAAGCTCATTGGAATAAGATTCAGCCATCCAGCGTAAGGTCTCCATCTCATGATCTGACAGGTAAGGAAAATAAGAGTGTTCGCCCACGGATACCCGAGGAAGAAGATTATATAAGGGCATGATACGTTTCAAACGGAAAATCTCATTCTCCGAAGCATGGATAAACACATAGTTGTATAAAAGAGGCTTCCTCGTATTGACCATCTTGCCTCCCACCTTGCGAGCCTCGACATACGAGGGGGCAAAGTACTCGAACAAGGGTTCCCCACAACGTTTACGACGGGAAAGCTCGGCATCTAATCCTTTTGACGAATAGATATTATCACGTCCCCCAACAGCGGTAGGAAGCGTCAGTACGTACCAGCGTACAGCCTCCTGGCTACGGCGATTGCGTATATGCACCATAGCTCTATCAGAGCTATTACTTGTCACGATATTCATTGAGGAAGATAATTCAGAGCCTTATCAAGATATTCTTGTAATACCCTGATAAATAAATACTTATGTGAAAACAAAAAAGGAATTACTGAAAATTTGCATCCCTTCAATACTCATGCTACTTGGCGAGTAGCCAAACTGACTGCTACTTGACGAGTAGCGTTCA
>OGGJ01003325.1_pt1 | contig 10211 bp, 4 predicted proteins | sample 1571071 | NCBI WGS metagenome assembly OGGJ01 (sample SAMEA2581954, study PRJEB24529) | metagenome | biome: Human gut stool | place: China | collected 2011
AAAATATTTTGAAAAAAAGCTGACATTGACACGTGAAAAAAATCGTGAAAAAAAGATGACATTGACTTCAAAATAAAGCCGCGATATAATAGTTACAGTGATAAGTGCGAGAAAAAAGAACAAACGCAAAAAACAACCAAATAACGAACATTAGACCGTTTCCCTATGGGAAGCGGTTTTTTTATGTCCTTTTTTACATTGATTTTTTTGTAAAAAGGGCAAATTTCACGATTTTTTCATCATATATAGATGCAAATACAACAAGGAGGAAAAACAAAAAATGAATGAAAACAAAAAACTAACCACATCAGGGAGTTCTGATGTTAAACAGAGCAAAGAGCAGAAGACGGATGAAAAAAAGATATACTTCGCTCGCAATGTGCAGGACTTGGGCGTAGGGTATAAAAAAGGTGAATACAAGCGTGAAAAAGAGAAAAAAGAATATCAGTATCTTACACGCAAGCAGTTTAAGCGGTTTAAGCAGGAACAGGAAGAACGCGGTAAAGACTATCCCATTGACGGCTTTGCAAAGATAAAAAAGAAGTTTAAGGACAAAGGCGACAACATACTGTCTATAAACGGAGACAAATTCGACCATTACAATAAGCGAAGATTTTTCTCGTATACAAAACAGTATGTAAGGACGGGAGAAAACTCCTTTACAAAGATACAGCGTTCGTTAGCCGTAATTATAATTCCGATTTTACTTGTGACGTCTATGCTCGTCGGATTGACGTTTATACCGTCAAAGCCTGACAAACCGCATATGCCGTGGACGCCTGTGATAGAAGACACTACAGGGAACAGCGACAATAACGGTGAGGAACAGCGACCGGCAGGCATACAAGTAAAAGGCTTCACCGAATGGACGATACCGGCAAATAAAACAGAGGGATTAGGGATAGACCTCGAAAACCCTGATGGCAACCCGTGCTATTTCTCGTTTGAGATTAAGCTCAAAGACTCAGGAGAGGTAATATACAAATCAAACATGGTGTCGCCCGGAGAAAAAATACATAAAATAGACATTTCGCGTGAGTTCTCGCAGGGCGATTATCCGATTATCATACACATCTACACAAACGAACTGGAAACCGGCGCCGAGATGAACTCGCCGGAGATGCAAGTAACTATGCACGTCAAGTAAGATTGTTCAGAGACGCGCAATGAAAACAAGACCGTATACAAAAATCTAAATTGAAAGGAGAATTGCTTTGAAGACCAAAGTCTATTACAAGGTACGAGCAGAGCCTTCTTGTGCTGCATTTCAATAAAAGCAAAAAATTTCAAGAAAGAAAAAGAGGTAATTAACAATGCATTTTAAGAAAAACGTATTAAAGAAGGCAGTAGCCGCAGCTCTTTCACTTGCGACTCTTTGTTCACTCAGCACAGTAGCTTTCGCTGCTGACAAAACACTTAATCAGGACACCCCGACCGGTAATGCAACCGTCTATTATCAGGCAGGTAAAGTAACCGACCCCGGTACTCCGGAGGACCCGACCGATGATACGGTCAACGGAACATATATAGTAACCATTCCGGAATACATTAAAGCTGCCAAGGTCGGCGAGACCCCGGTAACAGAAGATGTAACTGCCAAAGAAGTCCTTATTCCGTTCGGCAAGACCCTTAACGTAAAGGTTGCATTTGCGGATTCTCTTGTACTTGCTGACAACGCAGATACTAAGATTACTTACGACCTTCAGAATCAGGGTACGAAGATAGCAACAGGCGACACCATTCTCAGTGTGGCCGCCGGTAATCCGGATGCTGTAAATTCTACGGCTCTCGGTGCTGTACTTACTCAGGCTCCGTCCTTTTCAGGAACCTATAACGACACAGCTACATTCACTGTATCTGTTGACTAATCTTGTATTCGTAATCGGTCTTGATTGACCCGATTCCATTTTTCAGCGGCTCCTATATATTGCCCCGAACAATTATAGGGGCCGCTTTTCCTATTTCTAAGAAAGGATTGATAAATTTGAAAAAGTTAACAAAACAGATTATATCTATAGCTCTCGGAGCAGTAACAGCCGCAAGCTGTGGCACTATGGCTTTCGCGGCAGATAAGACACTTAATCAGGACACGCCTTCGGGCAGTTCAACAGTTGAGTATTCAGAAGAGTCTACATATACGGCGACTATACCGGCATACATCAAAGTACAGAAGATGTCCGAAGACGTCGATACCAACGCCAACAGCGTAACATTAAGAGATGTAATTATCCCGGATGGTAAGTCCCTTGTGGGAACAGTTACGTATAACGGCGTTGTAGCTGAAGAAAACAATGTGAAAATACCATATAAGCTCGCTACCGCCGAAGGCGATTTAACAAGTGGCTCGACAATCATAACTCAGACGTCCGGTAAGTCTACTGAAGAGAAAACCTCGCACTTTGGTGCTGTTGCAACCGAAAAACCTAAATATTCGGGTTATTATACTGATACAGCTACGTTTTCATTCGATGAAAAAGCCAACAATTACACGCTTAATATAGGCAAAACCAAACCTGAGTATGTTGTTGCTAAGTTCAATAAAGATTTTACAAAGGTAACAATATCTAAGAACGGCAATGACTCGGATGGATTGATGAAAAATGATGCTTTTGCCTACGTTAACATGGAAGGCATTACTGAGCACCATCTTCAACAAACGCTTAAAGAGGCTGAGGTTCTCGATGGTGTAAAGAGCATTGGAAATCTTACATTTTATAGTTGTTTACACCTTACAGACGTTAATATTTCTAATAGTGTAATAAGTATTGGAAGAGATGCTTTTTCTGCTTGCGATAAACTTGTAAATGTCAATATTCCCAATGGCTTGACAGACATAGGAGCACGCGCGTTTGAAGGTTGCATCTCTCTCAAGAATATCATAATACCGAGTAGCGTTACAAACATAGGTAATTTCGCGTTTAATGGTTGTTATAGCTTGAAGTCAATAGAAGTTGCAGAGGATAATTCAAACTATTCAAGTGAGGATGGAGTGTTGTTCAATAAAAACAAATCAAACTTAATATGTTGCCCCGGCGGAAAAGCTGGCGAATATACTATACCTGATTTTGTAACAAGCATGAGTTCGGGTGCTTTTAGCAATTGTAGAAGTATCACAAAAGTCGTTATACCAAACACAATTACAAGCATTCCATACGGTGCCTTTACTCAATGCTATGCCCTTACTGACGTTGTAATTCCCAATTCTGTAACAAGTATTGAAGACAGCGCTTTCAAACAGTGCTCTTCTCTCGCAAATATTACTATACCAAGTAGTGTTACTAATATAGGAACAGACGCTTTTAATGATACTTACAAAAAGCAAGAAGGGGAGCCTCACAACAACAAAAACAGGTATATAACGCTTTTCGTTACTACCGGTTCATATGCCGAAACTTGGGCAAAGACTAAGGGCTGTAAGTTTGTGGCTCAGTAAAAGAAGTTGCTTAATGCTTAATAATGTTAAAAACACCCCTACTTTCAAAACGAAAGTAGGGGTGTTTTTGTATGTTTACGGGTGTCGCTTATATTATACTTATGCAGCAGCAAAACATTTTAGAATTACAGTATCGTCGTTGTAGTCAATATTGACAAATTATCAAAATAATAATATAATATCTTGTACATAAACAACGAATTGCGGAAGTAACACAACATTGTGTTCTTTATAAATTAACAATTGGGGGAAAAAAATGAAAGCAAAACGGTATTTTAAAATTTTGTCGGTATTTTTATCAATGCTTATGTTGATAAGTGTGATACCGATAAACGGGGCAGCAATTGAAAAAATTGATGCGAGTAGCGATACTCAAAATGAAACAGAAACAAAGTTGGCTTCAGATGGCGAAATTTTGTATGAAATTAACGACAAACGTACTCAAAATAGCAAAACATACAAAAAAAGCGACGGTTCGTATTGTACTTATTTATCTTCTTCAGTTTTACATTATTTTGACGGTGAAGAATGGCGTGATATAAACAATACAATAACTCCTGACGGAAATGGTGCATATAAGAATGTATCTAATTCATTTGAAATAAAATTTCCGGAAACCTTGAAAGAAAATAATAGCATTGATGTTTTAAAAGATGGACATGCTATATCTTTTGTGATTAACGGTGGAGATTCTGATAAAAAAGCTGACATTCAAAACCCAAAAGAAACAGCTGATATAAGCTCTCTTCAGGATAAGTCAGACTCTTCAGTAAGTTATAAGAATGTATTAAAGAATACTGATATACAATATAGTGTTAATGGTAATGTTGTAAAAGAAAACATTATTATAAAAAGTAAGAAAGCAGTTGAAAAAACGTATTCTTATACTGTTTCAACCGACCTTTCTATTGAAAAAAATAATGATGGTAGCCTTATCTTTAAAGATGCTGAGGGTAATAACGTATTTAAAATACCATCTCCGGTTATGTATGACAATGATAAAAACTCGTCTTCGAAGATTGCAGTAACGCTTGAAAAAATATGTGATGGACAATATATATTAGAGTATTGTCCTGATGAAGCTTGGCTGAAATCTAAGGATAGGTCGTATCCGGTAGTCCTTGACCCTGTTATTTCAGAAGTTGGGGATTCTGTTGTTACTAATACTTGCGTAACGAGTTCAGACCCGGATGCCACAGGAGAAGATTCTTTGCTCTGTCTGTCGGCAGATAATTATATTCCTGATAATTCGTCCGAACCTATAACGGCTATTACATATCTCAATTTAAATAAAAGTCAAATTTTAGATGCTATAGACGGCGCAGTTGTTACCGAAGCTCAACTTATCGGACAAGGCTGTGTTAAAGGAAAAATTGCAATAAAGGAAGTCTCGGACTCTGTTAATTTCTCTAATGTCACTTTTAATACAAGACCTAAGTTATCAAGTGGCATTTTGGATTATTATACAGGGTTTAATGTGTTGCCCGAAAACCCGACAACAGTCAACTTCAACATAACGGACTATATAAACAGAATTGTCAATAATTACTCAAGCAACAAAGGGCTTGCACTTGTTCCGCTCGACAATTCTTCGTATGGTGTGCTGCTCGGCAATACTATTGTGGGAGAAAATAAGCAATCAAACATAGGATTGCTTTTAAGTTATACTGAAGTTAAGGGATATGACAACCGTTATCAATATCATACTCAAAGTATTGATAACGACGAAACGGCATATGTTAACGATTTTACACGTGATATGTCGATTATTAGAAAAGATATGGCTCTTGATGGTAATGTTATGCCTGTGAACATTTCTTTTGTCTATAATTCAAGTGTCGATTCAATTAAGCACTATGCTGTATCAATTAAAGAAAATGCAGTTCCTGATGTGTATGGAACTAATTGGATAAGTAATTATAATAGGTGTGTTGTTCCGGTTGTAAACGATTCAAATGTTATAACATATAACTATTTAACTGATACAGGAGCGATAATAGCTTTTAATGCAAGCGTGAATACAAATTCGGAAGATAATGATGTAATTGTTTTCGACGAAGAGAAAGCGTCCGTGATTGGCAGTAGTGGGTATTCTATGGAACTTTTGGATGTACCCGATGATTATGATGGCGATTTGCTTGACTACATAGTTGTAAAACGTCCTGATGGGCAAAAGGAACGTTTTGACAAATATGGTAGGCTTATTTCTGTAACAAAAACAGTTAAAACATCAAGCGGATATGCTGAACAAAGTATCAATATCGCTTATGTTAGTGACCTTAGTACAGATGGTAATTATTTTGCAATAAAGAGCATCACTGATGGCGTTGGCAGAAAATATCTGTTTTCATATAATACTGCCGGAAAGCTTGAAAATATCAAGTGTTTTATGCCTAATGGAACACAAATACATAGCGCAAATGAATTATATTATATGATGAATACTTATAAATATGATGGAGAAAATCTTGTTTCTGTAACAAAGAATAGCTCCAAGACGTATTCTTATGAGTATAACTCAAGCAACGAAATGGTTTCGGCAAGTGTTGCGTCTCAGTATAAAGTCGGTTTTGGATATAATGATAATGGGAAAATAAATTATATAGAAGAACTTGCCAAAAAGGATTCTTTGTTTGAAAGAGGAAACACAATTGTAGTTAGTTCTGATGGCCCTTATGGAGTGGAATTTAAGGATTCTACCGGGACGATAGTTTATGAGCAGTTTGATAACTTTGGGAAAAATATAGGAACATATGATAACAAAGGTTATTACACATACTTGACAGGTAAAAATAAGGACGTATCCGGTAATATAACTTCGGCTTCAAACCTTTTGTTAAACGGAAGTTTTGAGTCAGGAATAAATTCGTGGGACGGTGAGAATGTTGAAGCGACTGATGTCGTTGATACAACTTTTGATTCGGGTGCCCATTCCATTAAATTCGCCTCGGACGATAAAACAGATAAATACATTTCTCAAACAGTTAATATTTCTAAAAATGCACCCTATACTTTGTCTGTAAAAGTAAAGTCCGCTGAGGCGAATGCTGACAACAAGCTTACATTGCTTTTGGAATTTTCTGATGCTCATGGCGAGATGCAAAATATTGAAGAGAGAGTAATAACCGCAGTTGGCGGAGACTTTCAAACTTATTCTTTGCAAATAGCACCGAAAGCTTTTGTTGGCTCTGGAATAATAACTGTTTCGATAGGGCTTGGAGACTCAAACGGTGAGTTCTATGTTGATAGTGCCATGCTTGAAGAGGGTAATGGTATTGGAGAATATGACTATTTGCAAAATGGCAATTTCGAAATTGGTACAGATAATAATATAAACGGTTGGAATAGTGAAAATAGTTATATTAAAAGAACCGATTCTATTTGCAATCGCTCCAAGACAATGCTTAGTTTCCCTCAAGCAAGTATAAACAATAATGTCGAGTTTTCACAAAGCATTACATTAAACGGAAAAAAAGGTGATGTGATTTCATTTGGAGGCTGGTATCGAGGGAAATATGTGGCATCGGATACTACCATGAATTTGAAAACTGCAAACGGACAAGATGTTACATCTGCTTTGCGTTTGTTAAAGGATAGAAATGCTGGCTTTAAAGTTACATATAATTATGTAGATGACGATGGAAAAACCGCAACGGACTCGATTTTTGTTTCTGCAAAGCAGTATATTAAAAATTGGCAATATCTTGCTGATGATGTTACCTTAAAAGGTGACTGTACTGAAGTTACGTTTAGTTTTGTTTACGAAAATTTACCAGGTACTCCATCCATCGCTGAGGTTAGTTTGCATAAAAACTCTGCTGTAACAGACTCCTTAAATGTTGAAAATACTGCCGATACTTCTACAGGAGAAGTAGTTGAAGAGCCTCAACAGTCTACTACCATAACATCTTGCATTTGTGGGGAAGACTGTGCCTATGGCGACGGCTGCATATGTAGCTGTAAAAGTAAGGACTCCTGCAAGTGTTTGCAGTGTAAAAAACGGTTCGACATTGTTTATGATGATTTTGGAAATCTTTTGTCACTCGCGATAAATGGATATGACCTTAACACGTTGATTTCAATGTTTAACAAACGCTCATATACTTCGGACGGAAACTATCTTACGTCAACGGTTTCTGAAAATGACAAGGAAACTACATATAACTATAGCCGAGAAAACGGTTATTTAAAGTCAAAAACAGAACCGCAGGGAAAAACAACATCATATTCATATTCGACAACCGGTAATCTTACAAAATCATCTGTTGCCTTATCCGAAAATTCATCCCTTGATGCAACATATGGTTATGACAATTTGGGTAGAATTACATCCATAGGTCATAATGATTTCCATTATATTATCAGTTATAATACATGGGGTAATGTGTCACGTATAATGGTAGGACTTTCCGGGTTGCTTACAGGGAAAGTGCTTGTTAATTATACTTATGACGAGGGTGCATATCGAAATCGTCTTTTAAAGGCAACTTATGCAAATGGTGGTTATACTTCGTATAATTATGATAATAGCGGTAATATAATTGAAATAAGAAATGCTGACAGCGGTTCTGAAAATGCAAAAGTAAACGTCTACAAATACTCATATGATTTGTATGGCAATATGCTTTCTGAAACTGATATTATAAATTCTGAAATAACGAGAACGATATATTATAATGGAAATTCAACCGAAGTTTTGGTCGGTGATAGGCTGGAAAGTTACGAAACGTATGATTCCGATGGCAATGCTGTTGAGATTGTTAATGGAACAGAATTTGTAACAAAGTCTTATGACTCTGAAACATCTACGGATACACAAAACACTAAGAACAGCTCTGCACTATTAAGTAAAGATGCATCCGTCGGCTTTACAGTAACAAATGATTCATTTGGAAGAACAGTGCAAAAAGAAGTTCTCATGTCTGACCCATTAACTCTTTCTTCAAATTATGCAGAAATAAAGACGGACTATTCTTATCAAAGCTTTGAAAAAGATGGAAAGCCCATGGCTTCGAGCAAGACGGAAACGCTGTATAATACCGTGTCTTCTGTTACAGACGGAATAAAAACAGATGTTTCAACTGAAGGATATTATTACGAATATGACGACAATGGCAATATAACACACGAATATTTGGTTTCTGCTGATGGTACAAAAACGCTTCGTTATCGCTATACTTACGATAAGGCTGAGCAGCTTGTCCGTTTTGATGATAATGTTAACGGAAAATCATACAAATATAGATATGATGCAGGTGGAAACAGAACATCAATTTATGAGTATCCATTTACTCTTAGTGCTTCGTTCTCTAAATTAAAAAAGCGGACTACGGCTTCATACGGGTTTGATAGTGGCTCAAATTATATGCTTTGGAATGACCGTCTAAAAACATATAATGGTAAGGACATAAAATATGACCTTGAAGGGAATCCTGTGTCATATGATGGTAAATCATATGTTTGGAACGGAAAACAACTTACAGAAATTAAAGCAGCGGATGGGTCATATACCCAGTATAATTATGATGCAAGCGGACTCAGAACGCAAAAAAAGCAGTATAAGTCAGACGGAACCCTTGAGTATTCGGTTGACTATATTTGGAAAGACGGCAAGATTTCTGTACAAAACATGGTGTATAATATAGAGCAGAAGAAAGATGGCGTAGTAACATATAAACCTATAACGTTTACGTCAAAATTTGTCTATTTCAATAATGAAAATACACCGAGTGCCATTATCTTGAACGGACAAACGATGCTTCTCAAAAAGAATATTCAAGGCGATGTAACATCTATTATAGAGCCAAGTGGCGAAACTATGATTTCGTTTAGCTATGACCCATGGGGAAATATAACTTATATTGCCGATGAAAGTCTTGATGAAACCGCAAAAGCCATAATTACAGCAATATGTCCTGTAACATATCGAGGCTACAACTATGACTTCACGACAGGACTCTACTATTTGCAATCGAGGTACTACAATCCGGAATGGGGTAGATTCCTGAATGCCGATGATACAAGCATATTACTTTCTTCGGTAGGTAGCCCCCTTGGAGCTAATATGTATGCTTATTGTAATAATAATCCGATTAACAAAATAGATTATAATGGACTTTCTGGTACCGATGTTGTTAAAAATGTTGTTCCCGGCTTGGTCTCAATTATAATTATATCGACAGTTTTTTCTGATTTGTTTATGGGTGGTTATGAGGCTATAGATTTTAAGCAAGCAATCAATGATTATGGATTGTTAATAGCCAATTTAGCAATAAAAAAACAAAACGCAAATAAATATAAAATATTAAAAGTCGTGTTGGGAGGTGTTGAACAGTGGAAAAATTATTGTGCAGATAACGAGAACGATAATCTTGGTCTTACAAAGAAAGAGATAGAATATATAAAAAACAGTTCATATTACGATTTGGAAGAAAATTATTATAAGAATACAAAGCCCCAATTTGAAGGATATGAACAATACGAAGGCGCGTTTCATCTTTCCCTTTTATTGGGATGGTATTTATCAATGGAAATATTAAATGCAAGAAACAACAGCATAAAAAATAATACTTATTTTTTTCATTTAAGAAATTGTGATGCTTTTATTGCTTATAAAAAATATAATGCGTCTACTAAACGTGGATATTTAAAAATAATAAACGATTTTAGCATTCCAAAATACAAAGATGCTGATGGAACGATAGGACTTTAAATACACTCTGGAAGGAGACGGTTATAATTATGATAAAAAAGGCAAATAAAAAAGTTGCGGTTTTAA
>OGGJ01003328.1_pt1 | contig 10207 bp, 7 predicted proteins | sample 1571071 | NCBI WGS metagenome assembly OGGJ01 (sample SAMEA2581954, study PRJEB24529) | metagenome | biome: Human gut stool | place: China | collected 2011
CGTCCATCTGGGTCCAGTTGTAGGGCGCGTAGGCGCACTCCATGCCAACGGTGAGCACACCGTCCTCCAGGCCCGGAATGGCGCTGGTATCCGTGCCGGTCAGATCCTCCACAGGGGGGATCTCCACGGCGGGAGCGGCGGGGGTGGACTCCGCAGGGGTGCTGTCATTGCTGGAGGAACTGCTGCTGTCGCCGCCGCAGGCGGTGAGGGCCAGAGCCATGGTCAGGGCCAGAATCGCGCTCATCCATCTTCTTCTCATACTGTCTCCTTCTTGTCCGGCGTTTTTCTTCCCCGCCGGCGAGGAATGATGAAAAAAATGAACCGCTTTGCCAAGCGGTTCATGGAATATACGGAAAATCTGTCCCTTGAAAATAGGACGTCTCCGAACAGCCAATGATAGCGCTTCACAAAAAATTCTTGTGACAGTCCGGCAGATCTTCTCTGCCGACCCAGCATCCGGACAACAGGCATTGTCCTGACACTTCGGCGGTGGCCCCTTTCCCACTCCACGGCTGCGCTGGCCTTGCGGAGGGTACTGATGGATACCGCGCCTCTATCAAGCGATTCAATTTTGACTGCATCTTAGCACCGCTTTTCGCCATTGTCAACCATTTTTCCAAATTTTTAGTATCTTTAGCAGGTGTTGGCAAAAAACGGATACTTTACAGGCTGATTTATGGTATGCTTTCACAATAAACACTGTCATTAACGTTGCTTATGTTGGAAGTCCAGACCGCTCTTGTCTTTTCTGCTCAAGTCCCGTATAATGAACAGCGTAACAATATTCCTGTGCCGAATTGCGGCGAAAGGAGCCAACCATGAATGTCATCGTTATCGGCGGCGGGGCCTCCGGCCTCATGGCCGCCATCACCGCCGCCAAGGGCGGCCATAGCGTCACGCTGCTGGAGCGGCAAGCCCGTGTGGGCCGCAAGCTGCTCTCCACCGGCAATGGCCGCTGCAACCTCACCAACCTGAACATGGGCCTTCCCTACTATCACGGACAGGACGCCGCTTTCATCCGCCCCGCCTTTGAAGCGCTGAGTCTGGATGCCACGCTGAATTTCTTTCACGGTCTGGGCCTGCTGACCACGGCGGAGGACAATGGCCGGGTCTATCCCTACTCCGATCAGGCAGGCAGCGTGGTGGACGTGCTGCGCTTCGCCGCCGACGCCGCCGGGGTCACGACCCGCGCCGGGTTTGAGGTGACGGGTCTGAAGAAAACAAAACAGGGGTTCACCGTCCTCTCCGCCGAGGAAACCCTCCCGGCGGACCGGGTCATCGTCTGCTGCGGCGGCATGGCCGGCGGTAAGCTGGGCGGGACCCGCAGCGGCTATGAGCTGCTGCAATCCCTGGGCCACAGCGTCACCAAGCTGTATCCCGCACTGGTGCAGATCAAGACGGACAACACCTTTGTCAAGGCTTTGAAAGGCGTCCGGGCCAATGCTGACCTCCGGCTCTGCCGGAACCGGGACGCCGTGTCTGCCAGCCGGGGTGAGGTTCAGTTTACCGACTTCGGTGTCAGCGGCCCCGCCGTGTTTGAGCTGTCCCGGGCCGCCGCCACGGAAAAAGGGCCTCTGACACTTCATATCGATTTGCTGCCCCAGCTTTCCACACCGGAAATCGAGGAGCTGCTCCGCAGGCGGCTTAGCTCCATGCCGGAGCTGACCACGGAAAACCTGTTGGCCGGGGTGCTCCACAACCGTCTGGGCCGCACGGTCCTGCGGTATGCAGGCTACGGACTGACGGACCCTGTGGCATCCCTGTCTCCTGCCGATCTGCGGAAGATTGCGGGAGCCGCCAAGGACTTCGCTCTGCCGGTGGTCAGCGTACTGGGCTTTGACGGAGCGCAGGTCACGGCAGGCGGTATCCGTACCGCCGAGTTTGACCCCAAAACCCTCCAAAGCCGCCTGGTGCCGGGACTATACGCCGCCGGTGAGGTGCTGGACATCGACGGTGACTGCGGCGGCTACAATCTGCAATGGGCCTGGTCCAGCGGCTATTTGGCCGGCCTGCTGAAAAGCGGAACATAGTAATAGTAAAAAATCAAGGGAACGGAATAACCGTTCCCTTGATTTTTATTTAGGACCAATCTGAACCAATCAGAACCAGTTCAGTGAGAAGAATTCGTTCACCTGTCCCGCCAGCACCAGCAGCATACCGATGGGCGTGATATACTTGATGCAGATCCGATAGAAGGTGTCGATCCTGCCGGTATAGCCGATATGGAGCTCGTCCAGAACCGTCTGAGGACGGATCTCCCAGCCCACCATAATGCTCATCATCAAAGCGCCGATGGGCATGGCCAGGCCCTCAGACAGCATATCCACAAAGTCCAGCATGGAATCGTTCCAGCCGGCGGTCGCAGGCCAGGGGAACACACCGGTGGTACCCAGACCGTCGATCCCTACCAGCACCGAAACTGCGAAGATGGCAAGACAGACCAGAAACGCCACCTTGGGGCGGTTTCCCTTTCTGCCCTTCTGCTCCGCCCGGTCCAGGAAATAGGTGATGTCCACCTCGATCAGGGCGATGGCGGAGGAAATGGCGGCAATCAGCACCAGCAGATAGAAAATCACGCCGAACAGCGCGCCGACGGTGCCCATGGCCCGGAACACATCCTGTAAGGTGACAAACAACAGGTTCGGGCCGCCCAGCTTGATCTGGTCCAGCGGCGTTCCGCTGGCAATGCCGTTGGCCACGGCAGCGGGGATCACAGCGATACCGGCCATAGTGGCCACTAGCGTATCCGCAAACACAATGATCGCGGAGTTTTTCACCAGATCCTCTTTCTGGTTCAGGTAGGAGCCGTAGGTGATCATGGCGCCCATCGCCAGAGACAGGGAGAAGAACATCTGCCCGCCGGCGCTGGCAAACACAGACAGCAGGCTGGGCGTCTCCGCCACAAACCCGGCTTCCACAGCGTATCCCGGCACGAACATGAACTTCAGGCCCTCCATAGCGCCGGGCAGGGTCAGGGAGCGGATGATGATGACCACCAGCATGACAAACAGCGTGGGCATACCCACGTTATTGAACTTCTCAATGCCGCCGGAAATGCCGCTCCGGTTGATAAGATAGCACAGAGCCAGAAACAGGGCGGCAAACAGCACCGCTCCGGCAGAATTGGACAGCATGGCGGCAAACAGTTCACCGCCGGTGGCCAGCGATTCGCTGCCGAAGGCAAAGTTGCTGAGGTTCAGGGCCATATATTCGATGCAGTAACCGCCCAGCACCGCGTAAAAGCCCATCACCGCAAAGGGAGAGAACAGCGCCAGCCAGCCGATCCACCGGAATTTCTTCGTCAGGGCGTGATAGGTGCCCATAGCGCCCTGCCCGGTCTTGCGGCCCATGGCAAGCTCCGAAGCCATGACGATAAAGCCCACGAAAATTGCCAGCAGCGCATAGACCGCCAGATACGCGAAGCCGCCGGACTTACCCATTTTGTAGGGGAAGCCCCAGATATTGCCCAAGCCAACCGCAGAGCCGATGGCCGCCATCAGGAAGCCCAGATTGCTGGCCCAACTGGCACGTTTTGTCTCCATAAACGATTCCTCTCTTCTTCAGTATGCAAAACATATTACTTATACCCTCTTTTTTTCCGTCCGTCAAGACGCTGATTGCACGAAAGCGCAGATCTCCGTCAAAAAAGTCTCCCATTTTTTCAGAAATCAGGTTTCTATTGCCTGCCCCGCCGAAAACGTATATAATAACAGGCAAGAAATCAAACACAGACAAGGAGTGCTTTATGAAGCAGGAATTTATCCGGGTAGGCCGCATCGTCAATGCCCACGGCATCCGGGGCGAGGTGCGGGTGCAGCCCCGCCGGGTCTCCCCCGCGCTGCTGACCCGCTGCAAAACCTTTTATATCGACGGTCAGCCCATCACCCCCACGGCGAATCACGTCCACAAGGAGCTGGTGCTGCTGAAGCTCCCCGGCGTGGACGATATGAACGCCGCCCTGACCTATAAAAATAAAGACCTGTTCCTCCGCCGGGCCGACATCGTTCTCCCGGAGGGAGAGTATTTTGACGATGAACTGCTGGGGCTGGAGGTCTATGACTGCGATACCGGCGCCCTGTTAGGAACTCTGACGGCGGTGGACGAGTACCCCGCCAGTAAGGTCTACACCGTCAAGGGTGAGCGGGAGATCCTGATCCCCGCCGTGAAGGACGCCTTTATCCGCTCCGTTGATTTGGACGGGGGACGGATGGAGGTCAAGGTCTGGGAGGGGCTGTAAATGGACATGCAGATCGACATTTTGACCCTGTTCCCGGAATCCGTGGACGCCATGCTGAACGTCAGCATCTTAGGCCGGGCGCAGGAGCGGGGCTATATCGCCATCCGCACCCATCAGATCCGTGCCTACACCACCAACAAGCAGATGCAGGTGGACGATTACCCCTACGGCGGAGGCCGTGGGGCCGTGATGCAGGCAGACCCTCTGTTCCGCTGCTGGGAGCACGTTGTCAACACCTATGGCCCCGGCCGGACCATCTTCATGTCCCCCTGCGGCCGTACCTTCACCCAGTCCGTCGCCAGAGAACTGAAAGCCCAATATGACCACCTGATTCTGGTCTGCGGCCACTACGAGGGCATTGACCAGCGGTTCATCGACGCGTGCGTGGACGAGGAACTGTCCATGGGCGATTTCGTCCTCACCGGCGGAGAGATCCCCGCCATGGCAGTAGCGGACGCCGTGTGCCGCATGGTGCCCGGTGTGCTGCCGGACGCCGAGTGCTTTGAGGAGGAATCCCACTGGGACGGACTGCTGGAATATCCCCAGTATTCCCGGCCCGCCGTGTGGCATGACCGGGCCGTGCCAGAGATCCTTCTCTCCGGGGATCATGCCAAGGTTGCCGCGTGGCGGAAAAAGGAGAGCTACAAGCGCACCATGACCCGCCGTCCGGATCTGTTTGCGAATTTTGACGAATCGAAGCTCACCACCAAGGTGGAGCGGAAAATTCTGGCGCAGGCCAAGGAAGAATTTGCTGCGGAACAAGCTGAAACTTCCACGGAACCGGAGGAATAAACCCTCCCCATCTGAAAGGAGTCCCTATGAAAAAGCGCGTCATTCTGGTTCTCTGCGTACTTGCGGTTCTGCTGACAGCCGTCATCTGTCTGCCCTTTGCCCGGAAGATCGATACCACCGTCACCGCCACGGAATACCGGTTCGATGATCCGGCCTATGCCGTGGAGCACACGGTCGTGATCCACGGTCATGACACCCGGAATCTGCTGGGCTACGGCGTTTTTGAGGGCACCTTTGCCGTCAGCGGCTTTGAAAGCGGTCAGGAGGGGTGGACGTTCCGTGTCTCCTTTTCCGACAAGAAGTCCCTCGGCACCGCATTCAGCCGGCGTCCAAGTGGGGAAGCCTGCACCCGGGACCTCTTTCACCTGCGGGCTGACCGGGACTGGTCAGACTTTGCGGGGCTGATCATGGAGGTCTCCGACAAGGCGGACCATTCCTCAAGCGGAACCTTCGACCCTGACACGGGACGGTTTCTGGTCAGCGGTCCCGCCGACCGGGAGGCTGCCGTCGCCAAAGCGGCGGCGCTGTTCCGAAAGGACCCCTACTGGTACGGCGTGTTTCAAAGACAACCCGACTGATATAACCGAGGCCGGACGCTTGTGCGTCCGGCCTCGGTTTCTGTATATTCAGTTGCTTCTGGAGCATTTCTCCGCGTCGATGGCCAGCACCAGCATCAGCGCCCGGAGGGCGTCGGCGGGGTTTACCACGTCGATGACATAGGTATCCGTCCAGTGGAACAGCTCCTTGGTCACGGTGGCCACCAGCGCCCCGCAAGGCTCCGTTACCTGATAGTCCCATTCCATGAAGCTGCCCTGAACCTGCCAGCCGTTGCAGTCAATGTCGAATTTCGGGGCGAAAAAGGTAAACGCCTTTTGGATACTGCCGATATACACATCATTTTCGTACAGCTCGAATTTGGGCAGCAGCGTCAGCACCCGCTCCTTCACGGTGCCGATGTGGTTCCCGGCGGCGTCAAGAATGTGGAGGCAATGGCCCCACGAGAGTTTGCCCTCCACGGTGTAGACCGTCTCCCCCGCCTCGTTATAAATATCATAGCTGTCGAACCACGAGAAAAACCGCTGCTTGAAAAGTAGCTTCATAGGCCCTCCCTGTCAAAAGACGATGCCGCCGTCACGGTCGCGGTGAAAATCTCTGGAAAAATAGGCGGTCATGGCTTTTACCAGATAGTCCGTATCCGCCGCCCCCGCCGTCTCGCAGATGCTGTGCATGGCCAGCTGAGGCAGGCCGATGTCCACGGTGGGGACGGAGAGATGGGCTGTGGAGATATTGCCCAGGGTGGAGCCGCCGGGGAGATCCGCCCGGTTGCTGTATCGCTGGACCGGCACCCCCGCCTCCTGACAGATAGCCTGAAACACCGCCCCGGATACGGCGTCCGTGGTGTAGCGCTGGTTGGCGTTGTACTTGATGACGATGCCGCCGCCCAGCACCGGGAACTCCCCCTTGTCGGCATACTCCGGGTGGGCGGGGTGGATGGCGTGGGCGTTGTCCGCCGACACCATGAAGCTGTTGGCGACGGCCGCCTTCCACGCTTCGCTGTCAAGGCCGCAGCCGTGGGCGATCCGCTCCAGCACATCGGTCAGGAAGGTGGAATCCGCACCCGGCCAGCTGTTTCTGCCCACCTCTTCGTTGTTGAACACCGCCAGCATCGGCAGGCTCCCGCCGGGCTTTGCCGCTAAAAAGCCCTCCAGACAGCCGAACACGCATTGAAGGTCATCCAGCCGGGGGGAAACGATGAATTCCCCGTTCAGGCCGGTCTGCACCGCTTTTGTTCTGGGATAGAGGAACAGCTCCGTGGAGAGCAGATGCTCCTCCCGCACCCCAGCCGCTTCGGCGATGAGCTTTCGGAAGGCCCCCGGCTCCTTTCCGCAGCCCAGCAGGGGCAACAGGTCCACCGCCGGGTTCAACTCCGCTCCCTTGTTCACGCTCCGGTCCATGTGGATCGCCACGCCGGGGATCACCAACAGATCCCGGTCAATGTTCACCAGACGGCTCACAAGGCGGTCTCCCTGCCGGATCACCACCCGGCCCGCCACAGACAAGGGCCGGTCCAGCCAGCCACGCCACACACCGCCGCCGTAAGGCTCCACGCTGAGCCGCAGGGTATTGCCGGCGGAAGCCGCTTCTGCGGTCTCCCGCACCTTGAAGGTGGGAGAATCGCTGTGGGCCGCCGCCATCAAAAAGCCGTGAAACGGCCCCTCAGGCACCCGGAACGCCACCAGAGCGGAGTCACCCCGCTCCACAATATATAGTGTCCCCTTTTCCAGCTTCCACTGCTCAGATTCCCGCAGCTCCACCGCTCCCGCCGCCGTCAAGGCCGCTTTGGCGTTGGCCGCCGCATGGTAGCAGGTGGGGCTTTCGTCTAAAAAGCGAAACAGTTTTTGCACTGTATCCACGTTGATTTCCTCCTGTCCGATCCTGATTTTTTATTATTATACGCTCTTTTGTCCCCGAGGTAAAGATAGGTGCCAAAGTTTTCTTGCGCTTTTTATAACATATTACAAATCTGTTTTCAGCCCTTGAAACGCAAGATATTGTATGTTATGATTCTTTTGCTACAAAAATATTGAGGGCGCCCTGTGCGCCCTTTCAAAATGTAATGGAGGAAGATCAGCATGACAGTTATCAAGCGGAACGGCTCGGAGGTAACCTTTGATATCACCAAGATCATTGCGGCCATCACCAAGGCCAATGAAAGCGTGGACGAGTCCATCCGGATGACCCCCATGCAGATCCAGCGGATCGCGGAAAGCGTGGAGTTCTCCTGCCTGAAGATGAACCGTTCCCCCTCTGTGGAGGAAATACAAGATTTAGTGGAGTACCAGATCATGGCCCACGGCGCCTTTGAGGTGGCCAAAAACTATGTGACCTACCGCTACACCCGCTCTCTGGTCCGCCGCTCCAACACTACTGACGAGAAGATCCTCTCCCTGATCGAGTGCTGCAACGAGGAGGCCAAGCAGGAAAACGCCAACAAGAACCCGGTGGTGAATTCCACCCAGCGGGACTACATGGCCGGCGAGGTGAGCCGGGACATTACAGAGCGTATCCTGCTGCCCCAGGAGATCGTGGAGGCCCACCGGGAGGGCATCATCCACTTCCATGACGCTGATTATTACGCCCAGCACATGCACAACTGCGATCTGGTGAACCTGGAGGATATGCTGCAAAACGGCACCGTCATCACCGGTACCCTCATCGAGCGGCCCCACAGCTTCGCCACTGCCTGCAACATCGCCACCCAGATCGTGGCGCAGGTGGCCTCTAACCAGTACGGCGGCCAGTCTATCTCCCTGACCCATCTGGCCCCCTTTGTGGAGGTCAGCCGTCAGAAGATCCGTAAGATCGTGGAGGCGGAAATGGCCTCCATCGGCGCGGACCCCGGTGCGGAAAAGATCACGGAGCTGGTGGAGACCCGTTTGCGGGAGGAGATCCGCCGCGGTGTTCAGACCATTCAGTATCAGGTGGTAACGCTGCTGACCACCAATGGACAGGCTCCCTTCATCACCGTGTTCATGTATCTGGGCGAGGCTGAAAACGAGCGAGAAAAGAAAGATCTGGCCATGATCATCGAGGAGATGCTGCTCCAGCGATATCAGGGCGTGAAGAATGAGGACGGCGTGTGGGTCACCCCCGCCTTCCCCAAGCTCATTTACGTGCTGGAGGAGGACAACATCACCGAGGATGCCCCCTACTGGTATCTCACAGAGCTGGCCGCCAAATGCACCGCCCGCCGCATGGTGCCGGACTACATCTCCGAGAAGAAGATGCGGGAGCTGAAGGGCGACGTCTATACCTGCATGGGCTGCCGCTCCTTCCTGACGCCGGACCGCTTCACCGACGCGGGTATCGGCAACATTGCCAACGCCAAGAATTACCAGCCCGGCAAGCACAAGTACTACGGCCGCTTCAATCAGGGCGTGGTCACCATCAACCTGCCGGACGTGGCACTGTCCTCCGGCGGCAATCTGGACAAGTTCTGGAAGATTTTTGAGGATCGTCTGGAGCTGTGCCACCGGGCCCTTCAGTGCCGCCATGAGCGGCTCAAGGGCACCACCTCCGACGCCGCCCCCATTTTGTGGCAGTACGGTGCGCTGGCCCGGTTGAAAAAGGGCGAAACCATCGACAAGCTGCTCTACAACGGCTATTCCACCATTTCTCTGGGCTACGCGGGCCTGTATGAATGCGTGAAGTACATGACCGGCAAGAGCCACACCGACCCCAGTGCCACCCCCTTCGCCCTATCCATCATGCAGAAGATGAACGACAAGTGCGCCGAGTGGAAGAAAGCCGAAAACATCGACTATTCTCTGTACGGCACGCCGCTGGAATCCACCACTTACAAGTTCGCTAAGTGCCTCCAGCGCCGGTTCGGCATCATTGAGGGCATCACTGACAAGGGCTACATCACCAACAGCTACCATGTCCACGTCACGGAGGAGATCAACGCCTTTGACAAGCTGAAATTCGAGGCCCAGTTCCAGCACCTCTCCCCCGGCGGCGCCATCAGCTATGTGGAGGTGCCGGACATGCAGAACAATCTGGACGCGGTGCTGGAGGTCATGAAGTTCATCTACGACCACATCATGTACGCCGAGCTGAACACGAAGTCCGACTACTGTCAGGTCTGCGGCTACGACGGCGAGATCGAGATCAAGGAGGACAAGGACGGCAAGCTCGTCTGGGTCTGCCCGCAGTGCGGCAACACCGACCAGTCCAAGATGAACGTCGCCCGCCGTACCTGCGGCTACATCGGCACCCAGTACTGGAACCAGGGCCGCACCCAGGAGATCCGCGACCGCGTGCTGCATCTGTGACCCGCAAAACTCATAAAAAAACCGAAGCAGGCTTGCCTGCTTCGGTTTTTCTGTTTATGCCTGTGTGTCGAAGATGGTCTGCAGGATCTCGTCTTTGGTGACGCCGCCAAAGTAGACGGGCAGGTCAAAGCCGTCCAGCACCTTTCCGAACGCCTCGGGGCGGAACTGGCAGCCGGTCAGCGCAGCGGTCACGGCGTCCATGCTGGCGGCCGCCATGAAATCGCCGTAGAAGCGGATCTGCTCGGCCTTGCCCTCGTGGATCTCCGCATAGACCTCCAGATTGCCGCCCGACCAGCGGCGCTTGCCGGTGTAGTTGTAGCGGGGAGATCTGCCGTAGGTCCAT
>OGGJ01003329.1_pt1 | contig 10201 bp, 7 predicted proteins | sample 1571071 | NCBI WGS metagenome assembly OGGJ01 (sample SAMEA2581954, study PRJEB24529) | metagenome | biome: Human gut stool | place: China | collected 2011
GCTCCCTCCCTTGGGGAGGGTTGGGGTGGGTATCCAATATGCCGTCTTTCGCCTTTCAAAAGGCCATGAATTGCACGCTAAAAAGCCGTCTTTTGCAATGCGAAACACGGTCTTTTACAACGCCATTGATTATCAGGCAGTTACAGACGGGAGGCAGACCGCTGCGCAATGGCGTGCAAAAAGGCATCACACATCCGTCAACAGAAAAGCCATGTATACCGGCAAAGTCAGCATCGCACCATTCCGGCCTATATTATAGTCGCCCAATTTTATTGCATGGCGCACATGGTATTTGTCAGGATGAGCCAATATCGTCTTTGTGCTTTTAGCATTCCCGTCCTTCGCTTTGACCTCCACCAACACACATTCGCCCTTATACCTTATGACAAAATCAACCTCAAGCCCGGTGTCTTTACGGAAATAATAAAGCCCTCGCCTCATTTTGGCAAATATATCGGCGACAAGATTTTCAAAGACGGCCCCCTTGTACCCGTAAAGATTGCCATGCAGGATGTCGGCCTGCGTGCCATCCTCAAGCATAGAGACAAACAGCCCGGTATCTACCATATATATCTTGAACACATCTTCCATGGCGTTACCGTTAAGGGGAAGTTCTGTAATATGCAGGTTACGGCATCTGCGCACGATGCCGGCATCCTCAATCCACTGTATACTCCCCGCGTATTGCGAAGCCTTGCCGCCCTTGCGTACCACTGAATACTGAAACTTCTTGTTCTCCTTGCTCAACTGGCGAGGTATCGACTCAAAGCATTCACGTATGCGTACCCTATCTTCCTTTTCCGCATATTTTACCATGTCCTCCTCGTATTCTCCCACGATGCCGCGCTGCATGGAAAGCACCCTGCCCATGTCATGCCGTTCTACAAACGAACTCACAACAGCCGGCATTCCTCCGACAACGGCATACTGCAACACAAGCTGGCGCAAACGGACGTGCAACGCTTCAGGAACGGGAGTTTCATCCGACAGGCACCTGGCAAGCCTGCCTATCACATCAGGCGTTATCCCGTTAGCCCAAAGAAACTCCTCGAAATCGAGCGGATACATATCAACCACCGTCTCATAACCTACCGGCACGGAAGCAACGGCCTGCCGCATGCCGTACCCTTTGACACCAAGCAGCGAACCTGTAGCTATAACGTCGAAACGGCCGTCCAACTTGAAAAACTTTAGGGCTGTCCTCGCTCCTGGACATTCCTGTATCTCGTCAAGGACGACGCAGGTACTGCCAGGTTCAAAGACCACACCGGGCACAGCCGCCGTAACGTTCATCACGATGTCGTCTATCCGCTTGGAGCCTTCGAAAGCCAAACCCAGGCTTGGGTCTTGCATAAAATTCAGGTAAACCATGTGCTCATAGTTCTCGTTTACGAATTTCAACACCGAGAACGTCTTTCCGCACTGACGGCAACCTTTAATCACAAGCGGATTACGGTCAGCCTCCTGCTTCCACTGCAAAAGCGTGTTTTCTATCTTCCTTTTCAGCATGGCAACAACGGTTTAAGGGTACTGTGCAACTCTATATGGCTCTGAAAAGCATGACTTTCCTTTGAGAATAACACTTTTCCAAGCAACTTTTCAAAGCGTCCAACCACTTTTCTGGGCGACTTTTTAGGACTTCAAGCCACTTTTTCAAGCGACTTTTACCATCCTAATATGCAAATATAATAAATTCTTATATTATAGAAAAATAAAAAGCGCAAATATAAACATTACAGACATCAATACCATTACTAAAATTTTCTTTCCAATAGGCCGTCTTTCGCCTTGCAAAAGGCCATGAATTGCACGCTAAAATGCCGTGTTTTGCAAGGCGAAACACGGCATTTTACAACGCGCCTGATTATCAGGCAGTTACGAAGACGGCAAAAACCGAAGTTCAAGGGCACGCAAAAAGGCGTGGCTACGCTCGTCCGCGCCGCCACGCCTTGTAATGAGAGAGTCAGGTTAATGCTGTGTTATTTTTTCTTGAGTATGACTTCAATCACGCCGTTCTTGGCCGCCTCGCCGTACTTGTCGGTGGTGTGCTTCGCGTCCTTGTACACGTTTATTTGCTCTACATTGTTTGGGGTGAGGTTTGAGATGTCCTCCACGTGCTTGCCGTCAACGATGTAATACGGCGAACCTTCCAGCTTCATGGTCTGCGTTCCGGCCGGCACGTAATCTATTCCGTTAATCTTCACCACATGGCCTTTCAGACCCTCCGGCTGCGCCTTGCCGTCAGCCGCACCGCCGTCCTGGCGGAACGTTACAGGAATAGTGTACTTCACGGCCACGACCTTGCCGTCATGCTTGCCGGGAGTCCACTTCGGCATGGCGTTGATTACGCGCAAAGCCTCCTGGTCGAGCAGCGGATTTACCGGGCGCATCACCTTGACATTGCCCACCGTTCCGTCACTGCCTACGACGAACTGCACGATTACGCGGCCCTGGATGTTGTTCTTTGCAGCCTCGGCAGGGTACTTGATGTTGTCTCCGAGCCACTTAGCCATCGCGCTCGGGCCGCCCGGGAATTCGGGCTGCTGCTCAACAACGTCATACACCTTGTCGTCATCGTCGGGCACGATTGCCTCGGGTGCATCGGCCTTAGGCTGCACTTCGGCTTCCGCCTTTACTGGCGCGGCATCCGCCGCAGCCATCTCCGTTGCTACCATTGCCGCCCCGTCGGCCTGCGCCTTGACGGCAGGCATAACCTGGCTTACAAGAGCTTCGCTCTCGCTTTCGATTACATTACTCAGGCTCTCGGCCTTAGGAGTTGCAAAAGCCACTACGGCTACAGCCGCAACCGGGATGGCGACGAGCATACGCGCGCGGCTCCACGGATTTGATTTTCTTTTTAGCATCATAGTAATTCGTTTTTTAAGTGAACTTTGGGTTAGATTGTTTGCCATTGAAAAGAGCTTGTCGCCCACCGCCTTGCGGATTAGCAGCAGCTGGTAGTCGGCGGCGTTTACGCCCGAAGAGAGCACCCGGCGGTCGGCCTCATACTCGTGCACACTTTGCAGTTCGGCCTTCAAGAGCCACGCTGCGGGGTTGAACCACTGGAACACGATGAGCACGTCGCACAGCAGGATGTCCCAAGAGTGCCGCCCGGCGATGTGGGCTCGCTCGTGCAAGAGTATGTATTCGGGATTGTCGCGGTAGTCTTTCTCGCTGACGACGATGTTGCCCATCCAGCTGAACGGCGACACGTCGGCCTTCACCACGACCGTTTTCACTCCGCCGTCACGGCTCACCACTCGGCCGCCTCGCAGCATCCTGCGCAGGCAGAGGAGCGACAACGCCTCGCGGCCGGCGAAGAACGCCACACCTATTATATATATTGCGAAGCACACCGAGACTGCGGTCAGGCTGAACGCTGGCGCATCCGCCGCCACGGCCTGCATCACAATGTCTTCCACTATGACGAAACCGCCGACCGGTTCGGGCGCGCTCTCCACCGTGAAACGCACCAACGGCAGCAGCAACGACACGCCTATGATGTCCAGCAACACCGCCCGATTGAAGCCGAAAAACGTCTCGCGGCTAAGCAGCAGCTTGTAAACCAGGTAGAACGCCGTGAGGCACAGCGCGACTTTTAGCGAATATATGAAAAACAGTCCCATAGCTTCTGACCCACCCCTGCCCTCCCCAAGGGAGGGAGTTTGGTGTGCTTTATTTATTAATTCTACATTTTATTTGTCACATTTACTTGTCAGACATAGCCTGTATAGGCAAATGGCACACCCACGAAAGCAGTTTAAGCCCTCTCCCTTGGGGAGGGTTGGGGTGGATACCAGTCTGCATTACTTCCCTTCCTCAACCTTCTTGATGAGCTCGCGCAGGTCGTCCACCGATATTTTCTCTTCCTTAACGAGGGCGGAGACCACGCCGAGGTACGACTTGTTGAAGAACTTGTTGACGACGTTGCCCAGCGTGCCGCGGCGGTAATCGTCGCGCGAGAGCACGGGGTAATACTTGTAACAGCGCGGCGTTATGGCCTCATGAGCGAGGAAGCCCTTGTCCTCGAGTATATGGACGAGGGTTGACAGCGTGTTGACATGCGGCTTCGGGTCGTCATACAGAGCCTGAAGCTGGCGTATGTGCATCGCCCCACGTTCCCAATAATGGTTCATTATTTCCTCTTCCTTGACTGTAAGCGGTTTCATAGTCTGTGTTTTTTCGTTTACACCGCAAAGTAACTAAAAGTTTTAGTAACCTCCAAATGTTTTGCAGGAAATTAAACTAAAAGAGTTCGTTATTTAACTATTGTTGTATGTTTTGGATTGATTTGTGGAAGTAATCGGGAGTTAACGGGAGTTAGGCGCTTCGCGCCGGAGTTAGCGGACATTACCTTCATTCATTATTATAAGGTATTCTCCGCTAACTCCGCGAACGCAGTGAGCTAACTCCCGTTAACTCCCGATTACTCCATTAAGCAATATTACCGCCCCAAGAACGTTATATGTATGTATGCAATGGACTGACAGAATACGCCATGTGAAAATCATCCTCGTGGTGGCCGCGGTGCTCATAGCCGTGGCCTCGCTCGTAGTGTCAGGCTCGCTCGTGCGCGAGCTGAAGGCCGAGGAGCGCAACAAGATGGAGATTTGGGCTGAAGCCATGCGCTCGCTAAACATGGCCGACGAGACGACCGACCTAAACCTGGTGCTCAAGGTAATCAACGAGAACAACACAATACCCGTAATCGTGACCGGCGCACACGGCGAAGTGCAGATATACAGGAACGTGAAGCTCGACGGAAAGACGCTCGACGACAGCCTGCGGCAGGCCGGAACGCTGGCTAAGCGGCTGCTGGCCGAAGGGCGCTACATCAGGATTAAGCTGGGCGAAGGCGCACACGACGGCTACATAGACGTATGTTACGACGACTCGGTAATACTGAAGTGGCTCGCCGCCTACCCCTACATACAGCTCGGAGTGGTGATGCTCTTCGTCGTGGTGGCCATCTTCGCCCTGCTCACATCCAAGCGGGCGGAGCAGAACAAGGTGTGGGTTGGCCTGTCGAAGGAGACCGCCCACCAGCTGGGCACACCCATATCGAGCCTCATGGCGTGGACGGAAATACTGAAGGAGAACTATCCCGACGACGAGATGCTGCCCGAAATGGACAAGGACGTGAAGCGTCTCGAGCTCATAGCCGACCGCTTCTCGAAAATAGGTTCGCTGCCCGAGCCTGTCCCGGCGAGCCTCACGGAGGTGATGGAGCACGTCATCGAGTACATGGACCGCCGCACTTCGCAGAAAGTAAGGTTCGTAAAAGACTTTCCCGAGGGCGACATCATCATCAGGATGAACGCATCGCTGTTCGAGTGGGTAATAGAAAACCTGTGCAAGAACGCCGTCGACGCGATGGAGGGCAGCGGCACAATAACCCTTCACCTCGACGAAACGGCCGACAAGGCCATAATAGAAGTGACCGACACGGGCAAGGGAATACGCAAGAAAGACCTGCGCAACGTCTTCCGTCCGGGCTTCACCACCAAGAAGCGCGGCTGGGGACTGGGCCTCTCCCTGGCAAAACGCATAGTCGAGGAATACCACAAAGGCCGCATCTACGTAAAGAGTTCGGAGCCCGGACGCGGCACAACCTTCCGCATAGAGCTAAGGAAATAAGCGGCGGCAAGCCGCCCACCGCCGACACGCCCGTGGCCACAACCACCCTTTCTAATCACTTCCTTCTCACTCTCCCATAACTCCCCAACCTCCCAGCGCTCCCACTCCACCCTCTAAAATACAGCCTTTCACCGGCCATCCGCCAATCCTTTGGACGGCAATTTAATGCTTGCCAACGAAAGCATTTCAAGCTCCCTCCCTTCGGGAGGGCTGGGGTGGGTGTCCCAATATGCCATCTTTCGCCTTGCAAAAGGCCGTCAATTAGAACGCAAAAGGTGGCCTTTCGTCTTGCGAAAGGCCACCTTTTACAATTCAATTTCTATATCACTGATTATCAAAGGCTTACCTGCATACAACTTTTGACACGAGTGTCTTGCCGTCGGAAAGCGTCGCCTTGACTACATAAACACCGCCGCCAAGGCCGCCAAGACTGATGTCAGCGTTGGCCGCACCGCCTGCATCGCCCTGCAAGAGAGCCTGGCCTTGCAGGTTGAACACTTGCCACTGGCCTACACCTACAGCCGCACTGACATTCACCACACCACCGCTAAACGTCATTCCGCCGTCAACGGCCACATCGTCAACACCGCTCGAAATGCTCTCGATGGAGAGGTTGTCGATTTTAAGATTGGCGAATGTACTTGTCGAAAAGCCGTAGAAACCCACATGGTAATCACCTGCCGCGTCAACATTGAACTCCGCTTCGGTTACAACTTCCCAGTCGGTCGACACGTTAACGTCCTCATGCCTGCCGATGGAAAGCGTGAACGACGACACGTCTGCCGCGTCTGTACCGAGCTTCACTTCCCAACTGTGATTGTCTATCGACGTTCCGTTGCCTGCGTAATACGTAAGTTTATACGTTCCCGGCTCAAAATGTATGGGCGGAGAAATCAGCCAGTCGCGGCCTGTATCGCCAGAACCGCCAGTCTTCAACTGGGCGAAGTTGCCGTCAAGCTGCTGGTATGCGTATCCAGCAAGTATCGACCAGCCATAGCTTGCGTTGTCGTGGTCGTTGATGAAAGACCACAACGGACCGTCGCCGTCATCCTCGAACCCGGTGAAATACGGTATGGATGCCACGCCTACTATCTTAACTTCGGCGGATGTCGCGCTCTCACCCACAACGCCACCCGACACTGGTTCTACCGTGTAAGTGTATGCTCCGGGAGCGGAAAGGGTCTCGCCGAAGCGGCACTCGGCTATGCCTTCAGCCACAAGCTCGGCCGCGTCGCCCGTGTTGCGGTACACGTTGTACGTAATATTGTCAAAGTCGGCATAGCCGCCGTTGACCGTAGCCGTCGGCGCAGTCCACGTAAGGCTTACCGCGTCGCCGTCAAGCGATATGGCGATGTCGCCCACGGCACGCAGCCTGTCGTACCCGGCAAACACCCGGACCGTGGCTGGCGCGCCTGTGGCCGTCTCGCTTTCAGCGGCCACAAGGTATGTATTGTAGCCGTTGGCGGCCTCCGTGTCATCATAAGACGTGGCCGTGCCGGGCAGCACAGCTATCGGTTCTGACGTGCCGAAACGGTACACCTTGACGGCCTTAAGGCTTACGGGCTGTCCTGCATGGTCGTCCGTGGGCAGCGTCCAGGCAAGGTGTACGGTGTTGTGCGCCGTCTCGTCCACCTTGGCGGCAAGTCCGGTAACGGCGTTGGGGAACGCCTTGTCAAGTTCTTTCTTGACAAAGAGAGCCGTTATCTGCGCGTCGTTACCCAGCGTACCGAGCTTCGTGGGCTGGCCGGTCTGCGTGTCAATGGTGGTGAACCAGCCGTAATCTGGATGCTGCTGCGCCCAGTACAGTGTGCCGTCGTCGGCGAACGTCATCGACTGGAACGCGTTTGTAACGGCCAGCTTGTGCGTCTCGCCGAGCTGCGTAGCCTTGCCTGTGAACTTGTCGAGCTTGCAGAACTGGCGGTATTCAGACATTGCGTACAGGTTGCCGTCGGCATCGGCAGCAAGCGTCACGAGTGCCGCGTCAACCTCAAGCCCGTATCCGTTGATACCCTTCAGGCCGCCGGTAGAACCGACAACGGTCAAGTCGCCCGTCTCAAGGTCCACCACGCAGAGGTTCGTTATGCCGATTGATTCGGTATTGTACTCTTCTTCGGCCAAGGCGTACATCGTGTTGGTAGTGTAGTCGTAAGTCATGTCGACCACGCGCACGCCGTCGCTATGGTCTATTTCCTTCAAAACGTCGAACGTCTCGGCATCATACACTATGAACGAGGCCGGGTACATCGCACCGAAGTCGTCAGGCTCGACGGTGTACGAGTACAGCTTGCCGTCTAAGTACTCGCCAGCCGAGAGGTGATTGTAGTACATGTTCGTTTTCTTGAGCATCGTCATGCTGCCGTAGTTGTCGGCAGTGAACGATACGAAACCGAACGTCAAGTCCTTGTCACCCATCTGGTAGCCGTAGAACGTGGGCGCAGCATACGACACGCTGCCGACAGACAGCGACAAAAGCGCGGCTACCACCATCTTGTAAAGTCTTTTCATGGATATTAAACGCAGGCTCAATGGTTGTTAAACAGCATGAAACGGCAGAGCCTTTTTCCGTAACATGACAATATATTAATTACTGAAACAAGTTCTCCCTTGAACTCCTTATGCCGAAAAAGCACATCTTTTTGCAAATTTATTAATAAAGAATAAAATTACCCCCCCCGATAGTTAAATTGCATTAAACATCAGTTAACTATACATAAAGGCGCGAGATATGTCCTTACATTGCTCTGACAAGCAGGCATTTTGCCGCCTATAACCGTACATATCAATTACTCCTAATACTCGCATGCCCTTGGCTCAATCACGTAATCAGCCCTCCTGTCCCTCCCAATCAGCCTCCCAAATTTCCAAGTTCAGCCCTCCCAATTCTCCCTGTTATCCCAGTCCACCCTCTAAAAGAGCATCTTTCGCCTTGCAAAAGACCGTCAATTACAACGCAAAAGGTGGCCTTTCGCAATGCGAAAGGCCACCTTTTGGAACATCAAATTTATCTTATTGATTATCAGCAGGTTAACAGACTCACTTTAACGCGTCATGTAGTTATTTCCACTTAAACGTTACAGGCAGCGTGTAACGCACCTCGACAGTCTCGCCCATCTGCTTTCCCGGCTTCCACTTCGGCATATTCCGTACCAGGCGCAGCGCCTCTTCATCAAGCGCCGGGGTTATTCCACGAACCACCTTCGGGTCTTTTACCGTCCCGTCTTTACCTATAACAAACTGAACTATGACTCTCCCCGAAGCGTCGCTTTCAGGGTCTGGACATCTCATGTTTTCCTCAATATATTTCATCAAGGCCGCCTGACCGCCCGGAAAACTCGGCATCTCCTCCACCATTCCGAACACTTTGTCAGCATTCTCGGCCTTGACCGCAGTCTGCTCCTGCCCCAAATGCTCCATAACATCGCTGCCGCAGGCCGACAACGACACAGCACCCAAGGCTATACCGGCCACGGTCACAGCCCGACCGGCCAACCTCCGCAGCTTCAGCTCGCGCTCGATGTAACGCACTTCGGCCTCGCACGCCGGGCACGTTCCACGACATTCGCCCTCGAAACCGCACTCCGCTGGCTCATACTTTATGCCGTTGGCATCAGCGACAGCCCTACGCACACCCTTCAACACGTTACAAACTGACTTGCCTTTGTTCATATTCCGCTCCATTTTATTGCAAAAATAAGAAAAACAGGCATGAAAAGAAATAAAAGCAAAGAAATACACACAATATGAAATAAAAAACATACTTTTGTGTACATGAAAGCACCGCTTATCGGCATTGAACGCCACCGCATCGCCACCGACGGACAAGGCGTCACCACGCTCGTAGCCTTCCACGGCTGTCCGCTTCGTTGCAAGTATTGCCTAAATCCGCAATGCCTCGCCGACGCAACATCCTATCTCGCCATGACACCGCAAGAACTATACGGGAAACTGTCAGTTGACAACCTCTACTTCCTCGCCACTGGCGGCGGAGTGACCTTCGGCGGCGGCGAACCGCTGCTTTACAGCGAGTTCATCCGCGACTTCTGCAGCATCGTTCCACAAGAATGGAACATCTGCATCGAGACCTCGCTCAACGTAGAACATAGCCACATGGAAAAACTTTTGCCGCACATCGCCCACTGGTACGTAGACATCAAGGACATGGACGGTCACATTTATCACAATTACACAGGAAAAAGCAACGAACAAGTAATCGAAAATCTACAGCTGCTTGCATCTTGCATACCACAAGAACGCATCACAATCCGACTGCCGCTCATACCCGGCTTCAACGATAATAAGAAGCGCGAAGCAAGCATGGAAACGCTTAAAAAGATGGGCTTAAAAGATTTCGACACATTCAACTACATAACAGTATTCTAATTCGGACTATCAGTCTATGAGCCTTATTCGCAACAGCTCTCCCAATATTCCCAGCCCTCTCCATTCTCCCAGTCCTCCCAGAGTTCCCAGTCCTCCCAGTCTTACCGGCCGGCCAAGCCGGCCGAATACAAAAAGAAGCCTCCCCGAGGGATTACCCTTCGGGGAGGCTTGACTGAAAGAAGGC
>OGGJ01003333.1_pt1 | contig 10189 bp, 8 predicted proteins | sample 1571071 | NCBI WGS metagenome assembly OGGJ01 (sample SAMEA2581954, study PRJEB24529) | metagenome | biome: Human gut stool | place: China | collected 2011
ACGGAGCGCCGCCGCCAGATTCAGGACGACTACAACAAGGCGCACGGCATCATTCCGCAGACCATCCGAAAGGACGTGCGCGAGATCATCGAAATTTCCAAGAAGGACGAGGACTCCGCCCGCCGCCGCGGCAAGCGCAAGCTCTCCGAGCGCGAGCGGGACGAGGAGATCAGAAAGCTCGAAAAGCAGATGCAGGAGGCGAGCCGTATGCTCGAATTCGAGTACGCCGCCATCCTGCGCGACCGCATCATCGAGCTGCGCAAGGAAAACACGAAATAACGAGAAAGAGACAAAACCTGTGAAAAAATACGCTTCCTACGCCTGCATTTTAGCGGCCGCCGCCTGCTGGGGCTGCATCGGCCTATTCAACCGCCCGCTGCTCAATGCCGGCATCGCGCCGGAAAACCTTGTCGTCATCCGCAACCTGGGCGGTCTTGCGGTGCTCGCGTTCTTCTTCCTCTGCACCGACCGCAGCGTCTTCAAAATGAAGGCAAAGCACCTGCCGATCTTTATTGCGACGGGCATCATCAGCGTCGTGCTCTTCACGCTCTGCTACTTCAACGCGCAGAAGCTTTGCTCGCTCTCGGTCAGCGCGATTTTGCTCTACACCGCGCCCGCGATGGTGGTTCTGATGAGCGCGCTCGTTTTCAAAGAGAAGATCACGGGCAAAAAGATCCTTGCCCTCGCGCTGGCGCTGCTCGGCTGTGCGCTCGTGACGGGCGTTTTCACGGGCGGGCTGTCGCTGACGACGAAGGGGATGCTCTTCGGCCTCGGTGCGGCATTTTTCTACGCGCTCTATTCGATTTTCGCGCCCTTCGGCCTGCGGCACTACAGCCCGCTCGCCGTCGTGTTCTGGACGTTCGTGTTCGCCGCGCTCGGCGCGCTGTTCGTCACCGACTGGGGCAACCTTATGACGGTTCTGAGCGTGCCGCAAAACGCCCTCCTCGCTGCGGGACTTGTGCTGCTCTCCACCGTCGCGCCCTACATCCTCTACACCAAGGGCCTCGCCAACGTCGAGAGCGGCAAGGCCAGCATCATGGCGAGCATCGAGCCGGTCGTCGGCACGCTCGTCGGCACCCTCGTCTTCGGCGAGCCCATCAGCGCGGGCGTATTTTTAGGCCTCGCCTGCATTTTAACCTGCGTGTACATTCTGCGGTGATTTTATCCCCGTTTTCCACATAGGAGGTCCCTTATGGCAAAGAATAAAGAAGAAAAAACCAACGTCATGCGCGTTTTGGAGCAGAAGAAAATCGCCTACACCGCGCACACCTACCCGCATGAAGAGGGCATGGCGGTCGACGGCGTCACGGTGGCGAAGTCCATGGGCTTTGACCCCGCCATCGTCTTCAAGACCCTTGTCGCGCGCGGCGCGAGCAAACAGTATTACGTCTTCGACGTGCCGGTCGCGGAGAATCTTGACCTCAAAAAGGCCGCGAAGGCTGTGGGCGAAAAGTCCATCGAAATGATCCACCAGAAAGAGCTGCTGCCGCTCACGGGCTACGTCCACGGCGGCTGCTCGCCCGTCGGGATGAAGAAACTCTTCCCCACGGTGTTCCATGAAACCGCGGAAAACCTTGAAACAATGATCGTCTCGGCGGGCAAGATCGGCTATCAGGTCGAGCTTGCGCCCCACGACCTCGCCGCGCTCGTGCGCGCAAAATTTGCGGATATCATTGTTGAATGAGGTTGACATAAAAAATCAGAAGAGTACGCTGGTCTCGCAGCTGCGAATCCAGCAACAGGAGTTATCGATTCATGCCAAGTAAGATTTTTGTCAAAGGCGCAAGAGAAAATAATCTCAAGAACATCGACGTTGAGATCCCACGCGACGCGCTGACCGTCATCACGGGCCTGTCCGGCAGCGGAAAGTCGTCGCTCGCGTTCGACACCATCTATGCCGAGGGCCAGCGCCGCTATGTGGAGAGCCTGTCGTCCTACGCCCGTATGTTCCTTGGGCAGAAGGAAAAGCCCGACGTCGACTATATCGAGGGCCTTTCCCCCGCCATTTCCATCGACCAGAAGACCACCTCGCAGAACCCACGATCCACCGTCGGCACGGTGACGGAGGTGTACGACTATCTGCGCCTGCTCTGGGCGCGCGTCGGCACGCCGCACTGCCCGAACTGCGGAAAAGAAATTCGCCAGCAGTCCATCGACCAGATCATCGACCAGCTCATGGCGCTGGGCGAGGGTACGCGCGTGCAGATCATGGCGCCGATCATCCGCGGCAAAAAAGGCGAGCATGTCAAGATTTTCGAGGACGCGCGCCGCTCGGGCTATGTCCGCGTCCGCGCCGACGGGAACATGTATGACCTCAGCGAGGAAATTTCCCTCGAAAAGAACAAAAAGCACAATATCGAGGTCGTCGTCGACCGCCTGATCCTCCGCCCCGACGTTGTCCACCGCCTGACGGATTCGTGCGAGACCGCGGCGGCGCTCTCGGGCGGCATCATTCTCGCAAATATCCTGCCAGATGACCGCGATATCCTCTTCTCGCAGAACTATGCGTGCGAGGACTGCGGCATCTCCATCGAAGAGCTGACGCCGCGCATGTTCTCGTTCAACAACCCGTTCGGCGCATGCCCGACGTGCACAGGCCTCGGCACGCAGCTCAAGGTCGACCCCGAGCTCGTCATCCCGAATAAGAGCGTTTCCCTGCTCGACGGCGCGATCTGCGCCTCGGGCTGGAACAACGTGCGCGGCGACGGCATCTCGCGCATGTACTTTGAAGCGCTGTCGAAAAAGTACCATTTTTCCCTCCGCGACCCTGTGGAAAAGCTCTCCAAAGAGGTCATGGACGTCATTCTCTACGGCACAAAGGGCGAAAAGCTGGAGCTCCAGTATGACCAGCCGCGCGGCAAGGGGGTATTGTATCAGGCGTTCGAGGGTATCATCCCCAACTTAGAGCGCCGCTACAAGGAGACGCAGAGCGACGGCGTGCGCGAAGAGCTTGAGTCCTGCATGAGCGAGTGCCCCTGTCCCAGTTGCGGCGGCAAGCGGCTCCGCCGCGAATCCCTCGCCGTCACGGTCGGGGACCTTAGCATCAGCGACTACTGCGAAAAATCCGTCGTCGACGCGCTCGACTTTGTGGATCAGCTGACGCTGACCGAGCAGCAAATGCGCATCGGCGAGCGCATTTTGAAGGAGATCAAAAACCGCCTCGGCTTCCTGCGCTCGGTAGGTTTGGAATACCTGACGCTCTCGCGCGCGAGCGCGACGCTCTCCGGCGGCGAAGCGCAGCGCATCCGTCTCGCGACGCAGATCGGCTCGAGCCTGATGGGCGTGCTCTACATCCTCGACGAGCCGTCCATCGGCCTGCACCAGCGAGACAACGACAAGCTGCTCGCCACGCTCAAGAGATTGCGCGACCTCGGCAACACGCTCATCGTCGTCGAGCATGACGAGGACACGATGCGCGCGGCAGACTACCTCATCGACATCGGCCCCGGCGCGGGCGCGCACGGCGGTCAGGTCGTGGCCTGCGGCACGCCGGCAGAGGTCATGGCAAACCCGAATTCTCTGACCGGCCAGTATCTGAGCGGAAAGAAAAAGATCGAAGTGCCGAAAGAGCGCCGAAAAGGCAACGGCAATTTCCTCACCGTGCGCGGCGCGCAGGAAAATAACCTCAAAAACATCGACGTCTCGATCCCGCTCGGCACGTTCACGTGCGTCACGGGCGTGTCCGGCAGCGGCAAATCGTCGCTCGTCAACGAGATCATCTACAAAAAGCTCGGCGCGGACTTAAACCGCATGAAGGTCCACCCCGGCCGCTGCAAGGCCATCGAGGGCGAGGAATTCCTCGACAAGGTCATCTGCATCGACCAGAGCCCCATCGGCCGCACGCCGCGCTCCAACCCCGCAACGTATACGAATTTATTTAACGACATCCGCGACCTCTTCGCCTCGACCCCGGACGCGAAGGCGCGCGGCTATGCCGCGGGCCGCTTCAGCTTCAATGTCCGCGGCGGCCGGTGCGAGGCCTGTTCGGGCGACGGTCAGCTCAAGATCGAGATGCACTTCCTGCCCGATATCTACGTGCCCTGCGAGGTCTGCAAGGGCAAGCGCTACAACCGCGAAACGCTCGAGGTCCACTACAAGGGCAAGAGCATCGCGGACGTGCTGGAAATGACCGTGGAGGAAGCGCTCGAATTCTTCCGCGACCTTCCAAAGCTCGAAGCGAAGCTCCGCACGCTCAGCGAGGTCGGTCTCGGCTATATCCGCCTCGGCCAGTCGTCTACGACGCTCTCCGGCGGCGAAGCCCAGCGCGTCAAGCTCGCGACCGAGCTTTCTAAGCGCTCCACGGGGCGCACCATCTATATCCTCGACGAGCCGACCACGGGTCTCCACACGGACGATGTGAAAAAGCTCCTTGAGGTTTTGCAGCGCCTTGTCGACGCGGGCAACACCGTGCTCGTCATCGAGCACAATCTGGACGTCATCAAGTGCGCGGATTATCTGCTCGACCTCGGCCCCGAGGGCGGCAGCGGCGGCGGTACGCTCGTCACCTGCGGCACGCCCGAGGAGGTTGCCGCGTGCGAGCAGTCCTATACGGGCCAGTATCTCAGGAAAATGCTGCGTTAAGATTCACCCATCGCCCGTCCGCGCCGTAGAATGGCGCGAGGTGATGATATGCGGCTTTTACAGGACGGCGTTGTCGCGGCGCTCGCTGCCATCGGCTTAACGGCGGTGATCTTTCTGCTCGTTTCGGCCATCGTGCACCCGCGGCGGCGCGGCACCATTCCTGCCACGGCGGTCATCGAGACGTGCGGCGAGGCAAAGACGCTCGAATACACGGTGCGCGCGCTGCTGCGATCGCGCTATGAAGAGGGCGGCTTTTCGCGCGTCGTCATCGTGGACTGCGGCCTTGCCGACGAGCCGCGCCGCGTGGCGGAGCTCTTGTGCCGCAGCGAATACGAGGTCTACCTCTGCCAAAGGGAAGAACTGACCGATTTTTTCACTTAGGAGACAGTTATGGGAGAAGAAACGACCATCATGGGCACGGTCCTGTCCGTCGTTTTCCAGAATGAGGAAAACGGCTATGCCGTGCTGCGCCTTGTGACGGACGACGGCGAGCTTTTAACGCTCGTCGGCTGCGTCCCCTGCGCGGCACCGGGCGAAAATCTGACGGCGACCGGCTCGTTTTCCTCCCACCCGCAGTACGGCGAGCAGTTTTCCGCGAGCGAGGTCGAGCGGTATCTGCCGTCGAACGAGACGGAGATTTTAAACTATCTCGCTTCCGGCGTCGTGCGCGGCGTCGGCCCCGCGACGGCGGAAAAGCTTGTCGCCAGATTTGGCATCGAGACGCTGCAGGTGCTCGAATCCGAGCCGGAAAAGCTCACGGCCATCAAGGGCATGACCGCCCGCCGCGCGCAGGAGATCTCCGCCGCGTTCAACGAGCAGATGGGCCTTCGCCGCGTGATGGAATTTCTGGCGCATTACGATCTGCCCGCCGCGCTCAGCGTGCCGCTCTACCGGCGCTTCGGCGCAAACGCCATGGCCGCGCTCGAGCGCAACCCGTACTTACTGTCCGACAGCGCGTTCGGCGTGGACTTTTCCCTCTGCGACGAGATCGCGCTCTCCATGGGCTTTGGCGGCGACGCATCGCTCCGCACCGAGGCGGGGCTGACATTCGAGCTCTCCCACAACCGCGACGCGGGCGGACACGTCTTCCTCCCGCGCGAAAAGCTCCTCGCCGCGACGGCCCAGCTTTTGGACTGCGATGTCGACGCGGTGGAAAAAAGCCTCGACGATCTCATCGCCCTCCACCGCATCGTGCAGGAGGGCGTCGCGAATGTGACGGCCTGCTATTTGCGTCAGTCGTGGGAGGACGAGACCTATGTTGTCACGCGCATCGAGGCGATGCTCGCGGACAAGCCCGACGCCCTGCGCGGCGTCGAGCGCGTCATCAAAGAAATCGAGCGCGAGCAGGGCGTGCAGTACGCGCCGCTCCAGCGTCAGGCTGTCGAGCTTGCGGCAAAGGAAGAATTGCTGCTGCTGACCGGCGGCCCCGGCACGGGCAAGACGACGAGCGTGCGCGCCATCGTCGCGCTCTTCGAGCGCATGGGGTTGAACGTTCTGCTCGCCGCCCCCACGGGCCGCGCCGCCAAGCGCATGGGCGAGCTATGCGACCGCGACGCGCAGACCATCCACCGCATGCTCGGCATGACCTTCAACGACCAGACCGGCGAGGTGACGTTCACCAAAGGCGAAAAGGAACCGCTCGAGGCCGATGCGCTCATTGTGGACGAGACCTCGATGGTCGACCTCTCGCTGATGCGTGCGCTGCTTGCGGCGCTGCGTCCGGGCTGCCGCCTTGTGCTCGTCGGCGACCCCGATCAGCTGCCGAGCGTCGGCGCGGGGAACGTATTTTCCGACCTCATCCGCAGCGGGCGCATCGCGACCGTTGCCCTGCGCGACATTTTCCGTCAGGCCGAGCAGTCGATGATCGTGCGCAACGCGCACCTCGTCAACACCGGTATGCCGCCCAAGCTCAAAAACGCGGCGGCGAACGACTTTTTCTTCCTTCCCCGCCGCGACAGCGTGCGATTGGTCGAAACCGTGGTCGAGCTGTGCAAAACAAGGCTGCCCGACAAAATGGGCATCCCCGCGGACGAATTGCAGGTGCTCACCCCGACCCGCCGCGGCGACGCGGGGACGCGGTCGCTGAACTTTGCTCTGCAGGCCGCGCTGAACCCGCCGAAGCCCGGCAAGCAGGAGCGCCGCTTCGGCGAGCTCATCTTCCGCGAGGGCGACCGCGTCATGCAGACGCGCAACGACTACGACGTCGTCTGGCAGAAGGAGGACGGCACCGCCGGCACGGGCATCTTCAACGGCGATGTCGGTAAGATCGCAAAGATCGACCCGAGCGGAGAGCTTTTGGAGATCGTCTTCGACGACCGCACCGCGACCTATACGTCCGACATGCTCGCAGAGCTCGACATGGCCTACGCCATGACCGTACATAAGGCGCAGGGCAGCGAATACCGCGGCGTTGTGTTCATCGGCGCGCCGTGTGCGCCGTCGCTGATGGTGCGCGGCGTTTTATATACCGCCATCACCCGCGCGCGAGAGCTGCTCGTCATCGTCGGCGACGATTCCGCCGTGAACAAAATGGCGGAGAACGACCGCCGCAGCCGCCGCTACAGCGGCCTCAAGTGGCGGCTTCGGAAAGGTGGGGAGGAAAAATGAGCTTGCTGGAATCGCTCGCGTCCTTGCTTTTTCCACCGCGCTGCGCGTTCTGTGGAAAACCCGGCGTTCACGGCGTGTGTTCTGAGTGCGAAAAGGCGCTCCCCTACTGCAAAACGCCGCTCCATGAGAGAGCGGAGATCGGCGCGTGCCTTGCCCCGCTCAAGTACGAGGGCATCGTGCGCGAGGCGCTGCTGAACTACAAATTCCACGCGGGACAGAGCCGCTGCACGGGCTTTGGCGATGTTTTAGCGCAGGCCGTTGCCGAGCACTTCGGCGGAGAATTCGACATTGTGACCTATGTCCCCGTGTCGAAAAAGCGCAAACAAGAGCGCGGCTACGACCAGTCGTATCTCTTGGCGCGCGAGACCTGCCGCCACTGGAGCGTCGCACCGGAAACGCTGCTGCAAAAGACGAAGGACAACGTCGCGCAGTCGTCGCTTTCGTCCCGTGAGGAGCGGCAGAAAAACGTCGTCGGCGCATACGTTGCCGTCAATGAGGACAAGATCAAGGGTCAGCGCATCCTGCTCATCGACGATATCCTCACCACCGGCGCCACGCTCCGCGAAGCCGCGAGAGTTTTACGGGAAGCTGGCGCGGAAAGAGTCATTTGCGCCACCCTCGCCGCGGCGGACGAAGACTAAAGTCTTCAAAAAAGAGGCGACGCCTCTTTTTTGAGAAAGTTTCGCTGCGCTTCGTGCCTCACAGGTTCGACACGCGCTCCGCGCAAAGTGTTTTTACCCACGTACACGCCGCGGGTAAAAACGATTCAAATGTTTCGCGTCTGCGGACGCGAAAATCAGCGGCGCAGGGGTATGTTTTTCCTTATTTTCCCCTGATACCGTGCGGAAAATCGCGCACAATGCTATTGCAAACTCAATTTCGAGCCGTTATAATAAAAACATCATGGGAAAGTATGAGCATCGCTCATTTTAGTTTTCAGAAAAATAAGAGGTAACACGCTATGTTTTCTTTTACCAAAGACATCGGCATGGATCTGGGCACCGCGTCGGTGCTGATCTACATTAAGGATAAAGGCATCGTGCTCAACGAGCCCTCGGTCGTGGCGCTCGACAAGAACACCGGCAAGCTCTTGAAGGTCGGCGCGGATGCGCAGGCCATGCTGGGCCGCACGCCGGGCAACATCATCGCCATCCGTCCCCTGCGCGAGGGCGTCATCTCCGACTACGAGGTCACCGAGCGCATGATCAAGGAATTTCTGCACAAAGTCATGGGCTTCCAGCTCTTCAAGCCGCGCATCATCATCTGCGTGCCCTCCGGCATCACCGAGGTCGAGGAGCGCGCGGTCATCGACGCGGGCATTCAGGCCGGCGCGCGCCGCGTCTACCTCATAGAAGAGCCTGTCGCCGCCGCCATCGGTGCGGGCATCGACATCACCCAGCCCGAGGGCCACATGATCATCGACATCGGCGGCGGTACGTCCGATATCGCGGTCATTTCGCTCTCCGGCGTCGTCGAATCGTCCTCCATCAAGATCGCGGGCGACCAGTTCAACGAGGCCGTCGTCAAGTATATGCGCCGCAAGCACAACCTGCTCGTCGGCGAGCGCACGGCCGAGCAGATGAAGATGCAGATCGGCTGCGTCTTCCCGCCGGAAGAGGAAATGACCATGGAGGTCAAGGGCAGAAGCCTTATCACGGGCCTTCCCGAGCTCATCTCCGTCTCGTCTGCGGAAATGCTCGAGGCCTTTGAAGAGCCCGTCGAGCGCATCATGGAGGAGGTCCACCTCGTGCTTGAAAAGACCCCGCCCGAGCTCGTGGCCGATATTTCGAACAACGGCATCGTCATGACCGGCGGCGGCAGCTTAGTCCGCGGCTTTGATAAGCTCGTCACCGCCCGCACCGGCATCCACGCCATGGTGGCCGAGAACGCCATCCAGTGCGTGGCCGAGGGCACGGGCAAGAGCCTCGACAGCATTCAGGACATGCAGGACGGCACGATGAACCTGAGCCGCCGCAAGCAGATCAACTAAGAAAATTCGGGAGGATATCATGGCGGTCTTATCAAATCTCCAGCCGGAAAAGGTATTCTACTATTTTGAAAAGCTCTGCTCCGTTCCCCACGGCAGCGGAAATACGAAGCAAATCAGCGACCTGTGCGTCGGCTTTGCGAAGGAATTGGGCCTTAAATACCGTCAGGAGGCGTGCAACAACGTCATTATCTGGAAGAACGGCTCTTGCGGCTATGAAAACGCCGCGCTCGTCTCGCGCAGCAGGGAAGGGAACACCACCTGCGCTGCCGATACCTCCGTCCCCGGCACGTATTACTATTTCTGCGTCGTGGAAAACTCCCTCGGCGACGACACGAAGACCACCAAGTCCAACATGATCGAGGTTGTTGTGCAGGAGAAGACTGTCGAGAAGACCATCGAGGTCAATCTTCCGAGCAAAAGCGGCCTGTATGAGATCACTGTCTATGTCGACGGCGTGCTGCAATACGGCCCGGCCTCCGTGTCGATCACAGACGACCGCTCTGTGATTGTCGAGGTCACGGTCAGGGGCAAGGGTACGCTCCCGGTCGACGTCTACCTCGACGGCGCGATCTACGATTCGCAGCTGATCCTGTTTGAGTAAGCGCATGGAAGAGTATCGCATCATCAAAGCCCTGCGCGGCTTCTATTATGTACAGACGGAGGACGGCGTTGTCGAGTGCCGCGCCAGAGGCCGCTTCCGGCGGCAGGACCAGTCGCCCCTCGTCGGCGATTTCGTCCGTATCACCCGGCAGGGGGACAAGGGTGGTCTGGAGGCGCTTCTTCCTCGGAAAAACGCGTTTATCCGCCCGGCGGTTGCCAATATCGACCAGCTCGTCGTGCTGGCCTCCTGCGCCATCCCGGTGACGGAGCCGTTTCTCATTGACCGGGTGGCGGCCATCGCAGCACTGAAAGGATGCAGCGTGATGGTGCTGCTGAACAAATGCGATCTGGACTGTGCCGATGCACTGTACGCCGTTTACGCAGCCGCCGGATTTCCAACTCTGCGGGTCA
>OGGJ01003340.1_pt1 | contig 10175 bp, 9 predicted proteins | sample 1571071 | NCBI WGS metagenome assembly OGGJ01 (sample SAMEA2581954, study PRJEB24529) | metagenome | biome: Human gut stool | place: China | collected 2011
GATTCCGATTCAGATCAACTGAACCTATGGGGTAATTTCTTTGGACAGTAGTGGAATGATATTGTAAATGAATTTCTGGATAAAGCGACAAATTTTGATGCGTTCGTCTTCGGCTCACCCGTACATTTCTCAGCGATTGCCGGTTCCATGACTTCGTTTATGAACAGAGCGTTTTTCAGTGCCAGATCAACTGATATTTTCAAAGGGAAACCAGTTGCGGCAGTTACCAGTTGTCGACGTTCGGGTGCTGTCAGTACACTGGATCAGTTTAACCGTTACTTTATACATGGCGGAATGCCTGTGGTTCCGTCCCAATATTGGCCTATGGTTTTCGGCAATACACCTGAACAAGTGCTTCAGGATGGTGAAGGTCTTCAAATAATGCGGACATTGGGCAGAAATATGGCCTGGATGCTGAAAAATATAGAAGCAGGTGTACAAGCTGATATTAGATATCCGGAGAGAGAGGAAAGAATACAGACGAATTTCATCAGATAGGTTTATATTATGTTACGAAAGGTAAGAATTATATTGGCTTTACTGTTCTTTATCGGAATCACTTTGTTGTTTTTGGATTTTACAGGAAGTGTTCATGCATGGTTAGGATGGATGGCAAAGATTCAGTTCCTGCCAGCATTGTTGGCCTTGAATGTAGGGGTTGTATTTGTGCTATTAATCATTACATTCATCTTAGGACGTGTCTATTGTTCCATAATATGTCCGCTTGGCGTGTTGCAGGACTTCGTTTCATGGATTAACGGAAGGAGAAAGAAAAAGAGGTTTCGTTTTTCTTATTCTCCGGAAAAGAAAATATGGAGATACGGCTCACTGGGACTTTTTGTCCTTGCTATGGTTGCCGGTCTCAGTTCGTTTGTCGCTTTGCTTGCTCCGTACAGTTCTTTTGGACGTATCGTGCAGAATATTTTATCACCGTTGTACCGGTTGGGGAATAACTTGCTTGCTTATTTTGCCGAGAGAGCGGATAGTTACGCATTTTATGAGGTTGAAGTGTGGATGCGGAGCTTGCCAACATTTATTATAGCTGCAGTTACCTTAATCGCTCTCGTAGTACTGGCATGGAAAAACGGCAGGACTTATTGCAACACTATTTGCCCGGTAGGCACTGTACTAAGTTTCGTGTCACGTTATTCTCTGTTCCGTCCAGTTATTGATGCGGGCAAATGCAAGGACTGCAGTCTGTGTACCCGCCGGTGTAAGGCTTCTTGTCTCGATTACAAGAATCATATGATAGATTACAGCCGTTGTGTGGTATGTCTGGACTGTATTGATGCTTGCAAGCATGGGGCCATCACTTACAAATGGTATAAAAGAAGCGTAAAACCGGCAGAAACAGAGCAGAAGGATTTTGTGGATGCCAAACAGATAGATAAGGCACGCCGTACATTCCTTACGACAACTGCCGTTCTTGCAACAACAGCAGCACTGAAGGCACAGGAAAAGAAAGTGGATGGAGGACTGGCTGTCATCGAAGACAAGAAGATTCCGGAACGTAATACTGCAATAGTACCTCCTGGGGCACTAAGCACACGCAATTTTGCCCAACATTGTACTGCCTGTCAGTTATGCGTCTCGACCTGTCCTAATAGTGTATTGCGTCCTTCAACTGAACTGACCAAACTAATGCAACCAGAAATGTCCTACGAACGTGGTTATTGTCGTCCCGAATGCACTAAGTGTAGCGAAGTTTGTCCGGCGGGGGCTATCCTTCCGATTACTGTTGCTGACAAATCTGCCATCCAGATAGGTCATGCTGTATGGGTAAAGGAGAATTGTGTGCCATTGACAGACGGTGTTGATTGCGGTAACTGTGCCCGTCATTGTCCGACTGGTGCTATACAGATGGTTGCATCGGATGCATCTAATCCAGACTCTCCGAAAATACCGATTGTTAACACTGAACGGTGTATAGGTTGTGGCGCTTGTGAGAACCTTTGTCCGGCTCGTCCTTTTAGTGCTATTTATGTTGAGGGACATACCGCTCATCGCAATGTTTAATCTTATTTAGGATTGTATATGGAACGGAAAAACAATCATAAAAAAGTATCACGTCGAGATTTTCTTAAAATAACTGGAACTGCAGGGCTTGTCGTTTCTGGATTTACCGCATGTAATAATCAGGGCAGTTCCAATAATACAAGTATCTCTCCGGATAAGGATGCTATGACTTATCGTACCAACTCAACTACTGGTGATAAGGTGTCTCTTTTAGGATTTGGTATGATGCGCTTGCCTTCTGTGGGAGGGCGCAGTGCTCGTGAAGGAAATGAAGAGATAGATCAGGAAATGGTAAACGAAATGGTGGACCATGCTCTTGCCCATGGGGTTAACTATTTTGATACATCTCCAGCCTATTGTCGTGGAGGTTCGGAACGTGCTACGGGAATTGCCTTGAGTCGCCATTCCAGAAAGGATTATTTTATAGCAACTAAACTTTCTAACTTTGCACCTTCCACTTGGTCAAGGGAGGCTTCTATATCCATGTATCATAACTCCTTGAAGCAGCTTCAGACAGATTATATTGACTATTTGCTGCTACACGGTATCGGCATGGGCAATGGGATGGAAGAATTTGAGGAGCGATATATCAACAATGGTGTATTGGATTTTCTGCTTGAAGAACGTGAAGTGGGACGTATCCGCAATCTTGGCTTTTCTTATCATGGTGATATAAAAGTGTTTGACCGTCTGCTTGCTGAACATGATAAATATAACTGGAACTTTGTACAGATTCAGATGAACTATTTGGACTGGAGATATGCACAGCAGATTAATCCGAGGAATACCAATGCAGAGTATTTGTACAATGAATTGGCCAAACGGGATATTCCTGTAGTGGTTATGGAACCGTTGCTGGGTGGAAGACTTTCCAATGTTCCTGATAATATAGTATCTCTTCTTAAACAACGTGAGCCAGAAAAGAGTGTTGCCTCGTGGGCTTTCCGTTTTGCCGGCTCATTTCCGAAGGTTTTGACTGTACTGAGCGGAATGACAAGAATGGAGCATCTAAAGGATAATCTTTTAACTTATTCACCCCTTCAATCTCTTAGTGAAGAAGAATTTACTTTCCTTCAGCAGGCAGCTGACCGTATGATGCAGTTTGATACAATTCCATGCAATGACTGCAAATATTGCATGCCCTGTCCTTACGGATTGGATATACCAGCCATTCTGTTGCACTACAACAAGTGTCTGAATGAGGGGAACATTCCGGAAACCTCACAGGATAAGAATTATAGGGAGGCTCGTCGTGCTTATCTGATAGGTTATGACAGGAGTGTACCTCAGCTACGTCAGGCTAGTCATTGTATCGGATGTGGTCAGTGCAGCCCTCATTGTCCTCAGCGTATAGATATACCTAAGGAACTGCATCGGATAGACAAATATGTGGAAAAATTGAAACAGGGACTCTTATAGGCAAAGAATATGAATGAAAAGAAAAAGATAAACCGTCGCGATTTCTTTAAAATAGCTGGTAGTGCTGGATTTATTTCTGCAGGCTTGTCATCTTGCGAAAAAAATAGAAAGACGAATCTTGGAAAGCAATATGGAAGTATGACATACCGTACCCATCCTCAAAACAGAGATCATGTTTCTCTGCTTGGATATGGATGTATGCGATGGCCTATGAAACAGAATCCGGAGGGTGAAGGAGAAGTGGTGGACCAGGACGCTGTAAACGAACTTGTTGACTATGCTTTGGCGCATGGAGTGAATTATTTTGATACCGCCCCGCCATATGTTCGTGGATTATCGGAAACAGCTACTGGAATTGCCTTGTCAAGACATCCTCGTAATACTTACTATATTGCAACGAAAATGTCCAACCATCATTTGGCCAGAACCGGCCTTAGAGGAGAAGACCTTTACAAGGCCTCTTTAGAAATGTATAATAAATCCTTTAAGGCTTTACAGACGGATTATATTGATTATTATCTTTTGCACAATGTAGGTGGTGAAACCGGGTTGCCTTTTCTTGAACAACGATTTTTTGAAAGTGGAGTTCTTGATTTTCTATTGGAGGAACGGAAATCCGGTCGTATAAGGAATCTCGGTTTTTCTTATCATGGAGATGTCAAGGTGTTTGATTATTTGCTTTCGCTACATGACGAAATAAAATGGGATTTTGTACAAATTCAACTTAATTATGTAGATTATCGTCATGCTTCAGGAATGAATTTCAATGCCGAATATCTTTATGCGGAGTTGGTGAAACGCCAGATTCCGGCTGTTATTATGGAGCCGTTGCTTGGTGGCAGGCTTGCCTCCTTGCAAGACTATCTTAATGCACGGCTTAAACAACGCCGTCCGACCGAGAGTGTTGCATCCTGGGCTTTCCGTTTTTCCGGTACATTCCCCGGAGTGTTTACAGTCTTGAGTGGTATGACTTATATGGAACATTTGCAGGACAATATACGGACTTATTCTCCTTTGGAGCCTTGTACGGAGGAAGAACTCGCATTATTGGAAAATACGGCTCAGGAGATGCTCCGGTATCCTTCCGTACCATGTACCTCTTGTGAATATTGTATGCCCTGCCCCTATGGAATAAATATTCCCGGAATCTTTTCGCATTACAATAAATGCATCAATGAAGGTAATATGCCTTCTACTTCGCATGATGAAAACTATCGGAAGGCTCGCCGTGCTTTTCTTGTCGGATATGACAGAAGTGTCCCCAGATTGAGACAGGCCAGTCATTGTATTGGTTGCAATCAGTGTACTCCTCACTGTCCTCAAAGTATTGATATTCCGTCAGAATTACATCGTATAGACGATTATGTAGAAAAAATGAAACAAAATACGTTATGATGAATGACCTGATTGATTTGCTGCATAAAGGACGGCATTCCCTAGTTGTTGCAAATGGTGAGGTTTGCACATTCAATGGCCGGGGTGTCATTGACCTTTATCATTTAATTGAAGACGATCCGGGATTTATGTTCGGGGCATCAGTCGTGGATAAGATCGTGGGTAAGGCCGCTGCGGCACTGATGGCTTTGGCAAAGGTCAAAGAGGTGTATGCGGATGTCGTCAGTCGGCCTGCCCTTGACTTACTTTCAAAGACCAATGTGAAAATAAGGTACGGAACAGTAGTCCCTTATATTATCAACCGGACTGCTACCGGATGGTGTCCGTTGGAAATTCTTTGCTTTGATTGTGCTACACTAGAGGACTGTTTTCACCAGATAGAAGCATTTTATAAACAAATATAAAACTAACAAACAGATAATACATTATAAATGAAAATAAGAAGGTCTTATATATCAAGTGCATTGATGGTCCTTGTTGTTCAGACGGGAATGGCCCAGGAACAGAAACGGGACACCCTTGATACAGGGAAGGTATATGAAATCGGAGAGGTGGTGGTTACCGGTACCCGTAATGAAACGGATGTCCGACATCTGTCCCAAACCGTATCGGTAGTGAACCGTAGCAAAATAAGCCAGGTCTTGCAGCCATCGCTGCTTCCTGTGTTAACAGAACAGATTCCGGGCCTGTTTGTCACCTCACGCGGAGTCATGGGATACGGGGTGTCAGGTGGTGCGGCAGGAAGTATTTCACTCCGTGGATTGAGTGGCGGAACAGCCCGACTGATGGTAATGATTGACGGTCATCCCCAATATGCCGGCATTTTCGGTCATCCGATTGCTGATGCCTATCAGTCATTCCTTGCCGAACGGGTGGAAGTACTAAGAGGTCCGGCTTCAGTCCTTTATGGATCCAATGCAATGGGCGGCGTAGTCAACATTGTTACCCGCAAGATGCAGGAAGATGGGGTGAAGACGAATCTCCGTGCCGGGTATGGTTCTTACAATACACTCGAAACGGAGCTGACCAACCGCATCCGGAAAGGCCGTTTTTCCAGCATCGTTTCAGGTTCATATAACCGTACGGACGGGCACCGTGCAGACATGGGCTTCGAGCAGTACGGCGGCTATGCAAAACTGGGCTATGAAATGACGGACAACTGGAATTTGCGTGGCGATGTGAATGTGACCCATTTCAATGCCTCCTATCCCGGTCCGGTTGACGCGCCGCTGCTGGATGGTGACCAACGTATCACACGAGGAATGACTTCATTTGCTGTTGAGAACCGTTATGAAAAGACTTCCGGTGCCGTCAGCTTTTTCTATAACTGGGGTAATCACTGGATTAATGACGGATATACTCCTTCTGCCGGTGAGGGTCCGCAGGATGACCGCTTCAACTCACGTGATAACATGATGGGTGTTTCACTTTATCAGAGTACTCAGTTTTTTAAAGGTAACCGTATCACATTAGGTTTCGATTGGTTCCGGTATGGAGGACATGCCTGGAGTGAATATGTGAGCGGAGAGAATATAGGAACAACTTCTGAACTGGTGGATAAACACGAGGACGAACTGGCCGGATATATTGATTTCCGCCAGGACATCGGTTCCTGGTTAACATTTAACGCAGGGCTTCGTGCAGACCATCATTCCCGAATCGGATTGGAGTGGGTACCGCAAGCCGGGCTGGCCTTCCATCTTCCACACGCCATCGAACTGAAAGCTTCCGCCTCGAAAGGATTCCGTTATCCGATTTTGCGCGAGATGTACATGTTCCCGCCACAGAATCCTGATTTGCAGCCGGAGTCAATGTGGAACTACGAGCTGGCGTTCTCGCAGCGTCTGATGGAGGGGCGGCTTACCTATGGCGTGAACCTCTTCTACATAGACGGTAAGAATCTCATCCAGACCCTTCCGAATCCCAACGGCAGCGGTATGTTGAATCAGAACTCGGGAGAAATCGAAAATACCGGTGTGGAGATACAGGCGGCTTACCGCATCAACCGTCAATGGTCGGTGGACGGGAACTACAGCTTCCTGCACATGGAAAATCCGGTCATTGCCGCTCCAGAGCATAAACTGTACGCCGGAGCCAATTTCTCACATAGACGATGGAATGTGTCCACCGGAATACAATATGTTGAAGGACTCTATACTTCGGTTGGCGAGAATGAGAATAAGGAGAATTTCGTACTTTGGAATCTCCGTGCTTCTTTCCGCGCATGTAAATGGTTGGATATTTGGGCGCGTGGTGAAAACCTGCTGGCGCAGAAATATGAAATCAATGCCGGCTATCCCATGCCGGGAGCAACGGTTATGGCCGGATTTAATTTGAGCTTTTGAAACATTTAATACGTTACAAATATGAAAAGTAGTTTTTTAACCATGATGTTTGCAATCTTGTTTGCCACATCAGGTTGTGCCCAGGCACAAAACGGGCAGGAGCCATCCCGGCCGGAAACACCTACGACAGAGGAGAACCTTCCGAAGGTATATTTCTATAAAGAGATTTCCTCGGAGAATCTGGTGAAAATCTATGAAGCTCTCGGACGAGAAGTCAAAGGCCGGGTAGCCGTAAAACTCTCGACGGGTGAACCGGGAGGCCACAACTTCCTGCAACCGGCTTTGATCAAGGATCTGGTGCAAAAAGTAAACGGTACCATCGTAGAGTGTAATACCGCTTACGGCGGAGGTCGTGCCAATACGGAAAGCCATCTCAAGGCAGCTGCCGACCATGGGTTTACGGCCATCGCTACGGTTGACATCATGGATGCGGAAGGCGAAACGGAGCTTCCGGTAACCGGGGGCAAACACCTTACCCGCGATATTGTGGGCAAGAATTATCTCAACTATGACTTCACGATTATCCTATCCCACTTCAAGGGCCATGCGATGGGTGGATTCGGTGGAGCTATAAAGAACATGTCCATCGGCATTGCTTCGTCCAATGGCAAACGTCTGATCCACTCCGCAGGAACCAGTACAACGAGTTGGGGAAATCCTGCGCAAGACGATTTTCTGGAGTCCATGGCAGAAGCCGCCAAAGCAGTTGCAGACCATTGTGGAGAGAACATTTTGTATATCAGCGTAGCTAACAACCTCTCGGTAGATTGTGATTGTGACTCTTCACCGGCAGATCCCGAGATGGGCGATATCGGCATTCTTGCTTCTCTTGACCCGGTTGCTCTTGACAGGGCCTGTACCGATTTGGTACGTTCATCAGAGGATCACGGGAAAATCCATCTGATTGAGCGTATTGATTCACGCCACGGGATGCATACGCTGGATCATGCCGAATCACTCGGAATGGGAAGTCAGAAATATGAATTGGTTGAACTTGATTAAATTATTATTTTATGGAAGCAGTAATTAAACTCTATTCATTAGGGTATAAACAAGCGAAAACGTATTTGGCAGCTGCGCTTTTCACCTTGGGGAATATGATTGTCCCCCAGCTTTGCCATACGGTTCATATGGGAGGTCCGACCTGGTTGCCTATCTATCTTTTCACATTAATAGGCGCCTATAAATATGGCTGGCGCATCGGCCTGTTGACAGCGATAGCCTCACCATTGCTCAATTCCGCACTTTTCGGAATGCCTGCATTGTCTTCATTACCGGCTATTCTTCTTAAATCTGTCTTGCTTGCAGGAATAGCAGGATATACGGCACATAGATTTCAAAAGGTATCTGTCTTTCTGATGCTCGTGGTGGTATTGGGTTATCAGCTATTAGGAACATTGGGAGAATGGCTGTTGAAGGGAGATTTTTATCTGGCATCACAAGATTTCCGTATCGGCATTCCGGGGATGCTCATACAGATTTTCGGTGGATATTTGTTTGTTAAATACTTAATACATAAATAATGATGTTTGGAATTGGTACACAAGAAATTATTTTTATCATACTGATTGTTCTTCTATTCTTTGGAGGGAAGAAGATTCCGGAACTGATGAAAGGCATAGGTAAAGGTGTCCGCAGTTTTAAGGAAGGTATGAATGGGATTGAAAAAGAATTGGATGTGAAAGAAAACAATTCTTCCACAAAAAATGAATGAAAATGAGGAGAGACCATGCAGAAAACCGACATGACATTTTGGGAGCATCTGGATGTATTAAGAAATTCTTTGATTAAGATAGTATTAGCTGTTGTTATTTGTGGTTTAGTTGCTTTCTTTTTCAAGGATACGATGTTTGATGTCATTCTTGCTGCCAAGGACACAACTTTTGTTACCTATCGTTGGTTCAATGAAATATGCAGATTAATGCATCTTCAGACTATGGATCAGTTTTCTATAAAGCTGATAAATACAGGTCTTGCGGAACAGTTTATAATTCATATGAAAACCTCAGTCTGTGCAGGTTTCCTTTTGGCCTCTCCTTACGTCGTCTATCAACTTTTCCGGTTCATTTCTCCAGCATTGTATGACCGGGAACGGAAATATTCATTGGGAATCATAACCGGCGGATATATTATGTTTATCATAGGTGTCCTGCTCGGTTATTTTCTCATATTTCCATTGACCTTGCGCTTTTTGGGAACTTATCAGGTCAGTAGTGAAGTAGAAAACATGATTTCTATACAGTCTTATATTGGTACTTTTATGATGATGAATTTATTGATGGGAATAGTGTTTGAGCTACCGGTACTATGTTGGCTTTTGGGTCGTTTGGGCTTGTTGGATTCTACTATTATGCGCCGTTTCCGCAAACATGCAATAGTGGCTATTCTTATTATTGCTGCCATTATAACACCCACATCAGATATATTCACACTTATGCTGGTTGCATTGCCAATTTGGTTGTTGTATGAAATAAGTATTTATGTTGTAAAGGATAAATCATATCACTCGAATGAGCAGTTTGTTACGTAAAAAAATATTTCTGGGTTATATTATCATAACAGCTATAGTTCTATTTCTGACTGTTGTTATGGTCAACGAGCGTTTCCGCTTTCGAAGGTTTGAGGGCGTTATAAATGAAACGAATTATGCCCGTGAAAATATTCATAGAGCTCATTTGTATATTACCAGGTTGGCAACTTTAGGCGAATCGGTTATTGCATGGGATGAATCAGATTATAACAGATACCATTATCAGCGTCTTAAAACAGACAGTATTCTGCTTGAACTAAAATCCGGGTGTGGAAATTTCTTACGTCCTGTTCAGATAGACTCTTTACGGGTGCTGCTTGAGACGAAAGAGACACACCTGTTCAGGATAATGAAAGCAGTCCAATCCTGGGTGGAGTCCGACAGTATTCTTGCTAATGAACTACCTGTAATAGCCACACAGTCGGTTCGGATGAAGACAATAACGCAGAAAAAGAAAGGAATTGCCGGGT
>OGGJ01003341.1_pt1 | contig 10175 bp, 8 predicted proteins | sample 1571071 | NCBI WGS metagenome assembly OGGJ01 (sample SAMEA2581954, study PRJEB24529) | metagenome | biome: Human gut stool | place: China | collected 2011
ATTACTGGAACCCCATTGAGAATAATGCGGGCTACGATAAGCAGAACAACTCCTCCGATGTCAGCCCGTTCATCCGCGACTACCTGAGCATCAAACAGAAGAAGATCACCGGGATGAAGGATATCTACACCGAGTTTAAGGCATATGCCGAAAAGATGCCCGGTGAAATGGAATCTATCATGAAAGATCTCCTAGGCTATGCTAAGCGGTATAACAAGCTCCTGCTTGGACATCCGAGTTTTCCTGCGAAGCTGAAGGCGTCTCTTTTCCGCTTGAATCGTTTTGAAAGCAGCGTCACAAGACCGTTTCTGATGGAAGTTATGAGGCTACAGGAAAGCAGCCTCTTGACCTTGGATGAGGTTGCCGAGATTTGCAGAATCGTAGAATCCTACCTCTTGCGCCGTATCATTTGTGACCTGCCTTCTAATACACTTGCAAAGGTATTCCTTACAATGAGTTCCGATATCAAGCGATTTGACGGTACCTACAGCAATTTCATTGAAAAAATGAAATATGTACTGACCTCCAAAAAGGAAAAGGCCGCATTCCCTGATAACGAGACTTTTGCAGATTGTCTGCGGACCAAGAATATCTACGCTATGCTCCCACGTTACAAAGCGTATCTGTTTGAACGCCTGGAAAACGGTGACAGCAATGAGTATAAGGACGTCTACGGGCGCCTCGATAGCGGTGAGTACACAGTTGAACATATTATGCCTCAGAAATTGACCCCCGCTTGGACTAGTGAGCTTGGGCAAGATGCAGAGAATATACATGGAGAATGGCTGCACACGTTGGCGAATCTGACACTTACAGCCTATAACTCGAAATATAGCAATGCTCCCTTTAGCGAGAAAAAAACAATGGAGGATGGGTATCTTCAGAGCGGTATCAGAATGACTCAATGGGTCGCACAGAAAGAACACTGGGGGCTTCCTGAACTTGAAGAACGCTGTAAATACCTTACACAGCAAGCTGTGTTGCTGTGGCCCTATGCTGATAGCTGCTATACTCCGCCACAGAAGCAGTATGAGGAAGTGTCGCTGGATGATGATATTACGCTTACCGGTCATAGCATCGTGAAGTACCGCTTCCGTGGTATTGAGCATGAAACAACTTCGTGGGTAGAAATGTACACTGAGGTTCTAAAAGAACTGCATAATGGAAATAAGGCATATCTCAATTACCTTGCCGATGCCGATGATAGTGTAGATCTGTCGATCCAGGTTACCAGATCACCAGATGAATTCTCCAGCAGTGTAAAAATTGATGATGATATTTATATCTGGACTGGTACCGCGACTCAGTATAAAGTCAATCTACTGCGGAAGTTCTTCGAACAGTATAAGCAGGATCCGTCCGATCTCGTATTCTTCCTCGATGATAGTAGAGGCATTGGTTCAGATGAGGAGATCGAACGCTACAAGATTCGTCGGAAGTATTGGGAGAGTGTCCTTCCATCACTTCAAGAGGCAACGGGTACTTTCTTAAATATTAGCCCATCTAAGAATAACTCTATCATGGGAGCCACGGCACGTAGTGGTGTTTACCTTTGCTGCGTAGCGAACTATGACTCTGCCCGTGTCGAAATATTTATTGATCAGGGTGATTATCAAAAGAATCGGACGATCTATAATCACCTTGAGCAAAACCGGGATGCCATTGAGGCTGCATACGGAAAAAGCCTGCATTGGATCTGCCAAGACGATGTTAGAGCCTGCAAAGTCTACGATGAGATTAAAGAGGTCAGCATCAAAAATGAGGAAGACTGGCCAGTAATGAGCGCTTTCCATATTCAACGAGCAAAGGCCTTGTTTGCTGCGACAAAGCAGTTTCTGGGATAATTCTTATAAGAAAGCTGCGGGAAGTGCACTAAAGAAGGTAATACGATATGTCACAATAATAGGTTATCCATTTGTCTGCAGTTTTGCTGGTGATGACATTATTGAGCTGGATTCTACAACAGATGAAATCAAGATGCCACCCTTTCGGATGGCATCTTTTTTATCACCTTTAATCAGCGCAAGCCGGTTTAATCTTTTAGCTCAAACTCGAAAGAGAGCGCATCACCAAGTCGATGTCTTTGTTTTCAAGTTCCTGAATGATGTGCAGATAGGTTTTTTGCGTAGTGGTCATACTCGAATGTCCAAGACGGCGGGCAACGCTCGCAATGGAAACGCCCGTAAATAACAGCAAAGAGGCGTGTGTATGTCGTAATCCGTGGACAGAGATGATAGGGATGTTACAGGCTTTGCAATGCCTGCCGAGAATGTCGTTCACCGTCGAATTGTAGACAGTGGAGTTGACAAAGATGGGCTTATCTTCGGGAAGGTGCTTTACCAATTCAGAAAATTGAATGACAGTTTGCCAGTCAATTTGAATTTTCCGCACAGACGACTTGTTCTTCGTAGGCTGGAAGCCGCCCTTTCCCTTGTAGTCCCAAGTCTTGCTTATGGACAGTGTTTGATGGGCAAAGTCGAAGTCTTTGGGGGTAAGAGCCAGTGCTTCAGAAAAGCGCATCCCCGTCTTTGCTACCAACAGGATAAAATAGTCCCAATTCACCTTATCCTTCAGGTCAAGCGAGATCAGCAGCGTGTGTAGCTCAAATTGATTGAGATACTTGATTTTCTTAGCAACCGGTGGCTTCCCTTTGATGATTGCCTTGCGAGTAGGATCTCTTTCAATCAAGCCCTCATCAACAGCATCAAGAATTGCTCCCTTGAGCTGGTGGTGAAAATCCATCGTGGTTTGGCGCTCGTGGAACTCAGCATAATCGTTCAACAGCTGCTGATAAGCTATCCGGTTCATATCACATACTCTCAGGTTCGGGACGAGCTTAACGAGCCATTTCTGCGTCATTAGGTACTTATCCATCGTCACCTTTCTGATTGCGCCCATCTTATACACCGTAATCCATTTTGCATAATATTCACAGAACAAGTCTGTTCGTTTGGTTTCTGTTAGCATCAGAAGTCCTCCATTTCATTAAAAATGGCTTACGCTGATGAAGGGTGATAAGGTTGTCGAGTTTTTCAAAATATTCGCCTATTTTCTTTTGTTCGTCCAAACGCGGCACTTTGAATTCCATTTTGGAAAACATATATCCCGTGATTTGGTTGATTGTTGCTCCCATATTCATTGCGATTTCTTCTTCAAATCTTGAAGTATTAAGTAAAGCATTTGTAAACTCTGGACATTCCGAACGAATACCAGTCATAAACGCTCCGATTACCGTGTTGGGCATAAAAGCCTTAATTTGTGCGTGTTTTCCGATGAGTGAACGAGAGCCATTACGAACAACAACAACTATATCGCCGACTTTAACATTCTCAGAATTAACAACTTGCGGATTTACATAGATATTATCTGCATCGACAACCTCACCGTTGCTTACATTTGATGAACGAAGCACAAGAGTTCCATTTTCCTGAACATCATTAGGCGTATAAGTTAATCCTGAAAAGAACTCGACAAACTCAGTCAACTTACGCTGTTCCCAAGAAAAAGCAAGAGAGCCAAGGAAACACCTTGGCTCTCTTGTTAAGACCGCATATTTTTTCATTTTTCGGCTTGCTTTAGCGTTGATGGCACTCATTACGGCATATCAACCTCAAATCCACCGGTAAGAATGAACTGCCGCAAAAGCTGATCCGTTTTCATATTGACCTTGGGCGGAATCAACTTGGTTTGTTCATATGCTTCAAAGAACGCTTTTGCTTTGGACTTATCGACGCTCTTTTTCAGCTCGTCAAACCTGCCAAACTCATTGATAGTCGCTTCATTCAGGTTAAGCCCCATCATATTCCTGAGTTTATCCTCATCAAGACCGAAGATGGTTGCAAAACGGTGAATTTGGTCATCTTTTGCTCTAAACTGATACTCCGTGATGTAGTCACGAAGCGTTTTTCCGTCCTCGGCAATGACATCGCCTCGCTCAATGTCGTGCAGAAAGATATTTGCGTATTTCTGCTCCTCTTGCGTTAGGGCAGCAAAAGTCTTGTGTAGTTCTGCCTTTGCTTGCTCAATAGATTCCTCGGAAGAACCTTCCTGTCGAATCAATTTGAGGTACTTATCGAAACGACTGTTCATATAATCGGCATCAATAACCCCTGTGTCAATTTCAGTCAGGTATCCAACAAGATCGTATGGTATATCTATGTCTTGTGATCCGGGATCATCGGGAGAAGCAGCGGAAAGCTCTTTATAACGCTGTGCCAAAATCAAAAATGCGTTCTCATCAAACTCCATTGCAATCTCAATCGTTTTACCGCTTTCCTCATCCTTGAATGAGTAGGTGTGTTTGTCCCACCTAAATCCTTGGATTTTAGCAGCTTCAAGGTATCCGTTGAAATCTCTAAACAGTGAGGCAAACTTAGCTCTTACCGTTCCATCCGCAGGTAGCTTTTCAAAGTCAGGGATAACAGCGTTTTTGAACAGATACGCAATGTCATCAAACACAGAGTTGAGCTTTCCGAGGTTGTAAGACAGTTTTTCAACGAACAGACCTATCGGTCTATCGCCGGAATAGAGCTTAACCGCTTTGCTCACATTCTGCTCCATCGTATGCGGCTTGCGATAATATCTGATTATGCCAAAAGGCTTATCGGGTCCGAAAAGTCTGTTGGTTCTGGAAAATGCCTGAATGATGTTCTCATACTCCAGTATCTTATCCATATACAGCGTATTGACCCACTTAGAGTCAAAGCCGGTAAGCATCTGATCCACTACGATCAAAAGGTCGAGTTGCTTTTCAGGCTCTCTTTCGATCCGCTTATATTGTTCTTTGTGGGCAAGGCGTAGAGAAAGATCTTTTTTGAAGCGAGCGTGTGTAGTAATCGAAAAATCCTGACCAAACATCGCATTATAGTCAGTGAGGATTTCAATCAAGCCTTTCTCTTTATAGAAAGCAATCGGCTGCCCCTTGTATTCTTTGTAATCACCATCTTCATTGCTGATATTGGGGTCAAAAAGGCAACTGATTCTGAGTCCCGGCATTGCAGCCTTCAGCAGTCGATAGTAGTCTATTGCTTCGGGGATGCTGCTCGTTGCAAAGATTGCGTGAAATTTCCCGTTGTGGCTCAAAGTTAGCCAGTTTTCTTGAATATCCTCAACGACCTTGCTTTGATGCTCCGAGGAAAGATACTGAGTCTTTGGAAGATAATCTTCAATGCCCTTGACCCACTTGCCGTCATCGCCCAAGAAACCTGCCATCTTAACGGTGGAGGAGTCCATATACTCATAGAATATTTTTGCCTTTTTCGGATCGCTGATCGCTTCTTCTTCGGTTGCTGCTTTTGCTTTTTCCAAGGCAACCACTTTGCGGACATCCTTATCACGGAAGGTCAGGACTTTATAAGGATCAAATCCAAGCACATTCTTATCCCTGATACCATCAGCAATGCTATATCTATGAAGTTCATTGCCAAAAACATCTGTTTGGGCATTGTTTTTCTTTGCGTTCTCCTCAAACACCGGTGTTCCGGTGAAACCGAAGAAAATCGCATTAGGAAATGTTTCCTTTATAATTGAGAGCATATCTCCAAAAGTCGAGCGATGGGCTTCATCAACGATAAAGACAAGTCGCTTGCCGTTGATTATTTCAATGTCGCTTGCGTTAAGCCCACCGTCCTCATCCCGGATATTACTCAGCTTCTGAATAGAAGTGACGATTAGGGTATCTGCTGTGGCGTTACTCTTCAGCTTTGACAAAAGGACATAGGTATTCTCTGTTGCCTGTACTGTTTCATTTTCATCTGCAAATGCCCGATACTCCTTGAGTGACTGGGTTCCTAACTCGATGCGGTCGGTAAGGAAGATGACTTTATCGGCATCATTGGAGTTTGCAATCAACTGAGCTGACTTAAAACTCGTCATCGTTTTGCCCGAACCTGTGGTATGCCAAATGTATCCGCCACGCTGCTTCCCGCTATCCCATTTTGTCTTAGATACCACATCGGAGATAGCACTGGCTGCGTAGTACTGATAGCTTCTCATCACCTTCAGAACACCGTCAGCATTATCGGCAACAGTATAGAACCCGATGAGCTGGTGCGCCATAGGAATGGACAGCAGAGAGGAGGCGATCGCTTTCCAATCATTGATCGGTTCGTTGTTAAAATCTGCCCAATGGAAATAGTAATCCGTGTTGAATTTCCCATCGGGACCGGGGTTAGCAAAATAGCGGGTTTCTTCAGGGTTCATTGCAACAAAAACCTGAACGAGAGAGAACAGTCCTGTAAAAACGCCCTCATATGAGTATTTCTCAATCTGATTATACGCTTGACTGACAGGGACACCGCTGCGCTTCAGCTCGATATGTATGACCGGCATACCATTGATGAGCAGCATCAAATCGCCACGGCGGTCATTCAGCATTTTTGACTTGCTCGGAAAAACCGGTTGCTGTGCGATTTGATACCGGCTCTGTCCGGCGGCGATTTCTCTGCGATCATATATTTTCAAGCTGATTTCCGTGCCACAATGGAGCTTATCATCAGGGTTGTCACGCTTGATAGATACAGTTTTCCCGTTGATAAGGCCGTTGAGCTTCAACGGGGTTCTGAGTTCCGTGATCTGATCGATGATCTGCTGCATTTCCCCATCCGTAAGAGGATAGTTATTCAAGCGGTCAATTCCACGGTTGTTGTCATACAGAATCTTTGCCCAATTTTGGATGAGGTCTTGCTCGGTCGGGTTCTTGATAACTTCTTTTTCCCAACCTTTATCCGCTAAGACTTTAATCAGGGCTTCCTCAAAGTCTGCCTCTTTTTGGAATGTCATACGATTTCCTCCTCTCTGCGGTGAAAGCAGCCTTTCACGCTAAGGTTTATTTAAGGGTGCAAGCGCAAATGCTTACGCTGATGAAGGGTGATAAGGTTGTCGAGCTGGCGAATAAACGCCCCGATTTGTTTTTGCTCTGCAACATCTTTAGGTACAGAAAGGTCTATGTCAAAGAAATCTTCAGCAGAAATATTGAGCAGGCCGTGATTTCTTGCGCCCTCGGCAGCTCTCTCGGCTACACCCTTATGCCACCTATCTGTATCGAAGAAAACGGTCAGAAAATCCGAGTCAACCTGCTGCTCTTTTTTCGGAGAAAAAACGATGTAGAGCGTTGATAATACGCCTTTTTCATATAGATCAAGCCTTTTGACCGCGCCGAATGGATAGCCGTCAGAGGTACTTTTGTTGTAGGCAAATTCGCCATTCAGCACCAAGTAATAATTGCTCACATCTCGGCTTGCAACACGGTTGTTAAAGTATGTGATTTGGTCAACCAAACCATATTGTGCCGAGATTGTTAATGGTAGCGTAGATTCGTTGTTTGTATTCTTGCGAACTACTCTGTCAACGAGTTCACCCAACTTACGCTGTTCCCAAGAATATGCTGATTACAGCCTTTCACGCACCATCATCAGGGCATAACCCAGCAGATTTTGCCCCCGCCATTTTGCCCGGTCAAGTCTGCTTGGATCACGCATGGATAAACCAATGCCCCAAATCCGATCATTTACAGCACACTCAGCAAGAAATGCATTTCCAGTATCTTTCAGTCTCTCCCTTAGATCAGGGTTCTGCGTAAACTTTGCGAAAAGCCCCTCATAGACGACAATTTGTCGAATACCGTTCCATAGGCTCTCATCATAGCCGGATACAAGCCGTCCAAGAGCCTTTATCTCGGCAGCATTATCCGTAGCAAGAATCTGTGTGGCAACCTTTTCATCGCCAAAGGAAAGTGCCTTGCGGTACATCATATACTGCTCCATTGAGGAAAAGATGATACCATTGTGCGTAAATGTGGAAGGATACCAGTTGCTAAGGTATCCATTCTCTTCGTTATTGTTGTGAAAACAGATAACAGTCATCACACTTCTCCTACTTTTTTTACTGCCAAATCAAGTTCCAAGTCATGGAGCCCAGCGTAGGCTTTTTTCAAAAAGGACACAGGAATCTTCTTGACCAGTTCCGCACTAGACAAGCCGTAAAACCACTGATAATAGGCGTAAAACTCTCCAATCCAAGCTGGCATAAACCCGCCCATCGCCTTTCCTTCTTTAAGACAATAGCTTTCTGTTTCGGTGAAATAAGTCCAAAGCTCCTTCGCATCCATTGTATTGACATACGCTTTTGCCTCGTCAATACTCTTTCTCGTTTTGCTTGCCATATAGGTGTTAATGAACTCCTCAGTATCTTTGTCGGGATACTGCTGTGCAACAAGGTCAAAGAGCTTGCCCTGGTTTTCTACAACATCGTCTAAGTATGCCTCTGCATACGCTCGCACTATCATCACCTCTCAAATAAAGTGCTGAACACCTTTGTGACCTTGTTTGCGTCGGAATCAACAAGTTCACGCATATTGTTTCTTGCAGACACATCTCTCTGGTTGTATCTGTCGTTAAACTCTGCATAAGGGACAACAAGTAGCTCGTCGCTTTTTTCTCTCAGATTCGCATAGGCTGCTTTGGATTTGATGCAGTACTGGAGACCTAACCCGCCCAACGAGAGCAGCTCTTCAAGAATATCAATATCGATATTGTCCCGAACAAATTCTTTCGCAATATAGAAGTAAGAAGCGTTAGCTCTCCAGCCACGAATGACATCGTAATCGCTTGTGTCAATGCCATACTTCTCGATGAACTTCTCTGCGAGCATACGATATCGTTTGGAATCAGCTGCCTCCCTATGCTTCATCAGTTCTGCAAGCCACGCCAGGACATCCCGCTGCTGGAAATCTAAGATTCTTAGTCCGTCGGTATCAAGTTCGTACTTATGGACCCATCCGTTTGTATTATTAGGTCGGCAGACCGCCCATTCTTTTGCAAGTTCAATACTCTCGGTTAGATAAAAGCCTTTGCCATAGTCGTGCTTTTCATCCCCGCCACCGTATTGGGGAACTACGAGCTTATTGGGAGTACCGTGGTATAGAGTTATGATTCCCATTTCCTCGTTCCTCCATAAACGAACATCTTCTCAAGCATGGATTTCTTGATATTTTGGAGCTTTTCCAACTCACGCTGATGAAGGGTGATAAGGTTGTCAATACCTCGCAGAAAGTGTCCAATTCTTTGCTGTTCCTCTTTTGACGGGGCAAACAAGTCGTACTCACCATACTCTTGTGCGTTTACACCCGGCTGTCCAGATCGCTGCGAGGTAATACGAATATACTTCTCATAGCTTGGCGAAAGGGTGCTTTGAAAAACAAATTCTGCATCATTGTCCTGATTGACTTTTGCCCGAATAAGGAAACCTGCAAAGTACACAATGCCGTCGTTTTCCCTGTAAATGTAGGTTTTTCCAACACTTGCACCAGTTCGTGCAAAGACAATATCTCCGCTTGAGAGTAGATATTTCGACATACCATCAAGGCAAATATCAGGGGACGAAAGATCAGAAAGCAAGAACTCTCTGCTGGCATCATCAATATCCGTGATTCTGATGTATTTGTTTTTTCCGTCAAACTCCTTAGCGGCTGCGTTAAGTCCATACTCAAAAGTACCGCACATTTCAGACAACTTACGCTGTTCCCAAGCGTCAGTAAATCCCTTGAAGCGAATTTCGGGGTAACTGCAGCCATTTTGCGGGAACATCTTTTCGAGCATTGACTTTTTCACATTCGTCAACTTTTCAAACTTACGCTGATGAAGGGTGATAAGGTTGTCGAGGACTGAAAAGAACGCTGAAATACTTTCCTGCTCAATGCGGGAAGGAAAACATACCGGACCTTTCAAGGCGTTCTCAGCGGATACTTTCATATCATTCTTTGCACCCTTATTGACCAATGGATGCATATAGTTATTCATTCGTGCGTGCTGCTCAAAATACACTTGAATGAAGTCCGAAAAAGCATTTTCCTTCGGATGATAAACGGCATACAAAGTTGAAACAATGCCTGGTTTTCCTTTGTTTGTCTTGATTATTCCATACGGATTAGAGTTAAGAGGCGACTTTGTATATACTACATCACCCGTCTGAACGACACCGTAATTTGATACTGATGCACCAGCGAAAGAACGACCTTGAAACTCAATCTGATTAACTATTCCATAGTCGCCTGAAACGGACAAAACATCAGACCTACCATATATGTTGCCAGTGTTCTTTTCGGCGGAAACAGTAAGGTAATCTTCTAACTTACGCTGTTCCCAAGAGAATGTATAAAAAGGGGGTGTCAGTTGGAC
>OGGJ01003342.1_pt1 | contig 10173 bp, 10 predicted proteins | sample 1571071 | NCBI WGS metagenome assembly OGGJ01 (sample SAMEA2581954, study PRJEB24529) | metagenome | biome: Human gut stool | place: China | collected 2011
ATAGGCGACGATCAACAGTATAAAACAGATCGAGAAGGTAATCATGGTGGTGGTATATTTCGAATATTTTTATTGAAAAGTTTTATTGTAATCAGATAAGATGAATGTTCAAAGGCTCTTATGTTTTTATTATTTATGAACTGGTTGGATTGAGGATTCGGTGGGCCGTCAATAAAAAGCCGTCAATAAAAATTTATAGCAGACCGATTTGGGTCAGGAAGAGTAGGGCAATGACCACCGGTACGACGAATTTGATCAGCAGTCGGATGACGGGGTAGCTCCACCGATTGGTAGTCAGGTGGTTGGTCAGTTCATCCCGTAGCTTTTGAGGCGAGAAGAACCAGCCGGTAAAGATGACGATCAACAGTCCGCCCAAAGGCATCAAAATATTGGAACTAAGGTGGTCGCAGGCGTCGAACAGGTTGGTGTTACCGATCAGCAGGGTTGAACCTGAGCGTTGGGAAAGAGCGCAAAGCGAGCCAGTGCAGAGGATGGTGATCAGGACACCGATAACGGCTTTGGGACGGCTGATGTGCAGCTCTTCAGTCAAGTAAGCGGCGATCACTTCGAACATGGAAATGGAAGAGGTAATTGCTGCCAAAAACAGCAGCGTGAAAAATGCGATAGCGATGTAATATCCACCGGGCATTTGGGCGAAGATGTTGGGCAAGGTCAGGAAGACCAGTTCTGGCCCTGATGTTGGACTGATACCGAATGAAAAGACAGCTGGAAATATGGCAATGCCCGACAGAATGGCGACGGTAACATCGGATATGGCGACAAAGCCACCGATTCGGGGTAGGTTTTCATCTTTGCGGATGTACGAACCGTAGGTAAGCATACACCCCAGTCCGAGACTCATCGAGAAGAAGGACTGTCCCATTGCTTGAAGCAGCGTCCCGGCTGTGATTTTGCTGAAATCGGGACGTAACAGGAACGTGACTCCTTCACGGGCTCCGGGAAGCATCAGCGAGTTGACGGCCAGCGTTGCCAACAGCAAAATAAAGAGTGGCATGAAAATTTTGGTAAACCGTTCGATACCCTTTTCGATGCCGGACCATACGATAAAGGCGGTGGCTAACATGAAGATCCCCATCCACAGAATTGGGCGCCAGCCACTGTCGATGAAGGTGTTGAAGTTGGTTTGGATTTCTGCTGCAGTTTTGCCGGCGAATTCGTTGCCGATGGATTCTTTGATAAATTCGAGAGCCCAACCGGCAATGACGCAATAGAACGAGAGCAGAACAAAGGCACAGAAGATACCCATGTACCCTACATATTTCCAAGGGGTTCCCGGTGCCAGTTTTTGAAAGGCCCGTTTGGTGTTACATTGGGTGCTGCGGCCAAGGCTGAATTCCGAGAGCATCAATGGGATGGAGATCAGGCAGCTGCAGGCTATGTAAATCAGGATAAACGCAGCTCCGCCATTTTCGCCCGCTACGTAAGGGAAACGCCATATATTTCCCAGTCCGATGACTGATCCGCTTACGGCGGCAATCACTCCGAAACGACTGGTAAATGAACCCCGGTTACTCATCTGTTTTATTGGATGCTACCCCACACTCCTTGAGTGGAAGTGTAAGTTGTATTTATCTTGTTAATTTTGTTGCAGGAGGATTGGGAATAGCAGGTGAAAAACATGATTTTTTTCGCTTTCCTCTCCCTTTCTCTATATCTTTGCCGATATTTGGAACACAAATATACCAAAATCTTCCATATAGCTGTCTGAATCTTTGGGAAATGTCTGCTCCTCAGCCTCGTTTTCTTGAACTGTTGGCCCCGGCGAAAAAGTTCTAATCGGGACGTGCAGCTTTGCTGTGCGGTGCCGATGCGTTGTATGTGGGGGCACCCAAATTTGGAGCGCGGGCAGCGGCCGGAGTGTCAGCCGAAGAGATCGGACGCTTGTGTGAGTTGGCTCATCGGTTCGGGGCGCGGGTGTTCGTTACCATGAATACGCTGCTGTACGAACAGGAGCTGGTTGAGGCGGAACGGATGGCTGCCCGGATGTGGCAGATCGGGGCCGATGCTCTGATTGTGCAGGATATGGCCTTTTTGCGGATGGATCTGCCTCCGATCGATCTGCATGCCTCCACGCAAATGTGTACCACCACCCCTGAACAGGTACGTTTCTTGGCCGATGTCGGGTTTTCGCGTGTGGTGTTGGAGCGGGCTTTGACCCTACAGGAGATTGAAAAGCTCTCGGGCAGCGGATGTAGAGATCGAAGCCTTTATCCATGGGGCACTTTGTGTTTCATACAGCGGCCGGTGTTATATGAGCCGGACGATGAGTGCCCGCAGCGGCAATCGGGGAGACTGTTCACAGGCTTGTCGCCTGCCTTATGACCTGCTCGATGAACGGATGCAGCCGTTGGTGCGGAATCGTCATCTGCTTTCGTTGCAGGATATGAATGCCACTGAACGTTTAGAGGCGATGATTGATGCCGGCGTGACCTCTTTCAAGATCGAGGGCCGTCTTAAGGATGAGAACTATGTTCGCAATGTGGTAGGGTGGTATCGTCGCCGGATGGATGAGATCATTGCCCGGCGTCCAGATTTGTGCCGGGCCAGCGAAGGGATTTCGACCTTTGAATTCGCACCCAATCCGGCTAAAAGTTTCTCGCGGGGTGGCATCTCCTATTTTTTGGATGGAGCACGCCGAGGGGTAGCCTCATTTGATACCCCGAAGGCCTTTGGAGAACCGTTGGGGCAAGTGGGAGCGGTACGTCGGGATAGTTTTCAGCTACAGCGTGTGGCCGGGCAAGGAGTCCAATTGAACGCTGGAGACGGGCTCTGTTTTGTGACGGCAGCGGGAGAATCCTCCGGGACCAACGTTAACCGGATTGAAGAGGATTGGATCTGGCCCAACCGCATGGAGGGGATCCGGCCGGGTGTAGAGCTCTATCGCAATTACGATCACCGTTATGTGACGGCTTTGAGTCGAAGCCGTTTGCGTCGGACGGTGCCGGTGACCGCTTTGGTTCGAGTGACCGCCTCGGAGATGGAGTTGACCCTTTCGGATGGTACGTTGCAAGTTATTGTCTCTCGACTCGGAGATTTCGAGTTGGCTCAACAGCCCGATCGAGCATTGGCTACCATACGCACCCAACTCTCCAAAACGGGGGAGACCATTTTCGATCTGACCGATGTGAAGTTTTCGGATGATGAGGTTCGTTTTGTGCCGGTTTCGGTGTTGAATGAACTGCGTCGAGAGGCATTCCAGCAGCTCGATACCGAACGGTTGGAGCATTACTGTCGTCGGCAACGGCTGCCTGAAGATTCGAATGTACGTTTCCCGAAGTTGGTTTTGGGAGGCGACGAGAATGTGGTCAATTCGTTGGCGGAGCGTTTTTATCGGGATCATGGAGTGACCCGTATCGAGCCGGGTTATGATCTGCGGTCTGACCTAAAGGGGGTGGATGTGATGCGCATGCGTTATTGTATCCGCCGAGAATTGGGAATGTGCCTGCGAGACAAACCTGATTATACGGGGAAACTCTATTTGCGGCACGGAACCTTTTTGTACGAATTGCGTTTTGATTGTGCACGGTGCATGATGACGGTCCACTATTGTGGTTCAACTCCTGCGTCCACAACGTTGCAGCAGAACTCTGAGGCCTATCGACGCAACGGGGCGCATTCAGGGGCGCTTACTAATCGTCCGGGTCAACAAAATGGTCGGCAGAGAGGGGCGCGTGGTGCAACGGCAGAGAGAACTGTTGACAGATCGATAAAAAGAGGAGCAGATTTCCGCAAGGCTGCTGAGCAGGTTGGGCATAGGGCTGATTTTGGTGTTGAGGCAGCACGTACCCGTGTGACCTCGGCCCGTCAGGACACGACGCAAAATCGTCGGCAACAGGGGTATCCTTCTTTCAAAACAAAAAAACGATAAAAATAAATCATGATGATAACTCCCGGATTAATGACACCCGAAGGGTGGAGCGATTACGAATTGGTCGATTGTGGAGGCTTCGAGAAGTTGGAGCGTTTTGGTCGTTATTTGGTGGCACGTCCCGAGCCGCAAGCGGTATGGGATAAGTCTTTGGGAGACCGGGAGTGGTTGCGTCGGGCCGATGCCTATTTTCGGCGTGATCCCCGAGGATCGGAACGAAGCGGCGATCGGGGAGAGTGGACGTTACGGCCGGGAATGCCCCAGCAGTGGTGGATTGGTTATCGGATCGGATCGTCGGAATTGAAACTGCGGTTGGGGCTCACCTCATTCAAACATGTGGGCGTTTTCCCTGAGCAGGCGGCCAACTGGGTTTTTATTGATGAGCAGGTAAGGCGGATTGCTCGTTTGGTGAGCCGACAGGATCGTACAGCAGATATTGCCAACCAGACTACCGCTGCGAGTGGGGTGCAGGTGTTGAATCTGTTTGCCTATACAGGCGGTGCAACGCTGGCTTGTGCGAGAGCCGGAGCGAGTGTTTGCCATGTAGATGCATCCAAGGGAATGACACAGTGGGCAAGAGAAAATGCAGCCCTTTCAGGACTGTCTGACCGCCCGATTCGCTGGATTGTTGATGACTGCGAAAAGTTTGTTGCCCGAGAAATTCGCCGGAATCGGCGGTATGATGCCATTATCATGGATCCGCCCTCCTACGGACGGGGACCCGGCGGCGAGGTGTGGAAGCTGGAGGACAGCCTGTACCCCTTCGTGGAGCTGTGCGCACGGGTGCTGTCGGACAAGCCGCTGTTTGTGATCCTGAACAGCTACACCACCGGCCTTGCGCCGTCGGTGCTGGGGTATATACTGCACATGCTGGTGGGGGAGAAGTTCGGCGGGACGGTCACATGGGACGAACTGGGGCTGCCCTGTACCGCCAGCGGTATGGCGCTGCCCTGCGGCGCCACGGGAAGATGGTTTTCCGAGTAAACGAGAACGGAAGTAATTGCGTATGGCAGTGATGATAGAGACAAAGGATCTCACCTATACCTATCCCGCGCCTGAGGGGGAGACGAATCCCCCGGCGCTGCGGGGCGTATCGGTGACGATCGAAAAGGGCAGCTTCACGGTGGTGCTGGGGCACAACGGCTCAGGCAAGTCCACCTTTGCCAAGCATTTGAACGCGGTGCTGCTGCCGTGCGGCGGCGCTGTGTATGTGGAGGGGATGGACACCCGCGACGAGAGAATGCTGCTGGAGATACGGCGGCGGACGGGCATGGTGTTCCAGAACCCGGACAACCAGATCGTCGCCAACGTGGTGGAGGAGGATGTGGCCTTCGGGCCGGAGAATCTGGGCGTGCCCACGGCGGAGATACGCCGGCGGGTGGACGACGCGCTGGCGGCGGTGGGCATGGAGCAATTCGCCAGCCACGCACCGCACCTGCTCTCCGGCGGGCAGAAGCAGCGCATCGCCATTGCGGGTATTCTGGCCATGGAGCCGGAGTGCATCGTGCTGGACGAGGCCACGGCTATGCTGGACCCGGCGGGACGGCGTGAGGTCATCGACACCGTGCTGCGGCTGAACCGGGAACAGGGTATTACCGTGGTGCTTATCACCCATCACATGGTCGAGGCGGAGCGTGCAGACCGAGTGATCGTGATGAACGACGGCGAGGTAGCGATGGACGGTATGCCGCGGCAGGTGTTCTCGCAGGTGGAGCGCCTGCATGAGCTGGGCCTGGCGGCGCCGGATACGGTGGAATTGCTGTATCGGCTGCGGCGGGACGGAGTAGATGTGCCGCTGGAAAACCTGACGGTAGACGAGTGCGCCGATACCATTTGCCGCGCTTTCGGCGAGGCGGAAGGGAAGTAACATTGGAACCGATTTTGCAGATAGAGGACCTGACCCACACCTATTCGGCGGGGACGCCGTTCCAGCGCAGCGCCGTGGAGGGGCTGAGCATGACTGTGGGCGCAGGGGAGTTCTTGGGCGTGATCGGACACACCGGGTCCGGTAAATCCACGCTGATACAGCATCTGAACGGGCTTTTGCAGCCCACGTCCGGTCGTATTCTCCTGGAGGGGAAGGACATCTGGGCGGATCCGAAAAAAATACGGGACGTGCGCTTCAAGGTGGGGTTGGTGTTCCAGTACCCGGAATACCAGCTGTTCGAGGAGACGGTGTATAAGGACATCGCCTTTGGACCGAAGAACATGGGACTGGACGCGGAGGAGATCGACCGGCGGGTGCGGGACGCGGCGGCCTTTGTGGGACTGCACGAGACGCTGCTGGACAAGTCGCCCTTTGAGCTCTCCGGTGGACAGAAGCGCCGTGTGGCTATCGCGGGCGTCATCGCCATGGAACCGAAGGTGCTGGTGCTGGACGAGCCTACGGCGGGGCTGGATCCCCAGGGACGGGATGCCATACTGGCACAGATACAGGCCTATCACCGCGCCAAGGGCGCGGCGGTGGTGCTGGTGAGCCACAGCATGGAGGAGATCGCCAGAAATGTGGACCGCATCGTGGTGCTGTCCGACGGAAAGGTATATATGGAGGGCACGCCGAAGCAGGTGTTTGCCCGGGCTCATGAACTGGAGCAGGTGGGGCTGGACGTGCCTCAGGTGACGAAGGTGGCCGCCGCGCTGCGGGCGCGGGGACTGGATATCGACCCGGCGGTGTATACCGTGGAGGCGCTGGAGCAGCGGCTGCTGGCGCTGAGAGGGGGTGCCGGGGCATGCTGAAGGATATCACGCTGGGACAGTTTTTCCCGGCGGACACGCCGGTACACCGGCTGGATCCCCGGACGAAGCTTTTGTGCGTCATTCTCTACATTGTGGCGCTGTTCAGCGCCAAAAGCGTGCTGACCTACGGGATCATGATCGCGGTGCTGACGGTGTCGGTGCTGGTGTCGAGGGTGCCGTTCAAGTCGCTGACCAAGGGGCTGAAGCCGGTGTATTTCGTGGTGGCGTTCACGGCCATCATGAACATGTTCTTTACCGCCGGTACGCCGGTGGCGGACGTGTGGCTGCTGCGGAGCATCACATGGGAGGGCATTATTGCCGCCGTGCAGATGGTGCTGCGGATCATTCTGCTCATCATGGGCACGTTCCTGATGACGTACACCACCAGCCCCATTGCCCTGACGGACGCCATGGAGAACCTGCTGGGGCCGCTGAAGAAGCTGAAGCTGCCCGTTCACGAGCTGGCCATGATGATGTCCATCGCCCTGCGGTTCATCCCCACGCTCATCGAGGAGACGGACAAGATCATGTCGGCGCAGAAGGCGCGGGGCGCGGACTTTGAGACGGGGAATATCTTCCAGCGCGCCAAGGCGCTGGTGCCGATCCTGGTGCCGCTGTTCATCAGCGCGTTCCGCCGCGCCGACGAGCTGGCCATGGCCATGGAGTGCCGCTGCTATCACGGCGGCGAGGGACGGACGGCGCTGCGGGTGCTGCGCTATAAGGCGGCGGACTATGCGGTGCTGGCGGGCTTTGTCGTGCTGACGGCGGGCATCATCGTGCTGAAGAAATTCGGATTCTGAGAAAAAGGAGGCGGTGCGGATGCGGAACATCGCGCTGATACTGATGTATAACGGCACCGCCTATCACGGCTGGCAGGTGCAGAAAACGGAGATCTCCGTGGCACAGACGCTGGAGAAGGGACTGTCCATGGTGTGCGGTCATCCGGTGAAGGTGACGGGCTGCGGACGGACGGACGCAGGCGTGCACGCGGAGCACTATGTGGCCAATTTCCGCACGGAATCGCGGATCCCGGTGGAGCGGCTGCCCTTCGCGGTGAACACCCACATACCGGAGGACATCGTGGTGAAGGCGGCCTATGAGGTGGCGGAGGATTTCAACGCCATCGGCTCGTGCATCAAAAAGGAGTACACCTACCGCATCTATAACTCCCGGATCAAGAACCCGTTCTATGTACACCGGGCGTATTTCTATCCCAAGAAGCTGGACGAGGCGCTGATGGATCGCGCCGCCCGGATGTTCGAGGGCACCCATGATTTCGCCGCGGTGCGCAGCGTGGGCACCAATGTGCGCAGCACCGTGCGCACCATCCACTACTGCCGGGTGACGCGGAACGGAGAGCTGCTGGAGCTGAAGGTATGCGCGGACGGATTTCTGTATAATATGGTACGTGCCATCACGGGCACGGTGCTGTACGCGGCGGAGGGAAAGCTGACGCCGGAGGACATCCCGGAGATACTGGACTCCGGGAACCGGACGCTGGCGGGGCCCACGGCGCCGCCGGGCGGACTGTATCTCACCCGCGTGTGGTATGAGGATGAACGGCTGAATGGATAACAACACCAACAACTGGAAAGAGTTCACGCTGGGCAACCCCCAGGAGGAGCAGCCCCGCCGCGTGGCGAAGAGGAGTAAGCGCAAGCCGCTGCTGGCGCTGCTGATCGTGGCGGTGCTGGCCGTCGGCGCGGTGACGGCGGCGGTGCTGCTGGATCGGAGCGGCTTTGACGGCCTGCGGCGCAGCATCATCTACGCCAAGGCGGTGAAGGACGAGAACGGCTGCGCCCAGCTGTACCGATACAGCAGCGACCAGTCGGGGCGGTTCGCGTCGCTGGAGGGCAGCCTTGTCTCCGTGTCCATGCACCAGATCGCGGTGCTGGACGAGAAAAACAGGGCGGCGTACGACGAGGCGGGGAAGTTCCAGACCCCGGCGCTGCAGGCGCAAGGCGGCCGCGCCGTGGCCTATGACGTGGGCGGCACGGCGGTGTATGTGCTGTCGGACAAGGGGCTGGTGTACACGCTGGACTGCGCCGGAGAGGTGCTCAGCGCGTCCCTGAACCAGAAGGGCTGGCTGACGGTGGTGAGCAGCGAAAGCGGCTATAAGGCCACCGTGCGGGTGTACGACGCGGACGGACAGGCGGTGTTCGCCTACCGGTCGGCGGATCGGTTCGTGATGACGGCGGCGCTGTCTGCCGACAGCCGGACGCTGGCGGCAGTGACCATGGGGCAGGAGAACGGCGTGTTCGCCAGCTATGTGGTGTTCTACCGCGTGAACAGCGACAAGGAGGCGGGCAAGTGTACGCTGCGGGGCAGCGTGGTATACGATCTGACCGCCGCGGGCAGCGGCTTCTGCGCCGTGACGGAGGAGCAGCTGTGCTTTATCGGCACGGACGGCGTGATGACCGCCGCCTACGACTACGGAGGGGACTATCTGCGCCGGGTAAGCGTCAGCGAGGACGGCTATGCCGCCGTGCTGCTGGGGCGCTATCGCACCGGCACCCAGCACCGGGTGGTGACGGTGGGCGACGACGGCAGGGAGCTGGCGTCGCTGGAGCTGGACGCGGAGGTGAGCAGCCTGTCCGCCGCCGGGCGGTATGTGGCGGTGCTCACCGGCGAGGAGCTGTATATCTACGACAGGCAGCTGGCGCTGTGCGCCCAGCTGGAGGAGGTCAGTCAGGCGCGGGAGGTGCTGATGCGGAGCGACGGCTCCGCGGTGCTGGCGGGCAGTACGGCGGCCAGCCTGTACCTGCCGTAAGCGTGGAGCGCGGAGAACGCGCAAGAGGTGAAGCTATGAGCAATGTAGGGGTATTTGTGGATCTGGCGCTGGCGGCGGTGCTGCTGATCGCGCTGGTCATGGGCTGGCGGCAGGGCTTCGTGCAGGCGCTGACCCGGATATTGGTGGTGGTGGCGGCGCTGCTGCTGGCAGGCTGGATCGCCGGGAAGCTGGCGGAGCCGGCGGCCAGATGGCTGGAGCCGGTGCTGACGGAAAAGCTGGAGCAGCGGCTGGCGGCACAGGGCAATACCAGCGACGCCGGCGAGATGCTGGCGGCCTTCGGCTTCGAGGGGGATACCCTGTCGAAGCTGGTGGACAGCGCCGTGCAGAAGGCGCAGCAGGCGGGCGAGACGCTGCTGAGCGCCGTGGTGTCCACGGCGCTGCGCTCCGCGGCCTACGCGGTGGTGTATGTGGTGTCGTTTTTGCTGTTGCTGGTGGTGCTGCGGCTGGCACTGTCGCCGCTGCATCTGTTTACAAAGCTGCCGGTGGTGCACGGCGCCAACGCCCTGCTGGGCGGTGCGCTGGGGCTGGTGAAGGGCGCGCTGCTGGTGTTTCTGGCGGTGTGGGTGCTGCAAAAATTACAGCTGCTGGTCACGCCGGAGCTGGTGGACAAAACGGTGCTGCTGAAATTCTTCGCCCGGAACAGCCCTATCGATCTGATCGCAAAGCTGTGAAAACGGCTATAATACATACATAATGTATCGTATAAGAGATAACGGAGGAAAACCATGCAACCGACTCTTTGTTCCAAATGTAAGAA
>OGGJ01003351.1_pt1 | contig 10163 bp, 2 predicted proteins | sample 1571071 | NCBI WGS metagenome assembly OGGJ01 (sample SAMEA2581954, study PRJEB24529) | metagenome | biome: Human gut stool | place: China | collected 2011
GTTACGGTAAAAGAAAGAGCAGAATTCAGGAATTTATTTTTTATCTTTATAATAATGGACGACTTGATAATTCCGGCGGTCTTACAGTAAAAACTATAAGGGATATCATTCTTGTCTTAAGGCTAACATTAAATTTTGCATATAAATCAAGAGTAATTGCCGCATTAAATTGGGATTTAATAGACTACCCAAAAGATTCGGCAATTAAAAAAGTTATAGCATTATCCAAGGACGAAGAACAAATGCTGATACAAGCAATTTATTTGAATTTAACAAGAAAATCTGTTGGAATATTACTGACATTATTTACCGGATTGAGGATCGGAGAACTTTGCGGTTTACAAATGTCAGACATATCTTTGTGTGATAATACTATAACTGTCAATAAAACTGTACAAAGAATTTATGATAAATTAAAGAAAACATCTTATATTCATATTGGTGTACCAAAAACAAAAAGTTCGCAAAGAACTATTCCCGTACCATCATTATTAGTGAATATAATCAAAAAGTTTTATACAAATAATCCTAATCACTATTTTTTAACAGGAAAATCAACACCAACAGAACCAAGAGTCTATAGGCAATTTTTCTCAAGATTTGTGCAAAAACATAAGCTAACCCCGGTAAAATTTCATGAACTTCGTCATACATTTGCTATAAGAGCAATAGAAATATCGGATTTTGATATAAAATCCCTGTCAGAAATATTAGGACATAAGAACGTTTCATTTACTCTAAATGTTTATGGCAGAGCAAACCTCCAACAAAAAATCAAATGTATGAATTTGCTGAATGATTTATTATAAATTTATTTGATATAATAAATAGTATGGATGATAGAATTATAAATGCAATTAGAGGCTGGTTAAATTGTGAGGTTTCAGAAAATTCGTCATATATACATCTTTTATTAAATGCAGATGGTACAAATTTGCCTGAAGAATTAATAACATATTTTAAGGATGCTCATAAACAGGCACAACAAAAGTATATTGATAAAATAAATGAATTTAATCTTGATCCTCTAAATCAACCTCCGATATATACCGCTGTATTGCCATTAAAAACTCTTCAGGGATATTTAGGAGAAGTTTTTGGAGGTTTAATTGCGATTACACAAAGACCCTTTAATCTTGATTGGGAAATTCCTGTTCATCTTTTTTCATTTCATGACACAGTTTTTGATTGGCTAGATATGTACTTACAAAATGCCGAAACATCTGCTGAAATACCTGGAAGAACTGGTGATGATAATTTAGCTTTTGTTCGAAATGAGAATAATGAAATTACTGCAGTACTATTTATAGAAGCAAAATGTACATTAACTCATAATCCTTCTTTGATTAATGATGCTCATTCATCATTGAGCAAGGATAATATATTTCCAGTATCTCGAGATAAGATAAAACAATTGCTTATTGAAAAAGGTGATAGTGAAAGTCTTAATTTTGTAGATGCAATAAATAACATAGTTAAAACGCAAAAAAATAGATTCGACATGGTTAGTTATTTGTATAGCAAAAAACCGGAAAGAAAACATAGTTGGATTTCACAAAGTGAGATCAATAGATTTTATAAAGGAAATAGAAACCTTGTTGCTGCTGAATTATGTATAACAGATCTTCTAAAATCTATTGATAGGATTTACCGAAAAGGGGATTCTAATGACTAAAAAACAAGATTTGGAAATCTCAAATAAAATTATTGAAGATTATGCTGGTGAAGTTTTTCCTACAGATTTTGCTAAATTATATGCTCACCATTCAAGACTACAGGCAAAAAAAGATGGACTAAAATCTTGGAATGACAAAATGTTTGAGTCTCAATTGAATAGAACTTTATTACTAATTGAATACGCAGATGTACAAAGAAATGTAGATAACAATAAATTTAAAAATGCTTTAAAACGTGCAGGAGAGCTCCTTGAGTGGTTAGCACATCCGGAAATAAATAAAAACCATTTACCATTATATTTGTTATCAGCGGCTTGTTACCAATTAGCGGAATATCCTGCAAGAGGATTGGGGGTTTTAAATAAGTATGATATTGATAACAACCAATCTAAAATACTACAATCATTGTTAAAGGCTGATTTTACAAATATTATTACACTTTTGTCGGATTACTATACTAATAATTTAAATATTGCAATAACAAATACTGATAATAATGAATCTCGAAATTTATCTTTACAACAATTTATTGTAAACGAAACCATAAGAATAATAGGTATAATATATTCTTATTTCCGTTGGGGGGATGAAGATAGATTAGCTATTGCAATAAAAAAATTTGACGCAATTGAAAAATTTATGTTACATGGCAAAGATTCTTTTTCTTGGATTTTATGCAAACTTTGTAATCAAATAATAAAAATATATATTGAAACATCGTTAAGAAAGTGGATTCGAGTATTAAAAGATACGGTTAATGAAGATGGTAAAAAAGCTTTGGATTTGTATGTAAAATTAAATTTTTTAGAAAATAAAACTCTTGCTTGGACATCACAAATTAAAGGGATAAAAGAATTAGTAAAAAATGAAAGTTTTTTATTATGCACTCCCACTGGTTCTGGTAAAACAACTATAGCAGAACTTGCTATAATTCAAAGTCTGTTATCTAAAGATATAACCGATGAAATTAATGACAATATTGCATTGTATATAGTACCCAAACGGGCACTTGCAGCGGAAGTTGAATTTAAATTGTCTAAGATTTTAACAAAAAATTTAAATACAAATATTCAGATCACATCACTATATGGCGGTAATGATTATGGCCCTTATGAGATTTCAATAAAAGATGCATTATGTCCTTCTGTTCTAATATGTACTCAAGAAAAAACAGATGTACTTATTAGATTGTTGGGTAATGATTTCTTAAAAAAAATTAGATTAGTAATTATCGATGAAGCACATAATATTAATTTGGAAGATGCTCGGGCTCTCTGTTTGGAAACATTGATTGTTCGATTGAAAATGGTATTACAACAAAACACCAGATTCATAGGGCTGTCTGCTATTGCTAATGGTATTGAAAAAAGTTTATCTACTTTTATTAGTGGTAATGGTATACCAGTAGAATCTGATTATAGGAGTACCAGACAAACAATAGGACGTCTTTATTATTCTCCAGCGGGGTCATATGAGCAATATGCAGATATTATGGATGGGAAAATTGTAACGTTAGAGAATGAAGAAACACAAAGACCTTATATATTAAATCCAATTGAAATTTGCCCATTCCCAGAAAAATATAATAATCTTGAAAGTAGTTTTCAAAAGATGAAGCCAAGATTATTTTGGGCTGCACTTAACTATGCTGCACAAAAGAACAAAAATAAAAACAAAACTGTACTAATTTCAATATTAAGTATAGAAAATATTAGTTCTAGTTATGCAAGTTCCCTTTTAAAATATCTTGAAGAGGATTTATCTACAATTAAAAATATTCCACAATATTTTACGGTTCCGACAAGTGATAAATTAATTCTTTATAATAAAGCCTTAACAATATGCCAAGATTATTTTGGTGAAAATTCAGTTGAATATAAATTATTAAAAAAAGGGGTTGTCTTGCATCATGGGAAAATGCCAGGAAGATTAGGACGAATATTAGTTCAATTAGTAGAGCAAAATATAATCAATGTGGTTTTAGCGAATTCTACATTGATAGAAGGCATAAATCTACCATTTGAAATTATTTTATTACCATATAGGTCATTAAAAAGAAACCCATCTGATAGAAGCGATAATAGTTTAATAGATATAAAAAGTTTTAAAAATCTGATAGGAAGAGCTGGACGTCCTTGTTTAACGACAGAGGGACAAACTTATATTTTATTGCCCCGAGGAGAAAAGCAACTTCGATATTTGCATCAAAATTATAAAGACATTTTAAATGAATTTATTAACAGCGCACAAAATAGCGAAACTAGTGCTCTATTTAAATTATTAGAAATGATTTATAGTAAATGGCAGAAAATCACACAGGAAACAGGTCCTCAAAAGTTCTTTGAATGGATTGAAAATGCTAGACCAATTGATGATAATAACGAAGCCACAGATGCTTTAGATCATTTAGATGAATTTTTATTATCAGCAATAGAAGAAATAGATAGTAGTGCAAATATTGATGATTTAGAGGATAAAATATCAAAAATTTGGGGAAATACATATGCAAATTATATAAATAATATTGATTATTTATTTTATAAAAATGTTATTACCCTCAGAAGTAAAGCACTTCTAAAAACAATCTATCCAAATAAAAAGTACCGTAATTATTTTTATAAAGTTTCATTAACTCCAAAGATTACAATGGAATTAACAGCAAAATATAGTGAAATACACAAACTTTTTAAAGCGGGAGAATCTTACTTCTCTCTTGGAAACAATTGCAGAATTAACTATATTATGAAAATAGTACAAATTTTTAACGAAATAGAAAAAATCAAAATTGATAAAAAGTTTGAAACAATAAAAAAACATATTGAATGGTGGTTCGCAACAGATAAAATGCTATTTACAGGTACGGCTTCAAATCACTATGATTTTATTAGTAAAGAATTTTTATATAAATTCACAAGAAATATTAGCGCTTTTGTTTCTTTATGTCTATGGGATAAGGTTGCTTTAAAGGGAAATCAAAAAGAAAAGACTGGATTACCTTGGATTATATTTTGGTTGAAGGATATAATAACATGGGGAACATTAGACCCTGTAACAGCATATGTAATGGCTAATGATACTTCAATTATTACAAGAAAAGATGCCCAAAATATTGCTCAAGATTATTACAATACATATATACACATTAATGATGATGAAATTTTTAATCCAGAGACAATAAAAAAATGGTACCAAGAATATAGACTTCAATATAATGAAACTTTTGAAAAAAAGTATGTTCATAATATAAGTAAAATTGAAGTAGAATTATATAGAGATCCAATGCTATATACTCAATCTGAATATAAAGTAATTCCCATAATAAAAAATGATAAAATGTATTGGATTGATGTCGCAGGATATATAATGGCTGTATCAGATATTAATGATGTTAATATTCATAAAAATGATTATATATTATACTCTAAAGAGAAATGTATTATTTCTAAAAAGTACATATAATTTATAAAAATCTATCTTCATCTCATAGTTAATTATATCTTGTTTTGTATGTTAAATTACAGTAAAATCAGTCCTTTCCCAGTCATAACTTTTCAACTACTTCATTGACAAAGATTTCAAAACTGTTTTAGAACCAATATGTTGAAATTCCTTCACTTCTTGAGTTTTTTTATTTGAAGTAGTTGTTTTTTTAATTTGGGAAGCATTAGCTTTAGGAGTTTTGTTAGATTTTGGGCTAAACCAATCAAATGTATAGTTCAAGCCTAGTTGGAAGCCAACACCTGTTCTACCACCATTTCTAAATACGATTTGGAAGAACGAGTTCAATCTATCTTTCCATGTTTTAGTTACACCTAAGCCATATTGAATATATCCGTGTTCCATTTTTACACTTGCTAAATCAACATTTCCTGCTCTACCACCAACTTGCTCATTGATGTTATACATATATTGGAATGTTGCATATACACTCCACGTTTCTTTTGCATAAATAAAGTTCATTCCAGGAGCGACGTTAATTCCATTCAACAATCCAGAATTCATACTCATAGAACCAAAATCCGTTCCCCAATTTTGACGACCAAAAATATTATATGACATAAATGCTGTTGGCTGGATGGTGAAATGCTTAGTTGGATGGAAGTTGTAAGCTAATTTTGCAGCAGTGCCAGCAAACCAATTTCCCGCTCTATCTGTATTCCCCGCAACAGACATTTCATTATTATATCCTCCGCCATAAGCAACAACAGAACCAATGAAATTATCTTTCATAAATGTTCCCATCAAGCCACCTTGACCGCCGTTTTGATACATTCCAACACCATTAAATGTTTGGTGCGCACCATTATAGCCAATATAAGCTGTTGGCATTAATCTCCAACCATGTTTCAATTTGATAACAGGGAAATCTGCACCAACTAATGAACCATATGAATTATTACCGACTTTTAATCCTTGAGTTAAGGACAAGTTTTCAAAGTTTACATATGATTTATACCACAATCCACCATCTTCCTTTTTATATTGATAAGGTGCAAATTGAGGAAGTGTTGAGGCGTAAATATTAGCATTTTTACTTTGAGCTAACAATCTTTCGCTATCAAGTGTCACGTGATTTAACAACATATCGTCAATCATCAATTGATTGTTGAAAGACGCCAAAGTTGCAACTTGCCCTCTAAATACTTGAGGATTGTAACGAGTCATATTGGATGTGTACCAACCGCCACCAGCTGATTGAAGATTATAATAACCTATTGGAGTAAAAATTTCTTTATCTGTTGAAGTAAAATTAACCTTATCATTAATTGAATTTGCATCAAATACTCTAATTTTGAACTGTCTATCAATTGGGGCAAGACCAATAAAATTAAAATCCGCAACATGCAATGTTCCATTTGTATTTGAGGTTAAATTATTGATAATAAAAGCATCTCCAACTTTATTTCGTCCATCAATATCGATAGAAAGGTTGTTCTTGCCTTCAACAATCATATCATTTGAAATCTGATATTTGTTTAATACACTGTTCATTGCATTTAATGCTGAATTATTTGTCATATTCAAATCACTTACAAAGAAATGATTATCTGCAACACCACTACCAATATTTAATGCAGAACCATTTTTAATTTCAACCGTTCCACCTAAAATATAACTATCTTTCCCATCAATAGTAATATTTGATTTGTTATCAAATATTGAAACGCCTTTATTTTGTTGCAACATTCCACCAAAAGCAGAATTATTTACATTATCAGTTTTCAAAATGCCATCAAGTTCATTCTTAATCAAACCATTCCATTTATCATTAGAGTCAAGATTAAATTCTGCACCATTACTAATTTCAACAGTTGCTCCTTTTTGAATATCAACAGAAACAGCTTGTGCAATGTTACTTGGTGATTTGATGTTTATATAAGAATTTTTTAACAAGTTTAAGTTTCCGCTTGTAGCAATCAAGTCACCAGTCATTGTAGAACTAGTACTTACAGTCCTTTCATAATTTAAAGTACCACCAGCTAATGAAACTTCACCATTCCAAATATCATTATCTCCAATAGTTACCCAGCCATTATCTGTAATTTGTAATTTTGAATTTGAATCAATATTTGTTCCAACACTACTATTGATAAAACTATCTTTTCCAACAGTAAATGTAGAATTTTCTAACATTAATTTTCCGCTATTTGCTTGAAATATTCCATTAGCATTCGACAAATCTTTAATGGTTAATGCACCATTATTAAGTAACACTCCGCCTTTAGAAGCCCAATCAGTAGTTGCACCCAATGTTACATCTCCGCCTCGAACAGCCAACAATGCATCATCTTTAATTTTTACTGTTGTTGCTTCTTTTATCACATCTCCTGCAGAAGCAGTCAATCTTCCACTAATAATATCTATAGTCCCACCATTAGCAAAAATTCCACCATTTGAAGTCAAACCATCAATTGTCAAAGTTCCACTTCCAACGGTATTTTCATCTCCGATAGAAATATTTCCAGCCCAAATATCATTCTCATCTAGAGTTATACTTCCACCGTTTAATTTAATTTCTCCCTTTGAGTTAATATTCACTAAAGTGTCTTTTTTAATATAACTATTGCTATTCAACGACAAAGATGCCTTACTAACATTTCCGATGTTCAATGAACCTTTTTCTACTTTCAATGTACTATTGTAATTCTTCAACGTATTCCAATTTAAAACACCATCCGCAATTGTTGTTTCTCCTCCAAAGAATGTTGAAGAAGCATTGACATCAGTTTGACCTGATTCTTGAGTATAAGTTCCTGTATAACCAGAATTATCCGCATTTAAAACCAACTTACTATTAGTATTTTTAATAAATCCTTTGCCAGAAATTAAAGAGTTGATTGTATTTTCACCGCCAACAAAATATGTTTTGCCATTTGCACCTTGATAAATATCATTAGTAGCAGTTTCTGTTGGAGCATCTAATGTAATGCCAGCAAGATTCATTGTGCCATCATTATAGATAGCTCCACCTTTTTGAGTTCTAGAACTATTACCCGTGAATTTTGTATTAGAAATATTTAAAATACCTTTGTTATAAATAGCTCCGCCATCTGCATCTGATGAAGAACTGATAATCTTAACATTATCAATAGTTACATTAGAAACTGTGCTTTCGTTATTCACAACAGAACCAGAAGTAGCTTTGCTTGCATTTGCAAGTGTTACATCGTGAATTGTCAAAGTTACATCATCTTTTTTAATATCAAAGAAGCTTCCTCTTACACCTGTTTCATGACCTCTAGAATCAACTAAAGCCCCAGAAATCGTACATTTGTCTTTGTCATAACCTTTAACTGTAAAATCACCTGACAAAGTTACATCTAATGATTGTCCTATATTATAAGTTTGTTCTCTATTTGTATCATCATCAGAGAATTGGAAGAATCTTGTACCTTCTGCTTTATGGTTCATTTTATATAAAGTATTTTCATCAGCCGCACTGTTAATCTTAATTTGAATAGATTGACTATTCTCAGTTTTTGAAATGTCATAAATCCAAGATGTTGTAGCACCTGTTGCTAATTTGTCAACTTTACCATCTGGAAAATTAGGATTGTCACTAAATGTAGCACCTGTCAAGATGTCACCGTCTTTTGTAGAGTAAACACCATCCCAACCACTTTCTTTTCCAGAAATATAAATATCTCCAAACTTGAATGATTGTCCTCCATTTCCAATAGTAATTTTATCTGTTTGTAAATATTTTGAACCATCAGTTGCACCAGCAACATCTGCAATAATTACATTGAAGCTCAATTTGTTATCGTTACCTGTTACTTTTGAAAATTTATAATCGCCAACCGTTGTATTATCAGAACCCAACTTGATATTAGAATTATCAAAATTATAAATTGTTCCGCCTATATAATCTCTATCAACTAAAGTTACATTAGCTCCATCAATTGAAATTGTATTTCCTTGTCTATTATCAACCTTACTCAAATCAATATTAGCAGTCATACTATCAGCAGATTTGAAAATCGCTTCTGAATTAGAAGTTCCATCCGCAAACTTAAATACACTATCATAAATTTTATTCACTGTTGAATTGTCTGAAATTGTATGGATTAATTTAGCACCTTGAGTATCTGAACCCAATACAACAGCTCTATATCCAATTGAACCAGCGTTGATAGTTAAAGTTCCAGTATGAATGTTCTTTTCGCCACCAAATAAATAACTAGAGTTATCAACAATGACATCACCATAAGAATCTAACTTTCCGCCAAAACCAGAAGCATTGTCTTTAACTTTGATAATTCCATTATTTGTGATTGTAGCTGTTTGGTTGCCTGTCAATGTTCCATTTATATTTAAAGATGAATTTGTATCATTTATTAATTCTGAATTATTTTCAGTTGTCCCAGATAGAGTCAAAGTTCCTCTATTTGTAACTGTTCCAGCATTATTAGTAAGTTTACCTGAAATAGCCACATTACCAGATGTATTCAATTTCGCAATATCAGCTCCAAGGTCTTCAGAAATCAAATTAAGACTAATATCTTTATTAGTTGTTAAGTCTTCAAAATTCAAAGTCAAACCAACATTTGAACCATTAACAATCGCACCAATTATACTATCAACATTAGAATTATCAGTTCCGTTTACAGTAACATTTGAACTATTTTTTGAAGCAAATCTTTTTGTTACTCCAGAATTTTTATCATAAGTCAAAATTGAACCGTCAGCAGTTAATGTACCATTACCAGAGATATTTCCAATAGTCATTGTTTTACCAACAAGGTTCAAATTAGCGTTGTCGTTAATAGTTACTTTAGTAGCTTTGCTAATATTACTATTCCCTTTTATAGATAATTGAGCATCATTACCAATAACCAACTTAGCAGAATCAACAATCAAAGAACCGTTTTGCAAATCATTGTTTGTTGTATTGTTTGCATTGTTATTAGTCACATTATTTTTTCCGTCGTTATTTGCTGGATTTTCAACTGGCGGCTGACCATTTTCTTTAAGGTTAAAATCAAA
>OGGJ01003353.1_pt1 | contig 10152 bp, 9 predicted proteins | sample 1571071 | NCBI WGS metagenome assembly OGGJ01 (sample SAMEA2581954, study PRJEB24529) | metagenome | biome: Human gut stool | place: China | collected 2011
GTGCGCAGAGCAGGTGGGCGCATTGTATCATGAATGTGCCGCATAAAAGTGTAATGAAATAGAATGCAAGGAATTTTCCTTTTATCTCCCTCAAATATCAAAGCGGACGCTGTGCGTCCGCTTTGATATTTTCTGCGATTTCGCTCGGTATACCGGGTTTTAGGCAGCAGAGCACAGCCACGTAACCGCCTGCATGGTCATTCTCCCAACGCAATCGTAACTTGTGAAGCCGTTTTTTCCGCATCATATCGCACCGTTATATAACCACTCGAAAATTTCAGCAGGAAAGTGTCCGTATTTCCGATAATCGTAACTTGGATAGAGTTATGTGTTCTATTTGTAATTCCACTTTGTATACGCTAAACTGTTTGTGTCATTCATCTCTGAGTGCCCCCCTTGTTTTGTAGTTTGCAGTTGTCAGTCCGCATCTCTACTATAGCAGAGGGAGTTTTATTATTCCTCATCGACTGTAGACCCTTTTGAACTGCTCACCCAGCCAGTGGTTTTCAGAATCCAATAAACCGCGTTAAGATTTTGTGCTTTCTCTACCTACCGACCACCGCAGAAAATGGAAAGATCTCATTTGCGTGCGTTCGATACGCCGTGACCGCGTGACTTCTCGCAAAATGCACCTATAATGAAGTCAGACGCAGTGCACAGCGGACTAACATTTTGGAGGTGGTCAAAATGACCAAAAACAACCGTACATCTCACCTGACGGTGGACGAGAATACCCTGCTGGCAGAGTATCGCAGGAGTGGCTTGACACCCGAAGATATTAAAACCCTGAAGCGCCAGACGGACGAGAAATATATCCATGTGCTGGCCTATCGCTACTGGATAGCCTGTGCGAAACTCCACAATGCCAACGAGCTGCTGCACGGCAACTGCCGCTGCTGTATTCATTGGAACGCGCTGGAGCAGGAAAAAATGCCCTGCCTCTCCTGCTACTACCTGGTCGGTGCAGATGCGCAGATCGATGGCTGGGAATGTGTGCGGGACATTTCAGAGGAGGCAAACGGATTGTTGGAAAAGTACGATGTGTATCGGCGGCGTGCCGTGGAACAGCAGTAGTACGTACAACGGAGGACAAGTTCCCTATCATGGTACCCTTTTGGGTACCATGATAGCCGAACAAGCGCTGGGGAGAACCCCAGACCCCAAGGAGGGATACCATGCATGATAACGAACATCACAAGCCAAATCTGGACGCGCTGGTATCCAACGCTGCCCAGCGGAGGCTACAGCCGTCTCTGATGTTGGAGGAAATTGTGTCTGCGCCGCTCACAATCGCGGAACATATCACTTCACCTGCGAAGCCTCCGCAGAGCTCCCGCGCCCGGAAAAATTTGATCAAGACCCGTTTATCCGATAGTGAATACCGTGCCTTCACGGCGCGTGTAAAACGGAGCAAGCTGTCCGTCAGCGAATTTTTACGCCGCGCCGCGTTGACCGGACGAATCGTGATCCCGCTGCACACGGAGTTGGATGTGGCGATGCTGGACGAGCTGGCGCTGCTCAAGGCCGACGTGGGGCGTGTCGGCGGTCTGTTGAAAATGACCATTCGCCCCAACGAGGGACAGCGGACACTGCACCCGGCAGAATGGGAAGAACTGCTGCATGCCGCACGGCAGGTGGAGCGTATGGCAAAGCGGTTGGCGGCGTTGGAGGTGAAGATCGCCGATGGCTATCGTCAAGCATAGCAGCTCCAAAAACGCCCGTTATGAGGATGTGTTGGAGTACTACACCTGCCGGCATCGGGAGGACAGCCGCACCGGATATTATGCGCCAATTCTGGATAAATACGGCCTAATGCAGCCCCGCAGCGACTGCGCCGCGCTGTACTTGACTGCTGATGGAACAGCGGCAGCGCCGGAGCGGTGGGCGTCCGCCTGCCGCCGTACCAACCTGTGCTACAGCAAAAACAATAAGCCCAGCGACCGCAAGAGCCACGAATATATACTCAGCCATCCGGCGGCGGATCGGGGTAAACTGTCCATGGACGACCTTGTGGAGGAAGGGCGGGCTTTCTCCAAGGCGTTTTTGCAGGGCTACGACTGCCTGATCGCCGTCCATCGCGACACGGACAATGATCACATCCATATCTCCATCAATTCTGTCCGCGCGAAGGCACGGGCAGAACAGGCGTGGATGATGCGGGACAGTGAGGGGAACGTCCTCCCCTGTGAGATCAAGGCAGGCGGCAAGCATCAGGACAGTGCGGAACTACGAAAGGCCATGAATATCTGGCTGCGGGACTATACGCACGCGCACGGCTGGGAGGTCAAGGACAACAACGCCGTTGCCGCCAGGCGAAAACAGGAGCGGTACGAAATGCGGAACGAATATCTCCGCCATGTATTGGTTTCTGTGGCGGCCCAATGTCGCCACACAAGAGAATTATTCCACCGTCTCCGCGCCTACGGCATCACCCTCAAGCGGCGAGGAAACACGGTAAGCGTCCTGCCGCCGGGAGGCCGTAGGGCGGTGCGGCTGCGGACATTGGGGCTGGAATGGACGGACATCGAACAGCTGATGGCACTGCGGCAGGAGCGCGAGCAGTTGGCGGAGCAGCAGTGGTGGGCGTATGTGCGCTATGTCCGCAGCCGGTGGCACGAGGCACATCGCGAAGCATGCGGACATCCGCACGGTGTGTTGGATAGCCTGCTTTTGCTGGTGCTGTTCCTGCTGCTGGGAAGCGCACCGAAGCCGCAGGAGGCATATAGTGAGTCGGAATGCCTCGCTCTGTTCGTCGTGTCGGGCAAGGCAGAGACGGAAGCCTTGCAGGGCCTGGCATACGCCCGTGAGCAGGATCTGCAAACGCCGCAGGATGTCGAGTGGAAGGCGGCCGAGCTCCGTGCTGCCATCCGCCGCGCCAGGATGGATTGCGATCAATCTGCGCTGGAAGCCGCGCTGGGCGAGTGGCGCAAGCTGCAAATGCTGCAAACGAGCATTCGCGCCATACAATATGCGGCCGAGTGGGGACGGTCTCGGGAAGCAAAACATGAACAACGTTAAACAGCGTATCCCTGAACATAACGCATGAGGCAAGGCTAAACTTGACATTTTCACGGAAACAAGTATAATTTGTGACAAACGCAGACGGAGGTATGGACGATGCACGAGCAGCTGTATGCGTGTGAGCGGGATATTCTTTCATTTATGTATGCCAAGCCGCACGATGAGGTATTTACCGTAGAGGATTTCGATGCGTTAGGTAGCTATGATGCGGTTCGCAAGGCGCTGTCACGCCTTGCACAAAGTGAAAACATAGAGCGCATTAGCATGGGACTTTATCGGCTGAACCCAAAATAGTGTAATGATGTCCCTGTGCTGCCATCCCATGAAGCTGTGGCGCATGCTCTCGCCCGGAGAAGCCATTGGAGGATACTTCCGGCCACGGAGCTTGCACGGCGCAGGATCGGCCTGTCCGATGAAGACCCGAATCTGCCGAAGTACTTGAGCACAGGCCCTAAGACCCGTGTTGAATACGCCCCGGGTCATGAGGTGCTGCTGGTTCATTCCGCGGCAAAGCTGTTTGATGGCCTCACAAATGAGGCGGCAATCGTCATCAGCGCACTCTCAGATTTGGATAAGCACAGGATAACCATTGACGAGATCGCGCACCTGTCCAAAGAGCTTGCTCCCGATGTCAAAGAGAACCTGATAGAGAACTTATCTCTTGTACCTCCCCGACTACGTCCCATTATTGAGTTGATATGTGACTGCTATGGCAGGTCAAGGCGATAGTCCGCGTACGAATCGGAAAGAAACTAAAAATTGACACCGCACAGCAGGCGGCTCTCCGTTGTAAACGAGAGCCGCCTGCGTTTTTGCTTTATACCTCGCACCTTAAAATGTGCAATTTGTATCAGCCGCTTATCTGAACACAGAAAAATATGTGCAATAAGCACAAATTTCAAAAGCATGGAGAAATGTTGCAAATTCAGTATTGGCAAATTCACAAATCACGCTAATATTTGTGACGTAAATATTGCAGGACAGTTATTCCTCTCCATAGCGATCATGGAAGAAACCGCTGTGAGTGTGAAAGGGTATCGTTTGACTCGGAGATTCAACCATGAAAACAAAGAAAGCTGCGTTTTATAACCACCCTCGATCATTCTGAAATAGAGTAAGGAGTGATCACATGAGTAAAAAGAAACAATCCCCGCCTGTTCCCCGCTGCGCCCTGTGCAAGGGCTTCACCAACATCCTTGACAATGATTACGTGGTGGGTTCTACCGGCAGGATGGTCTGCCGGGGCTGTCTCGAAATGTCCTTCCATATTCTGGAGGCTTCCAAAGGAACAGAAAAGGAAAATGTATCTGCCCCCTCCATCACGCCGCAGTACATCGTTCAGGAAGTGAACAAGGCCATTATCGGGCAGGAACAGGCAAAATCCGCTGTGGCATTGGCTGTCTGGAAACAGATGCTCCGCGCCAACGGAGACAACTTTGTTCCCCGTACCAATCTGCTGCTGTATGGCCCCAGTGGGTGCGGCAAGACTGCCATCATCCGTGAGGCCGGCAGGATCGCAGGGCTGCCGTTTCTCGCTGTGGATGCCACCGGCATCACCGAGACCGGTTATCGCGGAAAAAATGCGGCGGACATTGTGGCTGACCTGCTGACAGGCTTCAAAGGCCATCCCCACGTCCGGCATGCCATCATCTTCATTGACGAGGTGGACAAGCTGTCTGCCCATGGTGCTGACTGGCGTCAAGCCTACTGTCAGGGAACGCAGCACGCGCTTTTGAAGCTGGTGGAGGGGATGGAGGTTACTGTCGATGGCATGACCATCAACACCACCGATCTGCTGTTTTTGTTTGGCGGCGCATTTGGTCGGATGCGGGAGGAGCGGAAGTGCGCCGCCCCCATCGGTTTCGTGCGAAGCGAGCCGTCCTGTCCCTCAGTTACCCAGCACACCGCCGAGGATTTTTGCGCCTATGGCATGGAGCGAGAGCTGATGGGACGCATCGGGCGGTTCGCGCCGGTGGAGCAGTTGACCACGGAACAGATGAAGCGCATCCTGACTGAATCCAGTCTTTCGGCGTTTGTGAAGTACAAAAAGTTTTTCCGCGCCCACAAAGTCCGTCTCAAACTGCCGGACGAGCTGGTAGAGCAGCTTGCCTGCGAGTCTGTGGCGCAGGGCACAGGCGCACGTGGATTGGACGGCGCGGTGGAAGCGCTGGTGCAGCCGCTGCTGTACGCGCTGGCGGAGGGAAAGCTCTCCGGTTCTGTGACGCTGGGAGGTGGCATCTATGGCCGTGTCTTTTAACCGCGTGCAGGCGGAGGACTATATTCGGAGGGCGGATGAGGAGCTCCGTCAGCAGCGTCGCAGACTACTGGCGCTGGACACGCCGCTGGCGATCCTATTGCCGCAGCATTTGCGGCGACTGTCCAATCCCCTTGTGGCTAACTACATTGCCGAGCGGCTGCTGTTTATGTTAGCTGCCTGCACCAGCAGAACTGCCGCGCTGCGGCGGGCGAAGCTGTGGCTGGAGAGCTGCGTAAGCTATCTGCTCCACTACTGCCCGCCAAAGGAACGCACGTTTTTCTACCTCATCAAGTTAACGGAGCTGCCGCAGGACCTTCGGTTCGAATTATTTGAAAGCCATCGTTCTGCCAACCATCCCATCCGCAGTGATGGGGATATGCCGCAAATATTGAAAGGGCTGGAAGTAGTCTGCGTGATGGCGATCAGTGATGTAAGAAAGATGCCTGTTTAAAAACGGAAGATGGAGGTTCACGCCTCCTGTCCCTGTCGTGCATGTTTTTAGTGCAAAAGTAAAAAACGGATATTGACATATACGTATATATGATAATATCAAATAAACATTTCAAGAGCGGGGAGGCTTTAAGTCCATGGCTCGAGGATGGAAATTGATGGATGACCAGAAAGCGGCGATCGAAGCGGTTCATGACGCAGGAGTACCGTACACGGCGTTGGCAGTTCAGTATGGAGTTTCTGTTGCTACGATCCTGCGGGTGTGCCGACAAGATACGTACGAAAGGCAGAAGGCGGCCAATAGGCGGTATCAGGCGGCTAATATTAAGAAAATCACTGAGACCCGGAGGGAACACACCAGAATTACCGGCTGTCGTTCCATGCAAACAGTGATTTGGAAGTCATTGAACGCTTGAACAGTCAAGAGAATGTGACGGACTACATCCGTCAACTGGTGCTGCGCGATATCAAGACCGATGATGTGAAGAACTAGGTATCGACAATACCTGACACAAACATACTTTGCTGGAGGTGTAATCATGCTGGAGCTCAAAATCAACAAAAAGGATATTTCCCTCGATCCGTTCGAAATTGTGGCGTGGGAGGATCAAGAGCTTGCCATGGCGCTGTTTGCATCGAAGCCCGTGGGGGAAGGGAAGAAACGGGTACACAGTCGCCTGCGTATTCTCATCGGCGAGGAGAAAGCGGTGCTGGCTCGTATCCGCGGTGAGAAAGCCGCCCTGCAAAAAGCCCGTGCCAAGATGTATACCCTATGCGGTCTGTCGAAGGAGTTCTGCCGCCAATTCGCGCTGGCGGGCAGACGCATCTTCCGTGTGGGCGGCAAGGCTTACACCGAGCTGGCGGAGGACATCCGGCAGAAGCAGGGCTATGAGGTGGGCGTGATTTACGATGAGACCTTCGCGGAACACCATTTTCTTGAGTACTTCGCCTCGGGTTATTCCGACTACCGATGTGCGCTGCGTCTGTTCAAGGAGGCGATCCGCGGGCGGGATGCCATTCCTGCCAGCCTGAGCGGCGAAGAACCGCTGAGAGAATACTTGAGGGAGATGTACAACACCGCATCGCCCCTGAATAAGTACATGAGCCTGCTGATATGGATGCAGTATTGCCGCTGCGCCGCGGAATTCGATCGCCAGACTCGGGACAGACTGACGGACGAGGCGATCGACATGATCACGCGCTTGGCGGGAGGCTTTTGGGCCGGCAACCAGCCTCAGCCGCAGGGAGATAAGCTGTCGCCGGACGACCCTGCTCTCGGCGGCATGCTGTCGGAGGACCGCCGTGACTGGCGTCTGCGGACGGAGAACGGTGATGGCGTTGAGGGGAAGTGGATGCTGCTGAATGGGTCTTTCCAAAGCCTGAAGCATCAATATGTGACCAACGTTGCCAAATGCACCGTCTACTTCCGGAAATGCACCCAATGCAAGCGCTGGATCGCTGTTTATAGCGGCACTCGGCTGAGTTGTCCTGGCGGGTGTGCGGCACAGCGCAAGAAGCAAACGGATGTGGAAAACAGAAAGCGCAAGCAGGGCATCCCGGGATACGGAGAGAAGCGAAAAAGGATCACGCAGCTCAACGAGTGGAAGGACTGGGCGAAAGCGCACTCCACGGGCGATGTTCGGGCGGAAATGAGTGGCTATTCGGACGAACTCTCCGCATTATGGGACGGATACTACAAAAACTATGAGGCGGAGGTCAATCCGGATGCTCGGGAACAGTTGAGCCGGAAATTCAGACAAAAAATGCGTACTATCGCTCGCAAGGCAGAGGATAAGTATAACGAATACAAATGACCGGCAGCGCTCCAGCAGTGAAAATGAGTGTATTCCGTTTCTCATATCGTACATACAAAACACAAACTGAGCCGCGGCCATTTTGGCTGCGGCTCAGTTTGTCGATTGCGGCAGAGGCTCTTTGTGTGCTGCCGCACATGGATATAGAGATGATGCAGAGAAAGTATTGTGATCAGGTTTCCTTGCGCTTGCGGAGCCATGCGGCGGAGCTGAGGAAGCTCACAGTGCCCATGGCAAAGTAGATGGCAACGCCGGGATCACCGGTGCGACTGGACTGCACCGCACCGCTGCCGCTCAAGGTAAAGGAGCCGGTGGCCACCTTAGTGGCGTTTTCGATCTTCACCGTATGTTTGCCGCTGCGCAGGGTCTTGAGATAGTCCGCCGTCAACGTCACGTCACTGCCGGACACGGTGTAGTAGCGGCTGTCGAGCTTCTTTCCGTCCACAAATACGCCCGTGATGCTGCCCGGCTCCAGATCGGTGGTAAAGGTGTGGCCACCGGTGTAGGCGGAGCCGCTGCCGGAGCTGTGCTTGGCATCCATGGCAGTCAAAGCCGCGGCAATGGCTGTGATCTTCTCCAGCTGTGCACCGGTCAGATAGTCCCTCTGCTCTGCCGTCAGCGCGTTGTAGGCTTTTTGCGCGGACTTGGCGGCTTCCCGCTCCGCAGTGGTCAGCCTATCCGCATCGGGCAGCGCATCGATCTGTGCCCTGACATCGTCAATGGCGCGGAAGCCCTTGATCGCATCCTCCAGCTTTTCCAGCTTCGATGCATCGACCTTGCCCTGCTCGGCCTTGTCCAGATCCTCATACGCCTTGCGAGCCACATCTGCGGCATCGCCGTACTGCTGGTAGTTGTCGTAGCTCACATCGGAAGCAGCGGGCAGCGCGTCGATCAGATCGTCCACATAGTCCGCGCCGGCGCTGGCGTTGACAACGTGCAGCACATACCATGTACCCTGATACTCGCGGGCCTCCGTCTCCTGCTTGTTCATGCTGGGCCATGCGTACTCGCCGCAGCCCACATAGATGGTGTCGCCCGCCGCAACGGGGATCATCTGCGTCCGCTTGAAGAAGCTGCCGCCCTCCTCATCGGAGGTGACCTTCTCGTTCAGGAAGATCTTCGTCAGATAGTTCTTGTTGGCGGCGGTGGGCGTCAGCTTCAGGTCGGCGCTCTCGCCGTCGATGGCCAGCGTGTACTCGTAGGTGTTACCGGCCTCGCCGGGGGCGAACCTGGTCAGCAGCTTGCCGCCCTGGATCTCCAGCGCCTTTATGGTGGTGTCGCTGTTGTCCCAGGTGCCGCCCAAATCGGCGCCCAGGCCCTCGCGGGTATACATGATGCGGATCACGTCACCGTTGCTCAGCGAGCCGTTCTCCACGGTGAACTCCTGGAAGCCGAAGTTGGTGAACCAGTCGTTCAGTGTGCCCATCCAGCCGGACTGGTCGCCGCCGTCAAACTGACCCAGCGGCTGGTCGCCCACAGTGATGGAGGAGATGTAGTTGCTGTCCGCACCGACCTGCGTATACCCGTTTTCCTTCAGGGCGGCCACGATGCAGGACATCATGGTGCTGTCGGCGGTCAGTGCGACCTCCTCATCCACCGCAACGCCGTCCCAGAATTTCTTTCCGTTAGGCCACATATCTTCAGTGAAGGTGGTGTTCTCCACGATGACCTGCACCTTGCCGTAGTCGGCAGCCTTGCGCATGGCCACCACGGCGGCCTGATACGCCTTGTCCACCTCGGCGGCGGTAGAGGCGGCCTGAATGGCCTTCACGCCCGCGTCATAGGCAGCCTGTACGCCGTCGCCGGTCAGACCGTTCTTCACGGTGTTCAGGCGGGTGATGGCGGTGTCCTTGGCAGCCTGCGTGTCGCCGCCGACAGGAGCCCAGGTGACGGTCACGGTCACATCGTCAAAGCCCGTGGTGAATTGCAGGAACGTGTCGGGGATCACCTGATTGCACTGGGTGGGAAAGCGCCCCCTGTAGTTGCTGGTGTCGTAGAACGTGGCGTTCCGGCTGGTGGTGTCCGTCTCCAGACCGCTGACCGTGACGCTCTTGACAGCGTACTGAGTGCCGTTGACCGTATAGGTCATGTGGCCCAGCACGCGGGTGGTGTTGCTGCTGTTTTCATCCGGCACATACATGGTCATGCTGGCGTCGGAAATGCGCCAGCCCGTGCCGGTGATGACGCCGGGGCCGTCCTTCTTGCCCGCGCTGATGGCTGCATCGCGGCACAGGAGGTACGCGGCGTAGTCGGGATTCACGCAGGCCACGATGTTCTGCGTCAGGGACGCGGCCTCGGTGATCCGGTCATAAGCCGTGCCGTAGTTGACGCGGCGGGGGGTTTTGAAGGAGAACAGCTGCGCCTGCATATTGCCGCCGATCTCCGGCGTGTACTTGTCGTCCGCGCGGGTATTGTTTTGCAGATAGGCGATCATGTCCGCCAGCGCCGTCTGATCGGCTGCGGGAACCTTGCTGTAATCCTGCCGGAACGTCAGCTTGCGGGGCACGGCAGGGGCCAGCTCCGCGTTGGCGATGGCGTCGTACTTCTTCTGCTCCTTGCCCGTCAGCTGGCCCCGCTGATAGACCGTCATGGCCTCGTAGCAGGATTTCA
>OGGJ01003355.1_pt1 | contig 10148 bp, 4 predicted proteins | sample 1571071 | NCBI WGS metagenome assembly OGGJ01 (sample SAMEA2581954, study PRJEB24529) | metagenome | biome: Human gut stool | place: China | collected 2011
TCGCAGCCGTCACGTCTGGCACTGCTCATTGCATATGCACATTATATCACATCTTTTTTTAATTGCAAACAAATGTTCGCTTTTGTTATAAAAAGAGTTCTCTCCACAGAATGCATTTTCTTATAAAGCAGAAAAAGACACCCATCCACTTCGTACATATTACTTTGTACAAGCAAACAGGTGCCTTTTCCCAACCAGCGATCCTGAAACGATCGCGCTATTTCTTCTTTTGTTATCCGTTATTTATATGAGAAAGTCTTTGCTTCCCACAAAACGCAATGATAAAGTCAGTAACACAATTACTGCTTATCCATGCTCGCTACGATCGCATCCGCAAGTGCCTCAAGCTGTCCTTCCTGCTCCGGTGCCATCGCCGATTTTATGGTGATCTGCGTATCCAGAATCGTCACATTTTTCAGTTCCGCCAGTTTTTCTCTCATCTGCTTTGCCGTCGTCGGTGCCCAGGTGCCGTTCTCCATCAGTGCTACGGTCTTGTTCTGAACCGCAAGTGCCTTCATGTCGGCGAGCAGGTTCTCCATCACCGGATAGATGCCTCCGTTGTAAGTCGGCGCTGCAAACACCACATGGCTTGCGCGGAAGATCTCACTGATGAGCTCCGACACATGGGTGTTCGAGACATCATAAACGGCAATCTTCTTCACGCCCTTTGCCGCAAGTCTTCCTGCAAGCGCATCCGCCGCCGATGCCGTGTTACCGTACATCGTTGCATACAGAATCACAACCGCCTGATCCTCCGCCTCATAGGTGCTCCACTTCTGATATTTTTCCAGAATATAGCCCAGATTCTCCCGCCAGATGGGTCCGTGGAGCGGGCAGATCACTGCGATCTCCAGCCCGGAGGCTTTCTTTAACAATGCCTGCACCGATGCACCATACTTTCCGACGATATTCGTGTAATATCTTCTGGCATCATCCAGCCAGTCGCGGTCAAAATCGACTTCATCCGCAAAAATATTGCCGTTCAATGCGCCAAACGTTCCGAATCCGTCCGCAGCAAAAAGCACCTTGTCCTTCTCATCATAGGTTACCATTACCTCCGGCCAGTGTACCATCGGCGCCATCACAAAGTGCAATGTATGCGCACCGGTTACAAGCGTATCTCCCTCTTTTACCGTCACGGCTCTCTCCGCGAAATCCGTTCCGAAGAACTGTTTTATCATTCCAAATGTCTTGGTGTTTCCGACCACCTGCACTTCCGGGTAACGGCGCACCAGATCCCCGATCATCGCACAGTGATCCGGTTCCATGTGATTGACAATCAGATAATCCAGTTTCCGTCCGTCGAGCACATGCTCCAGATTTTCAAAAAACTGTCCCGCCACGGACGCATCGACTGTATCCAAAAGCACCGTCTTCTCATCCAATAATACATAAGAGTTGTAGGATACCCCGCGCGGAATTGGAAATATATTTTCAAACAGCGCCAGTCTTCTGTCACTGGCTCCAACCCAAACGATATCCTCAGTCACTTTTCTTACGTTGTACATAGTGTTCCTCCTTCTGTCCGGCAGTCTGCCGTCTCATATTCTACCTGTTTGGTATGAATTATAAATCAGATTTCTGGAAATTGCCACCCAAAAATGCACTCTGTATGTATTTTTCTGCATACAGATGAAAATATGCAAAAAGAGCATTCCCGGCAATAATTATCTACCTGAAATGCTCTCTCTTCCTTATGCTGTTCTGTCGACTTTTCTGCCGGATAAACAGCGTTCTGCCGTCCGCCCGTCATTGCAGTCTGCCGTTTGCAGCACTCCTACTGCGCTGCGTTTCTGCCGCAGCACTGCTTATACTTCTTGCCGCTTCCACACGGACACGGATCGTTCGGATATACCTTTGCCGCAGCACGCTTCTTCGGCGTGTTCGTCGCAGACTCATCCTTGTTCGTTCCGGTCACTTTCGCTACCTGCTCACGCTCAACCTTCTGCTCAATCTTCACATGATACAGTAGCCGGATCGTATCCTCCTGAATGCTCGCCGTCATCTCGTCGAACATGTCAAATCCTGCCATCTTGTACTCGACAAGCGGATCTCTCTGTCCGTAGGACTGCAGTCCGATACCCTGACGAAGCTGATCCATATCATCAATGTGATCCATCCACTTGCGGTCGATCACCTTCAGGAGAACGACACGTTCAAGTTCACGGAACTGCTCCGGCTCAGGGAACTCCGTCTCCTTCGCCTCATACAGCTTCACTGCACGCTCCTTTAACAGATGCTTCAGTTCCTTATTATTCTTAACGCTGTCCACGTCCTCCGGCGTCACTGCCTGCATCGGAATCATGGAGAGGATCAGCTGGTTCAGTTCATTCAGATCCCACTCTTCCTTCGGAATATCAGAAGAAATACAGGTATCTACACAATTTTCCACACGATCCGTGATCATCTTGAAAATCGCATCGCGCATGTTCTCTCCGTCCAGTACGCGGCGGCGCTCCTTGTAGATAATCTCTCTCTGATCGTTCATAACCTGATCATACTCAAGAAGATTCTTTCTGATACCGAAGTTGTTGCCCTCGATCTTCTTCTGCGCTTTCTCAATCGCAGATGTCAGCATCTTATGCTGGATCTGCTCACCTTCCGGAACACCGAGTGCATTGAAAATGTCCATCAGCTTCTCAGAACCGAACAGACGCATCAGATCGTCTTCAAGAGAAATGAAGAACTGGGACTCACCCGGATCTCCCTGACGTCCGGAACGACCGCGCAGCTGGTTATCAATACGTCTGGATTCATGACGCTCTGTACCGATGATCTTCAAACCGCCTGCAGCCTTCGACTCATCATCCAGCTTAATATCGGTACCACGTCCTGCCATGTTGGTCGCGATCGTCACCGCTCCATGCTGTCCGGCACCGGCTACAATCTCAGCCTCTTTTTCATGGAACTTTGCGTTCAATACCGTATGCGGAATTCCCTCGCGCTTCAGCATGCCGCTGATCAGCTCGGAAGTATCGATATTGATGGTACCGACAAGTACCGGCTGTCCCTTTTCATGGGATTTTACCACTTCCTCCACAACCGCCTTGTATTTTTCATTCTTTGTCTTGTATACAACATCATGATGATCGATACGGGCGATCGGGCGGTTGGTCGGGATCTCGACGACGTCCATGCCGTAGATGTCGCGGAACTCCTTCTCCTCCGTCAATGCGGTACCGGTCATACCTGCTTTCTTCTCAAACTTGTTAAAGAAGTTCTGGAATGTGATCGTTGCCAGAGTCTTGCTCTCTCTCTTGACCTTCACATGCTCCTTCGCCTCAATCGCCTGATGAAGTCCGTCTGAATAACGGCGTCCCGGCATGATACGTCCGGTAAACTCATCTACGATCAGGATCTCGTCATCCTTAACTACGTAATCCTGGTCCTTATGCATCAGGTTGTGTGCACGGAGTGCAAGGATGATATTGTGCTGGATCTCCAGGTTCTCCGGATCTGCCAGGTTCTCGATATTGAAGAATTTCTCAACCTTCTTGACACCCTGCTCGGTGAGGTTGACGATCTTGTCCTTCTCATTGACAACGAAATCACCAGTCTCGACAACTTCCTCGCCCATGATAGCTGCCATCTTGGTCATCTCATGGCTGGCTTCACCACGCTCAAGCTGCTGTGCCAGGATATCGCATACTTCGTAAAGTTTGGTGGATTTGCCGCTCTGTCCGGAAATGATAAGAGGTGTACGTGCCTCGTCGATCAGGACGGAGTCGATCTCATCGATGATGCAATAGTGCAGATCTCTCTGTACAAGCTGCTCTTTGTAGATAACCATGTTGTCACGAAGATAATCGAATCCAAGTTCGTTGTTTGTTACATAAGTAATGTCGCATCCGTATGCTGCACGGCGCTCTTCCGGTTTCATGTCGTTGAGGACAACGCCTACAGTCAGTCCGAGGAATTCATGGACTTTACCCATCCACTCGGCATCTCGTTTAGCCAGGTAGTCGTTGACAGTTACGATGTGGACACCTTTTCCCTCCAGTGCATTTAAGTAAGCCGGAAGGGTAGATACCAATGTTTTACCTTCACCGGTTCTCATCTCTGCGATACGCCCCTGATGAAGAATAATTCCACCGATTAACTGAACACGGTAGTGCTCCATATTTAATACTCGCTTTGCTGCCTCACGTACGGTTGCAAATGCTTCCGGAAGTAAATCATCCAGTGTTTCGCCTTCTTCCAGACGTTTTTTATACTCCCTTGTTTTCCCACGAAGTTCTTCATCGGAAAGCGCCTGCATAGATGGACGAAGGGAATCAATCTTATCTACAATCGGCATGATACGTTTTAATTCTCGCTGGCTGTGAGTACCAAACATTTTCTCAATTATATTCATACTTAATTATACTCCTGATTTTATTACTAGCTTAAACATAAGTGTCATACTGTAAGCGTATCTACACTATACCACAGTACTATTTATTGTATCACTTTCCAGTAACGAAAACAAGGGCAGGAATTATGAAATTCCCGCCCTCGTAGCTCTGATTTTTACCAGTTAATTACTAACTGCTTTGTCATCTTTCCTGTTAAAGCTTCACTTCTCTTATCCGGACCGTTTGTTCCGACAAAGAGAACACTGGAAGAAGAATCGAAAATCTTTTCTCCTTCGTCATTTACGACTTTATAAGCTTCTTTTGAAACTGTAATGGTCAGCTCTTTTTCTTCCCCTACTCCAAGAGAAACTTTTGCAAATCCGCACAGAGCCGGATTTACCGGTGCATACTTGGAATCCTGATTCTTGATATACACTTCTACTACATCTCTTGTTGCTACTTCAGAATAATTTTTCACGGTAACGCAAATTTCAGCATCCTGCTCTTTTTCCGGTGCTTTTGCAAATTCTGCCTTTTCCACCTGCACATCCCCATAGCTTAAACCATATCCAAATGGATATAATGGTTCTTCGGTCAGATAACGATAAGTTCTGCCCTTCATAGAATAATCTGTGAAATCTGGCAGTTGATCTAAGGTACGATAGAAGGTAATCGGCAGTTTTCCACTTGGAGAAACTTCGCCAAATAAGATATTTGCCAGTGCTTTTCCACCCTGTGAACCCGGATACCATGCCTGAATGACTGCCTCTGCTTTTTCTTCTGCCTCAGAAAGATTCATGGCACTTCCGGTAAAGTTGCATACAATTACTTTTTTACCGGTTTCTAATACTGCATGCATCAGTCTCTGCTGACTCTTTGGAAATTCAAGATTCTCTTTATCTCCGGACGCATAAGCATTTCCGGTATCTCCCTCTTCTCCCTCAAGTGATTCGTCCAGACCAATACATAGTACAACCACGTCACTATGCTCTGCTACGCTGAGTGCTTCTGCAATTCTGTCATCTTCCTGTGCAAGCGCTTCTTCTTTATCCAGAAATAAATGACTTCCTTTTGCATACATGACTCTTACATCATCGCCGACATAATCCTGAATTCCTTCAAGTGCTGTAATATAACGGGAAGCTGTCCCATGATAATTTCCATCCAGAGAGCTTCTGTTATCTGCATTTGGTCCGATAACACCAATAATCTTAAGTTCTTCTTTTTTGAGCGGTAAGATTCCATTATTCTTAAGAAGAACAATACTTTCTTCTGCTGCTTTTCTGGAAAGTTCCAGATGTTCTTTGGATTCTACTGCTGTATACGGAATCTTATCAAATTCAGTCTCGTCGAACATTCCAAGCAGAAATCTTGTAGTAAAGAGACGGATTGCAGCCTCTTTTACTTTTTCTTTTGTGGTCAGTCTTTTATTTAATGCTTCTTTTAAACACAGATAAGTACAGCCACAGTTTAAGTCACAGCCTTTATTTAATGCCAGTGCTGAAGATTCTACACCGTTTTTGGTTACCATATGGTGTTCATGAAAATCACGGATTGCCCAGCAGTCTGATACATAATGACCTTCAAATTTCCAGTCTTCACGAAGAATATGTTCCATCAGTTCTTCACTTGCACAGCACGGTTCTCCGTTTGTACGGTTGTAAGCTCCCATCACTGCTTCTACATCCGCTTCTTTTACGCAGGCTTCAAAAGCCGGAAGATAGGTTTCATACATATCTTTCTTGTTTGCTTTTGCATCGAAAGAATGACGAAGTGCTTCCGGTCCGGAGTGAACTGCAAAATGTTTTGCACATCCTGCTGTCTTTAAATATTCTCCATCACCCTGCAGTCCTTCGATAAATGGAACTGCAAGTCTGGATGTTAAAGTCGGGTCTTCCCCATAAGTTTCATGTCCTCTTCCCCATCTTGGGTCACGGAAGATATTTACATTTGGAGACCATAAAGTAAGCCCTTTGTAAATGTCTCTATCTCCATGCTTTATAGACTCATTATATTTTGCACGTGCTTCTTCTGAAATAACAGAAGCCTCTGCCTTCATTAAATCTGTATCCCACGCTGCCGCCATTGCGATTGCCTGTGGGAATACGGTTGCTGTACCGGCTCTTGCTACTCCGTGAAGTCCTTCATTCCACCAGTTATATGCAGGAATTCCAAGTCTTTCAATTGCCGGAGCATCAAATTTTAACTGACTTGCCATCTCATCTACTGTCATCTGTGAAACCAGTGCTTCTGCCCGTTCTCTTGCTTTTTTTCTGTCTCTCATCTTTTTCCTCAATTCCTCTCTTTATTTACCAGCAGACTATTTTATTAGCAGACTTTAATTACACCTTTTACGATATCTGCTTTATTCTTTACGCAGGAATCCAGTGCATTCTGAATATCATCTAACTCAAAGTAGTCTGTTACGATATCTTTGATATTGATTTTTCCGGAAGCAACTGCATCGATTGCCATCGGATAAATATTTCTGTAACGGAATACAGTTTTAAATGTCAGTTCTTTGTCAAGTGCCATACCGATTGGCAGTGTCATTTCACCGCTTGCACTGTATCCGACAAATACGATAGTTGCGCCTTTATTTGCACCTTTTATTAACTGGGAAGCTGTAATCTGAGAACCTGCGGTTTCGATTCCGAGGTCAAATCCTCTTCCACCTGTCAGTTCCATAATGCGGGCAACCGTATCTTCTTCTTTTCCGTTGATAACTGCTGTTGCTCCAAGTTCCAATGCTTTCTGCAGACGTTTTTCCATAATATCAACTACAATTACATTAGATACACCCATTGCTTTCAAAGAAAGCAGAGTTACAAGACCGATGCATCCTGCACCTGTCACAACTGCTGTCTGTCCAAGATGAGCGCCTCCCTGATTTGCAGCATGCATACCAACTGCTAATGGTTCAATTAATGCACCTTCCATTGTACTTACGTTTTCCGGAAGTTTGAAACAAAGGTCAGCTTCATGTGCAACATACTCCTGGAATACACCGTCTACCGGCGGAGTTGCGAAGAATACAACGTCTTTACACAGATTGTATTTACCCTGTTTGCAGAATTCGCATTTTCCACAGGTTTTTCCTGGCTCTAAGGCAACTCTGTCACCAACTTTTAAGTGTTTTACATTTTCGCCAACTTCCACAACAGTACCACCTGCTTCATGTCCCAGTACGAAAGGAGTTTCTACGATAAAATCTCCGATTCTTCCTGATTCATAGTAATGTAAGTCAGAACCACAGATTCCTACATATTCTACTTTTACAAGTACTTCATCACTCTTCGGTGTCGGAACTTCACGTTCCTGAATTTCTACTTTCTGTAAATCTGTCATTACTGCTGTCTTCATTTTCATTTTAACTGCCATTGTCTTGTTCCTCACTTTCTTTTTTTATTTTTCTATTGATAATGTTACTCTGCTACATTCTTTTTCCCCGAGATAAGAAGTGTCTCTTTCCATGTCTTTTGGATAAACAACCAATCTCTCCAATACAAGTCCCGCTTCTCTTGCGGAAACTGTAATTTTATTCAAACCTTTTTTCAAAGCAATCTCTGTACTTCCTGCATGTTCCTGATTCAAAACTGCCTGTTCCCATGGAATGCAGCCCGGTTCTCCACCTTTATAGCCATCCTCTGTAAATGTAACCAGCTTATCCACCTCGCCATTTACAGAAACTCCCATAGAAAGTTTTCCTCCATAAATCAGTGGATTTGCAGGAGAAGTATAAAGTTTTAAGATGCACTCTTTTTCTTCTTCACTAAAGAGTTCATACGTTACAGACGGAGCATTTTCTTTTGAATCAAACGCCGCCGTTACCGGAAATGCCTTAATTCCGCTTTGATATTTCCCAAAGTCGTATAACTCTTTAAATTCTACAGTTTCTTTCTCATATGTTCCTGCATTTTTATCTGCATAATGAATTGCATCGATTACAAACATGCCATGTTCTGCAAGAAATGCACCTTTCGGAAGTGCACTGGTATCTTTTTTCAGTGCTTTTACCAGAACCGGAACAAACTCAGTTTCCGTCTTAATTTCAAAACTGCAGGATACTTCTTCTCCAAGCGGAAGGTTTTCTTCTTTTAAAGAAATTTCAACTTCGTCCTGAAGTGCAGTCTCTCCGGACATTTTGGAAAATTCCAGCCATTCGCATGAAGTTTCATCCTGAGATTCATGTGCAATTCCATCCAATCCGACTTTTCTTGCGCCTTCCTGTATCTTCCATTTTACGCTTCCCTGACCACCGTTAGCAATTTGAATTTTAGCCTTTTTGCTAGAAGAAACTACGAAATCATCAATCACAAGTGTAATCGGGAAATACTGGTTCGTATAATGCTGGGTTTTATCTGCTCTTGTCACGACCAGTCTCGGTTTTTTCGGAAGACGAATTACGTGACGCACCGGATATCTCCAGTCTTCATCATTCCAGTTTGTAAATCCAATATGAGAAGCCAATTCCATTCCTGCCCATTTTCCATCTTTAAATGCTGCCATCTGAGCTTTTAAGGCTTCATCTTTTTCAATACAAGCTTCCACTAACTTGTCATACTCATTTGCAACTGCCTTTCCCTGAGAAGCATATAAGTGGTTTTTTCCAGAATAAAGATGCATTTTCAGTAAATTAAAGGATGCTTCTGCTGAGAAATAAATCATGCTGAAGTAAGCATCTCCCATACCACGCTCCTCTAAAGTTTTCCACAGCCTTTCATTCTTTTCTTCGAGTTTTCCACAAAAAGATAACTGTTTTTCACATTCTAAGTAATGTGCCGGATGGTAAACCGTATCATTTAAAGATTCCGGTTTTCTTAATGCATTGATTTTTAAATAGCCTTCTAATACTTCCTGAATTTCTTCTCGCTCTTCTTTTGAAGTATAGCTTCCGAACATGGATGAAATCCATGCTTTGGTATACTCTTTTGTGCTGTTTGGAGCAGAAGAACCCCATTTTTCAAAGTCATAAGCCAAATCCATAAAGTAATTTAACGGAAATTCCTGGAATTTCACATCTCCGACATTGACAATCCAGAGTTCTCTTACTCCGTATTCATAAGCTTCTGTCATCTGCTCCCAAATCTTGGAAAGTTCGGTAGAAGAAACCCATTCATAAGAAACAGGGTCTCCATGATAATCCAGATGGAAATACATTCCAAATCCACCTTTATGATTTCTCTCAAATGCTTCCGGAAGTGCTCTCATATTTCCCCAGTTGTCTTCGCAAAGCAGTAAGGTTACGTCCTCAAGTTCTTCAAATCCACGCAGTCCTTCTTCGCTTCCACCACCAAAATAGTAATCTTCTACTTCTTTATAAACTGCAAATAACTGCGGAACTTTCTTTCCGTCTGTTTCCAGATGTTCATGAATCATCTCACGCTGTTTTGTAATAATTTCTTTTAACAGACGTACATTATCGGAAATCAGAGAATCTTCGCCCAGCATCTTGCTGTCGTTTTCTCCTCTCATTCCGACTGTTGGAAATACATTGTGACCGATGCTTCGTTTCACACCGTCCTCCCAGAATCTTAAGATTCCTTCTTTGTTTGTCACATAGCTCCATGCATCTCCATACGGACTTTTCGGTCCTCTCACCTTGCTGTATTCTGCACCGGAACGCATACAAGGTTCATGATGAGACATTCCGATATAAATTCCGTATTCATCAGCCAGTTTCATAGACTCCAAATCCGGACCGTCTAACATAAAGTTTTCCGCCCACATCGCCGGCCATAAATAATTTCCTTTCATACGGAGGAGGTATTCAAAAATATGGTCATACATTTTTGCATTAAAACTTCCAAAATG
>OGGJ01003356.1_pt1 | contig 10142 bp, 8 predicted proteins | sample 1571071 | NCBI WGS metagenome assembly OGGJ01 (sample SAMEA2581954, study PRJEB24529) | metagenome | biome: Human gut stool | place: China | collected 2011
AAAGAGTTATGCTATCTAACATACATCAAAAAGAGGTAAGATAACACCCTCTGCAAAAAAGGTATCGTTATCTTACCTCAACAAAGTTTGTGCCGGAATAACCATCGTCCTCGTCATAATGGCGGTATCCGTGAAATAGGTGTCACGGACAGCGAACTGTTCCAGCACTTCGACGGGCAGTTCGGAAAAATAGACCTCTCGGTTTCTTTTCCGTGCCAGCGCGTCCTGATAGTCCCGCGCTTCGTTCCGCAGTACCTTTTTGCAGAAGCAATCAAAGGCACGGGCAACTCCTACATCGTGCGAATGAGGTTTCATGTATTCACCTCCCTTCGCGTCCGCAAAGGCGGGTGATACGGTTTTCTTCCCCTTTCGCCACTAAAACGGTCTGCATCATGCGTTTTGGCAAACGCGCAGAAAAATTTTTGAAAAAATTCTTTAGAAAGAATCCATGCGCTGCACCTCCTATTTCATCGTTGCGTTGCAAGGGATAGATACAGGAGGTGATCGACAGCCGACACAAAACCCAAGAAAACGACAAAAAACGCCTGTCTGCAAAATGCAGACAGGCGTAGAAGAATTATAAAATCTATTCACATGATTTCTGTGTTCATATTCATACCCAGAATACCCCGACGGCGGGTACGAACTTTTTTTGACTGGTGCAGATCACAGGAGAAATAGAATAGTAAAGTAGACACGGCAAAATAACCTCCCATCGGTTGCCGTGGCTCTGCAAGTCGTCATTGGTTTGTGTTAACGCAAAGAAACGGCGGCCCTGAGTCCATCAAAACCGCCGACAGAATAATGAGCTAAATGTGCGCAGGAAATCATCTGCCCCGTCCAACGGTTTTTTTCTTTCCCCGGACGGGGCAGTATTTGATAGTAGTTTTGTTTCTCCTCAAATGGCAATTAAGCAGCCAATTAAACGTTTGTAATATTACTGTGCAAACTGACTCATATACAATGCTTCGTATTTTCCATGTTGTGCCATTAACTCTTCGTGGCTGCCATGCTCAAGAATATCACCATGTTCCATGTAAAGGATCATGTCAGCATCCCGAATCGTAGAAAGCCGATGGGCAATCACAAAAGAAGTACGTCCGTGCATCAATTTTGCAAGTGCTTTTTGGATAAGCTGCTCCGTATGCGTGTCCACGTTGCTGGTGGCCTCGTCCAAGATCATGATTTCCGGGTCAGACGCCATCGCTCGGGCGATGGTCAGCAGTTGGCGTTGACCTTGTGAGATATTTTCCGCCCCTGTGGAAAGTTCAAAATCATAACCGCCTGGCAGGGTCTTGATGAAGCTGTCCACGCTGGCGGATCGTGCGGCGGCGATGATTTTTTCCTCCGGCAGATTGTCCTGCGCGTAAGCTATGTTGTCCCGGATGCTGCCTTCAAAGAGCCAGGCATCCTGGAGCACCATGCCAAAGCGATCCCGTAGCTCGTGACGGGTCATTTCCTTGGTGTCTACCCCGTCCACTAAAATACTACCGCCGTCCACATCGTAGAACCGCATGAGCAGATTGATGAGGGTGGTTTTGCCAGCCCCGGTGGGGCCCACGATGGCCACTTTCTGACCGGACTTCACCGTGATGTTCACATCATGCATCAGCTGGTGCTCCGGGGAGTAACCGAAGGACACATGGCGAAATTCCACCGCGCCCGTGCTGACCTGAGGCATCAGTCCGGGAACAGGGTCTGGTGTCTCTTCCGAGGCATCCAGCAGAGCGAAAATGCGCCCTGCGGCAGCGGACGCTGCGCTGAAACTGCCCGCCATCCCCGCAATGCTGGTGAAGGGCTGGGAGAACTGCTTGGTATACTGGAGCATGGCTTGCACGTCGCCGATCCGCATCTCACCACGCAATACGGACAGACATCCCAGCAGGGCGCTGACAGCGTAGCCAAGGTTATTTACCAGGTCGGTGATTGGAGTGACCTTACCAGATGCAATCTCGGCACTCTGAGCGGTACGCTGGAGTTCCCCATTGATTCGATCAAACTCCTCTTTTGCTCGATCCGTGTAGTTGAACACCGACACCAGCTCCTGCCCTTGGTACACCTCCTCGATGTAGCCGTTGAGCTGTCCCAGGAGTTCCTGCTGCCGGGCGTAGTGTATGGCTCCCGTTTTCATAACGCCTAGAGAGGCCAGCAGAGACACCGGCACCATAACCACTGCGATGGCCGCCAGTATAGGACTGGTTGTGAACATCATCACCAGGATACCCACAGCGGTGACCACCTGGGTGACGATTTGGGTCAGGTTCTGGCTCAGGGCGTTGTTCACCGTGTCCACATCGTTGGTGATGGTGCTGAGGATTTCCCCCTGGGTATGAGAGTCGTAATAGTCCAGCTTCAGGTGGTGCATCTTCCGGTCAATATCACCCCGCAGAGTCTCCATAACGCAGGCGGTCAGCTTAGTCATGCTGAAGCTTTGGAGAATGGCGAAAAGCTGGGCCACAAGATAAAGGGCTATCAGCGTCACGAGCAGCCAGACGATCGTTTCCCAGTCGAAGGAGCCGCTTGCCACGCCATCGTACAGTTCCGAGGTGATGCCGCCCGTCACCGCTGGGGTCAAAACGGTAAACAGGGTACTCAGGACAGCGGCGATCATCACTAGAATCAGGCGGAGCTTGTACCGTCCCAGATAGTGGAACAGCCGTTTAAACGCATTCCAGTTCATGTTTCACTTCCTCCTCTCCCAGCTGCAATTCAGCAATCTCCCGGTAGAGCGGACATGTATGTAGCAGTTCCCGGTGCTTGCCTCTCCCCACGATCTGTCCGTCCTCCATCACCAAGATACGGTCAGCATCCAGGATAGAACCCACCCGCTGAGCCACAATGAGCATGGTGGAATCCCCCATGCTCTCCCGCAGGCGCATGCGGAGTGTTTTATCTGTTTTCACATCCAAGGCGGAAAAGCTGTCATCAAACAGGTAGATTTCTGGTTTTTTTACGACAGCCCGAGCAATAGCCATGCGTTGGCGCTGGCCGCCGGACAAATTGGTGCCGCCTTGAGCGATTTCGGCGTGGTAGCCGTCCGGCTTCTGTTCGATGAACTCGTCGGCGCAGGCGATGTAGGCCGCTTGCCGCCACTGTTCCTCACTGCTGTCCTGATCTCCAAAGCGCAGGTTGGAGGCCACGTCTCCGGAAAAGAGTACATTCTTCTGGGGGATATAGCCGATCAGATCCCGCAGCTCGTTCAATTTATATTGTTTTACATTCATATCGTCCACATAGACATGGCCTACCGTGGCGTCGTAAAGCCGCGGGATCAACTTGAGGATGCTGGACTTGCCGCAACCGGTGCGCCCGATAATGGCGGTGACCTCCCCGGCCCGGCACTCGAAGCTAACATCCTTCAGCACTGGTTCGTCCGCCCCAGGATAGGTAAAGGTCACATGGTCAAAGGCCACACAGGCGCGGCCTTTGCGCAAGGCGGCACTGTATCTGCCGTCCTTGATGGAACTCTCGGTATTCAGCACTTCTGCGATGCGCTTAGCGCAGGCATAGGACACAGGAAAGAGCATAATGACCAATGCCAGCATCATGATAGCGGCAAGGATCATGCTGATATACTGGCTGTTGGCCACCAGGTCACCCACTGCCATCTCCCCGGCGGACACATACCAGGAACCCATTCCCATGACCGCTGCTGTAGTCACACCAAAGATCACCTGAATCACCGGCATCAGCAGTGCGGTCACCCGCCCAGAGAGAATGGTCATGGAGGCCAGTTCTCCATTGGCTTGGGAAAACCTTTCCATTTCTTTCCCTTGCCGATTGAAAGCCCGAATCACCCGTACCCCCTCCAGTGTTTCCAGAAAGATCTTGTTCAGTCGGTCAATCCGCTGCCGCAGGGTCACCGAGTAGCGGGAAACAAAAATCAGAATGACACCTACGCCAATGATGAGGGCGGGAATGGCCAAGCTCAGCACGGAACTGAGTTCGCCGCCGGTCAGAGAAGAGAGTACCAGCCCAGCCACCGCCATCAGCGGTGCAGTCACCCCCAGCCGCAACAGCAATGAGAGAAACATTTGGATGTTGGTCACATCGGAGGTACTGCGGGTCACTAGACTAGCGGTGCCAAACCGCTCCATTTCAGCGGCGGAAAAATCTTGCACCTGATGGAATATCTCACGCCGCAAATCAGCGGCAAATTTAGTGGACACCTTGGCGGACAGCACCGTGGCTGCCATGTTGAAAAGACAGCCCAGAATGGCCAGGGTTGCCATCACCGCCGCAATGATTAGGATGGTGTTTCGGTTTTCTCCGGCCACTCCGATGTCAATCATACTGGCCAGGGCAGTAGGCAGCAGCATGGCTGTCACAGCGGAGAGCAGCATCAGCGCCAAGAGGGCGGCCACATGCTTTCCGCTGAGTTTTACACGGGAAAAAATCGTACCCATAGTTTTCCTTTCTGCTCGTCGTACTCGCATTTTAGCTTGACAGGGCAAATAACAAATGATAGTATAAATGAAACGATAGTATCATAGATGCTATGAATATCACAGAAGCAGGCGTTGTCAATAGTCCGAGCGAAAGTGGAACAAATGACAATCCTTGTTTCAATGATACGCAATTAAAGGAGACGTTTCTTATGCGAAGGACAACGGCTACAACAGACTATCTGAAAGAATGTATGGGTACAGCGTTGCTGGAACTAATGAAAGAAAAACCCATTGAAAAAATCAGTATTGAGGAGATGACTGCCAAGGCAGATGTAGGTCGCTCCACTTATTTCCGTTATTTCAAAAGTAAAGATGAAGTTCTGTCTTTCAAAATCACATGTCTGTGGAAGCGCTTTTCCGACGAACACGGTGCTACCAACTTCGCCACTGGTAGTTATGACGGCATCAGGCTGTTTTTTGAATTTTGCCTTTCCACTCGTCCTATTTGTGATCTGCTCTACTCAGCTGATCGCCAATATGTGATTCTAAACTTCTATTTACAAGAAGCGGCATCCATTGTCGCTAATGCCGATGCCAAAACGCACTACTTTATCCAATTTATTACATATGGATTGTTTGGGCTTATGAATGCGTGGGTATTACGAGGCTATAAAGAAACCCCACAGGAAATGGCACAAATAGTTTGCGATTGGGAAGCATCTTCGGAGGAGAAATAACATAGAGGGGGGTAAACATATGGGAAAAATCATTCGACGCATTCTAACAATTATTCCAGCGGTGGCTTTACAATCGCTCTGGCTTTTGCTGTTGATGAAATGGCTGACCCCTTACGCACCGATTATTGTGTCACTGCTTTCCGTTGCAGCGTTTTTCTTGGTGGTATTTATTATTATAAAGAGAGATGAAACCGCTTATAAATTGCTTTGGCTGCTGGTTATTCTGTCACTACCTTTGGTAGGAGCGTTACTATATCTGCTCTTTGGAAATAAACGGACGGCCCGCCCTCTAAAAAGGCGCTTGCAGCAAGTTCAAAAGAGTTGCAATCCGCAGCCTCTTCCAATAAAAGAAGCGCCCTTTGACGGCGAAAAACGCATGGGGCAAACAGTGCGGTGGCTGGAAGAAAAAACGCAATATCCGATGTGTGCAGTTGAGCAGGTTCGTTACTATCCGTTGGGCGATAATATGTTCCCTGATATGCTTGCCGATTTGAAAAATGCAAGAAACTCGATTTACGTAGAATACTTCATTATTGAGCCGGGGCATATGTGGGACGCAATCGTGAACGAACTGGAAGTAAAAATGGAGCAGGGCGTTGATGTACGTGTGATATACGATGATCTTGGCAGTATTTCTTCGTTCAATTTCAGTAATGTCCGTGAACTGAAAAAGAAAGGCATTCCATGTATTCCTTTTAATCCTTTCCTTGCCTTAAAAGGAACTGCAAACTATCGCGATCATCGCAAAATGCTGATTATTGACAACGAAGTTGCTTATAGCGGAGGTATCAACTTATCAGATCGGTATATCAATTTGGAACATCCCTATGGACACTGGAAGGACACAGGCTTTCGGATTACTGGTGAGCCAGTAAAAAATTTTACCCATATGTTCTTGACCTTTTGGAACGCATTTTCGCTGGAAAAAGAAGCAGGACAGCTTGCAATGCCCACATATCCCAAAAGGTATCCTGCGCCGCCGCACACATTTGATGGTTATGTGCTTAGTTACTACGATTCGCCCCTTAACCATGAAGCTACCAGTAATCAGCTCTTTATTGACTTGCTTTCTCAAAGCACGGATTACGCATGGTTTTTTACACCGTATCTTATGCTTGGCGATGACTTGATGGATGCAATGATTTCCGCTGCTCAACGTGGTGTAGACGTGCGGATCATTATGCCCGGCATCCCTGATAAGAAGCTGATTTTCCGTATGTCTCGGAGCTTTTATCAGGTGTTGCTGACTGGCGGCATCAAGATTTATGAGTATACTCCCGGCTTCGTTCATGCAAAGAGCTTTGTATCAGACGACAAAGTTGCGACGATAGGAACTGTCAATCTGGACTACCGCAGTCTCTTTCTCCACTTTGAAAACAATTCGTTCTTTTATCGTTCCAGTATTATTGCAGCAATAAAGGACGATTTCATCGCTACACAGGCAAAATGTAAAGAGGTAAAGCCCTATGATATGAAACATTATTCGCGCCGCTGGGTCGTAGATGGTGTCCTTCGTATTTTCGCACCGCTATGTTGAGGTTTTTATGAAGCATTTTCTTATGTGTCTGCTATATATCGCGGCGTTAGGGGTTCTCTCCTTTGTAGTGGGGCGCTTGATCCCGAAGCATTGGTTTCACGCCGATCGTTTTCCTTGGGTCTGCCACCCGGCAGAGCAAAAACTATGGAAGCGGCTTCATGTTCGGAAATGGCAGGCAAAGATCCCCGATATGAGCCGCATATTCGTTAAAATCATGCCGGAAAAGAAACTGACAAAGGAAAACTATGAGAACTTGCCGCGCATGATAGAAGAAACTTGCGTGGCAGAGTGGACACATATTCTGTTGTCTATCGCCGGTCTTGGACTGCTGAAAATATGGTCCGGTGTTGGCGGGGTATGTATAACGATTATCTACATTGTGCTGGGTAATTTGCCGTTTATTGTTGTCCAGCGCTATAATCGCCCACGCCTGCAAAAGCTGTTTGCTATGCAGCAAAGGAAAAAATAGGAGATTCAAATGCAAACACTAATTCTAAGCTGCAACACTGGCGCAGGGCATAACTCCTGTGCGCAAGCAGTTCAGGAAGCCTACCACTCTCGCGGAGAAATCTGCAATATTACAGATTCTTTGCAGTTTATTTCAGAAAAAGCATCCACGTTTATTTCTAATTGGCATACCCGAATTTACCGCCATGCTCCAAGGCTTTTTGATGCTGGGTATCAGCGTGCGGAATCTCACGAAGATATTTTTTGTGAGGGAACGCCGATCTATAAGCTACTTTCCTCCGGCGCAGAGCGGATGTATCAATACATCCGCTCTGCAGGCTATGATAATATTATCTGTACTCATGTATTCCCAGCCTTGGCGTTGACAGAAATGCGCCGACAGCACCCATGCTTACAGCTTGTAACGAGCCACATTTCTACAGACTATACCTGCGCTCCCTGCACAGCGGATTCTGCGCTGGACTGGTATTTCATTCCGTCCACTTCGCTGTTAGGTGAGTTTGAACAATGTGGACTTCAACCTCAAAAGCTGATCGCCAGTGGAATCCCTGTGCGGCAGCAATTCTACCAGCGTGTGTCACAAGAAGCAGGAAAAGCCAACGCCGGAATCTCTCCTGCTCATCAGCATATTTTAATGATGTGCGGTAGCATGGGCTGCGGTCCAATGGAGGAGATTATATCGTATCTCTGCCCTTACCTCACAACAGAACAAGAACTTAGTGTTGTATGCGGCACAAATGATGATTTACGCAAAAAACTCCAAAAAAGAACAGAAAAGTATTCTCAAGTTCATGTTCTGGGAACCGTCAATAATGTGCCGCAGCTCATGCAAGCCTCAGACCTATTCCTGACAAAGCCCGGAGGTCTAAGTACATCTGAGGCAATGGCGGCAGAGTTACCAATGGTGCTTATCGATGCAGTGGCTGGCTGCGAGACACATAATCTGAATTTTTTTCTGCGTAATGGAATGGCCGTCACAGCCAATACGCCAAAAGCAATCGCAGACACCACAATAAAAACGCTAAATGCCCCAGTGCTTCTTTCTAAAATGCGCGCGGCAATGCGGTCGCAGACGGAATGTACGGCAGCCGATAAAATCTATGAATGGATATACAGTCATGCAAAGTAATCATATAAAGCCGGAAGTTAATTACCGTGAGTTCCGCATCCATAAACTTAATACACCTGAATTTTCTCACGTCAGGCTATTGCTTTACTGGCCAATTTTCGGCTTGCTGTTTTTGTTTCTTGAGCGGTTGCAACCGCAACGAAATTACTATCCCGTCTATTGTGGACTCGATGATATAATACCATTTTGTGAATGGGCGTTGATTCCGTATCTATTTTGGTTTGTCTTTCTAATCGGTACGTTGGTTTATACTTTTTTCGTCGATGTACCTGCATTTCGGCGTATGATGTATTTTGTGATAGTCACCTATACGATCACGGTTTTGATTTACCTGTTCTTTCCAACCTGCCAAAATTTGCGGCCAGAAGCATTTGTACGCAATAATCTACTTACACGCTTTATTGAATTATTCTATAGTTTCGATACCAATACAAATGTTTGCCCCTCACTTCATGTAATAGGCTCTGTTGCCGCGATGTTTGGGTTATGGGATTGCAAGGCGCTCCAAAGCGTCGGATGGAAAATCGCTGCTACATCAATCGCCGTGTGTATCAGTCTCTCCACCGTTTTTATGAAACAGCATTCTATCATGGATGTTCTCGCTGCATTGCCAGTCTGTTTCTTTGGTTGGTGGATTGCCTATAAGATACTCCCCAATAATAAAACAAACCGATTTCTTACGAGGATGTAATCATGGATAAATCCTACAAAAAGCCGCTTCTACTAATCACGTTTGGGGTGATCTTATTTGCGGCATTCAACAATCTAAACTATGTTGCCAACTTTCTAAAATCGTGTATTGGCTTGCTCGCTCCGATTTTATCAGGCCTTTTGCTGGCCTTTGTTCTGAGTGTACCCGTGCGCGGACTGGCAAAGAGGCTTCGACGAAAGCTGACTAAAGCTACAGATCGGCAAATAGACATGATAAGCCTGTTACTGACGCTGATATGTGTTATTGCGATTATTGCTCTTCTGTGTGTAATTGCGATTCCACAGCTCACTGCATCTGTAAAAAGCATTGCTGCTCTTGTTCAAGAAAAATGGCCTGACTGGGTCGGCTTATTGCAAAGATACGGCATTGACACAGAGAAACTGTCGGCACATTTTGCTGCGCTCGATTGGAAATCTATTCTGCAAAGCATTTCGAGCGAAATGAACACAGTGATTTCCTCAGTTGCCAATGTTGCTGGCTCTACGGTATCTGCGATTGCTGATGTTGCAATTTCACTTGTGATCACATTCTATGTGCTAATTGGATGGCGTGAATTGAGCAGTCAAAGCAAACGGGCACTGTATGCCTACTGTAAGGAATCCGTTGCAGATAGAATTTGCCATATTTCGAAACTTGCACATGACACCTATGCGAAGTTTCTTTCTGGTCAGTGTGTCGAGGTTATGATTCTTGGAACATTGATCTTTCTTTCGTTTTCTGTTGCAGGGATTCCATATGCGGGGCTAACAGCCGTTTTAACTGCCGCCTTTGCATTCGTTCCTTATATTGGAGCATTTCTCTCCTGCGCTTTCGGCATTTTATTTACTTTATTGGCGGCTCCGAACAAGGCGCTCCTATGCTTGATCGTCTATCAGGCAACTCAGTTTGTTGAAAATCAGTTCATCTATCCGCACGTCGTGGGAAACAGTGTAGGGCTATCCCCGTTCTGGACGTTGTTGGCGGTTTTGCTGGGCGGTAAACTGTTCGGTGTCCTTGGCATGATCTTCTTTATTCCGTTAATGGCTCTTGTATCTCAGCTTCTACACGAATCAATCGAACGGCGGCTGCATACCCGCAAACCGGAGCTGTCCAATGTACAAAGCAACTCAGACGAGAATACAGACATATCTCAATGATGTAGCAGGCGTTCGAATAGTTTGTGCGTTTATTG
>OGGJ01003359.1_pt1 | contig 10140 bp, 6 predicted proteins | sample 1571071 | NCBI WGS metagenome assembly OGGJ01 (sample SAMEA2581954, study PRJEB24529) | metagenome | biome: Human gut stool | place: China | collected 2011
CAATTGCAGCTGTAGAAGCAGCAGCAGCTGAAGCAGAACAAGCAGCAGCTCAGGCAGCTGACTCTTTGAATGCAGATAGCACTGCAACTGAAGCTGTAGCTGAATAATTCAGAACAGCCTAGAGAGAATTGAAAGTCTGACATGCTAAAAGCATGCACAGACTTTTTTTTATGCCTTATTTAGCGTATGAGCTTTTCACAAAGGGAGCATCCAGCAAATAATCCAGACTTACCTCGACACTTTTCTCTACGGGCATGCTGTAGCTTTCTATCTCTGCAACAAGATGCTTCACACCAGCTGTCTTTGCATTCTTGAAAATAGCGTCGAAACCAACCATTCCGCTCTGTCCGATTTCTCTGTGATCTTTGATATGGAACATTTTAAAACGACCGGGGTATTTATTAAAATAATCGACCGGACTGTTTTGCCCGCGAACTACCCAATAAACATCCATCTGGAAGAAAACATATTCAGGATTGGTATGCTCAATCATGTAATCATACATCACTTTATCTTCTACCTTCTGAAATTCATGAGCATGATTATGGTATCCGAACGACATCCCCTGCTGTTTGCAACGTTTGCCTATTTCATTGTAATAAGCACAATATGTATCCAACTCCTTAAGTGTTTTAGGCACATCCATCCAAGGAGCTACAATGTAACTCATACCGGCAGCTTTATGATCAGCAATACACTGGTCCCACCATTGAAGTGAACTTGAAAAATCACCGGAAGCTAATTCTTCTTTCGACAATCCTCTTGTGCAATGTGAGGATAAAACCTTCAGTCCGGCAGATTCAACATCTTTTTTAAATTGACCGGGAGTTCTGTCGTAAAACTTTCCATTATTATAATTGGCGGCTTCCACACTGGTATATCCCATTTTCGCCAAGTTCTTCAGAAGAGTAATATAAGCGGCGTCACATTTACCATCCTTATTGTCTACCTTATTCAATATATCTCTGACAGAATAGAGTTGAATCGCTACTTCTTTTTTAGCTTTTGCTTTCGCTTTTGTTTTAGACTGTGCCATGGCTGTAAACGGAATCATTAAAAGAAGAGCCAACGCACATAAATTTATTTGGAGTTTCATGTTTGTAGATAAAGGGGTTCAAGTATTAAAATGAAAAGGCTGTGTCAGAAGTTCGTCGGGCATATCATTCTGTCATTCAGAACTAAACGCCAGTTGATTTTACTTTCAACACAGCCTCTCTTTGAATTATTTACGCGATCAGTCCAAAACTTTCACGCGGATATTGCGGAACCAAACATCGTCACCGTGATCCTGCATTCCGATAAATCCTTCATGGTTTTCACCACCGCAGTTATTCAGCAGTTCGAAAGCCAGCGGCCATTTGTCTTCGCTGAATTTGCTGGCCTGCAACATATCAGTCCATTGTTTTGTCCACAGGTGATATTCAAGAACATTCTCGTCATTCTGTCCGTGAACAACAGTGCCTTTGTAAACCATGATCTTGGCCTTGTTCCATTCGCCGGAAGGTTTCGCATTCTGGGGAACAGCCGGAATCATGTCATACAAAGAAGCCGACTGACGGTTATTGTCCTTACCCAGTTTGGCATCCGGATGATTGTCATTGTCCAATACCTGGTATTCGGGAGCGGAGATATAGATCGGTTCGAGTACATCGTTACCATCCTTGTCCTTGGAAGTCACTTCCTGAGCCAGATAGAAGATACCGGAGTTACCGCCCTTGGAAATCTTCCATTCCATTTCCAGTTCGAAGTTCTTGAATTTGTGAGCGAAGATCAAATCTCCGCCGTCACCGTCCTGCGCTTCACCGCCGCCGGAACCGTTGAACTTGATACAGCCGTCCTCGATAGTCCACTTGGAAGGCACTCTGTCCTTACCGTAACCACGCCATCCGTTGAATGTTTTTCCGTCAAAGATGGTGATGTAACCATCCGCATCTACCGGCAATTGCAGGCTGTCCGTCTCTGCCGCTTTTAATGATTTTGAATATGACAATGCTACTTCGTTTGCCGACTGCTCTTCCTGAGCTGTTCCGGTTTTCTTCTGACCACCGCAAGAAACCAGAACTCCCGCTGCAAGACAACAAGCTAATGGATAAAATACTTTCTTCATAATAATTGCTATTTATTTTTTAATCTTTAATTCCTAACTTACTTTTATCGTGTTATCGTGGCATATCGGGCAGTCTCCAGCCTTCACGATAATTATGTTTCACCAGTTCGGCTGCGAATTGTTTCGCGTTGATCGGATCTGTCCAGGTCTTGTTGAAGGACGGGTGACCGTCATGAATCGTAAATCCGTCTTTGATACAGGTTCTGAGTGTTTCATTATCACCGATATTGGTGAAGCACATATTGGCGCCGTCCCATTCCAGTGTCTTGTTCAAGCCTTGCAGACGGATAGCCAATACACCCATTACTACCATTTCGTTCATCGGTCCCGATTCGGAGAAATCCGCTTTCGGCATCACGCGGTTGGATTTGTCTTCCTTACAAGCACGTACCCAGTCCATCTCATGGGAACACTTGACACGGCGGCATACTTTCGGTGCGTTGGGCACACGGCCTGACAACAAGAAAGGTTGTTCTCCGTAGCAGCCGCAAATCAATGTGTCCTTTGTTCCGTGGAAAATGGTCAGACCACCACCGGGGCCCATCAGCTGTTTTCCTTCCGGGAAACCTTTCGGACGTTCGGGCATCATACCGCCGTCATACCAGTGTACCTCCACTTCCGGCAAGGCAACTTTCGGCATATTGTCGCGGGCGGGGAAAATCATTTTCACATGCTGGGCCTGAGGAGCGCAGGCACTCAACAATAAAGTAGAAGAACCTTCCACCTTGGTAGGATAACCCAGTTTCAGAGCTCTGAACGGCTGATGCAGAATATGGCAGGCCATATCACCCAGTGCACCTGTACCGTAATCCCACCATCCGCGCCAGTTCCAGGGATGATAAACGTTGTTGTACGGGTTCAGTTTGGCAGGTCCGGTGAAAAGATCCCAGTTCAATGTGTTGGGGATGCGGTCCGCCTTTTCGGGTGCATTCAGTCCTTGCGGCCAGATAGGACGGTCGGTGGCGCATTCCACTTTAGTCACTTCACCGATTTCTCCATTCCAGATCCATTCGCAAACAAGGTCGGTACCTTCGCCTGATGCTCCCTGGTTACCCATCTGGGTTACTACTCCGGTGGAAGCGGCAAGTCTGGTCAGCAGACGGGATTCATATACGGAGTGTGTCAGCGGTTTCTGGCAATATACATGTTTGCCCATTGTCATGGCGTCTGCCGTGATAATGGCGTGAGTATGGTCGGCAGTGGCAATGATGACACCGTCAATGGATTTGCCCATTTCGTCGTACATCTTGCGGTAGTCCCAGTATTTCTTAGCTTTGGGGAACTCGTCGAATACGCCTTTGGCATATTTCCAGTCCACATCACAGAGGGCTACGATGTTTTCGGTGCCCTTCACATTGTTGATGTTGGCGTGTCCCATACCTCCGATACCTACGGCTGCGAGGTTCAGTTTGTCGGTTGGTGAAACGTGCCCGTGGCTCATACCTAAGATAGAGCTGGGAGCAATGGTGATGCCTGCTAAAGCGGCGGCTCCCGTTTTAAGGAATTTTCTTCTTGAAAAGTCTGACATGGTTTTATTATTTTAAGGAGTTAGTTATTTGTGGTGGATTACTATGCAGCAACCCATATCCATTTTTCATGTTTTTTCTGCGTTCGCGTATCTGCTCAAGAGTCTGTAAATTACCGATAGCCGGCAAATCATTCATACGCGCATCCTGTAAGAATTTCCACGCATATTCGGATGCGATAGTCGAATCGTACATTAACGGCAGACGGGGATTTCGTTTACCGGTCAACACTGAATCAGCAAACAAATCGCACAGTACATCAATATTCTTCCCACCAAAAGGTTTTTCCACACGAAGTGTCTGATGCACTCCATGTAAATCAACAACAGCGGTTTTGAAGTCATGCGTCATACGCACAATACCTTCTGTACCTATAATATCTACATAAGAATTATGTGTCTGATCTTTGGATAGCTGCCCATAGACAAAGCCTTGCGTGATATCAAAGACTATACCATTTTGAAAAGTTCCGTGACATTGCACCCACCAAGGATCTTTATAGTTCCACATATTCACTCCCTGGGCATTCCATGTTCTATAATCACAGCCTGCATACCAACGGGTAATATCTACATAATGCATTCCGCAATCGTGGAATGCCGGACCTTCATATTCGTGGCCTTCACCAGGAACAAGTCCGGGAGTCATATGGCAAATACGAAGAATTGCTAATTCTCCGATTTCACCTTGTTCAATAAACTGTTTGATAGTCTGGTGATACCAAGAATTGCGTAGATATAAATTGACAGTGGAGAAGCGATCATACTTTTCTGTGAGATTTACTACTTCCCATTCTTTATCAATGGTATCAGACACTGGTTTCTCTGATATGATATGTTTTCCACTTTGAATAGCTTGCTCGATTTGTCTTTTTCCATGGCTGGGGATTTCCAGGACCCGGTGGAAATGATTATCTTTATCTGCGAAGACAATACGTTCATCTGTGATGGTTTTGGATTCGGGTGATAATAATTTGGCAAGTTCTAGAGCATCTGTATTTACATCACAGATGTATACAATGTCCCATTGACCGCTTTTTTGCATTTCTTTTAGATAAAACTGTCCCATGCGCCCAAAACCTATCAGACCAACTTTTATTTTCATGACCAATTATAATATTTACAGGAATATAGATAAACAATTCCAATTTTAGGAAATCAAAAGTCGATAAGCTTTTGGGGCAATATCGACTTTTGATTGAAACAATGATTATAGATTATACTTCGTTAATTCATATGCTATAATACCATGGTCAGTAGTTAACATGTAAACTTGTATAGAGTTACCGTCAGCACTATGACCGATAGCTATGTCGCCTGTTGAGTTTGGATTTTCACCGATTGCATTATAGAATGAAGTCATTCCGGTTAGAGAACTGTTATTCCCATTGGGTCCAGTTGGTCCGAATGCAGGGTCATAATTGTCCAAGCGTGAATCCATTATTTGTGCGTCTGCCATTGCCGTCGTAGTCATAGAAGTTATATTTCCTATGCAAAGGCGACAATATTGAGGTTTGGAAGTTGTGTTGGAATTTTGGACAGCCACTAGTTTTACACCATTAAATTCGGTATATGCTGTACCAATCAGACTACCACCCCACCAATTACCTTTAGGATCAAATATTATCTGACTTCCTTCTTTGGGAGTATAGATCACATTCTTTCGGGCATTGTTGGAGCTCATAATATAATCACATTCGTCTTCTGTTGTCATAGGAATAGGTTTACTTTGCAGGTACCAGCTATAGAGACCTTTGGCTGAGCCATGTACGGAGATAACTTTTCCATCTTCTGTTTTTACCCGAAGAACCCGGTTCATTACACTATTTGCTAATGACATTAATATGGCAGTTCCGTTTGTAATGTCTCCTTTTATAGATACGGTACGTCCCATATCCCACGTTCCTGTAGTTGCAACACTAGCATTGGTACTACGGAACTGAGCAAAAACATCACTAGTGAGAATATCTTCGGACATAATTTTTGTTGGTGGATTGGTAATGCCGTTTTTCCAAACATAAATCTCGAATAACTGATTTTTGCTCCATGGGTTATTAGCTGCACAGAAAGTTATGGCTACCATGTGATTGGCATCATCTTGTGTGATTGCATGGATAAGTCCGGTAGGCAATCCTGTCGTATTAACTTGTATATCTTTCAGATGTTCACCGCTATAACGGTTTAGGACTACAAAGTCTAAGGTTGTACTACTTACTATCAAATAATTGTTAACTATGGCTAGACTACGGTTATTTGTAGGAACGAAACCTCTAGGATCAGCAGGGGTTGTTTGGAATCCGAATAATAAGGATTTATAGCCGATTCTTCCCGGAGCAACGAAAGAAGGAGTTTGGATTTCGACAGTATACTTCTGCTTGGTAACTCCATCTTGTGCGATAACATAGATGTCTGCCATTTGGCTTAAATCAATATAACCTTCTGAATCCATAGCTGTTGATTCAATAGTAGCCCATGGTGAGGTAAATAGTTGTGCCGAACGTATAGCAGCATCAATAGAGGAAGATGTTTTATAAATAACGATAATCCCATTTTCACCTTCGTTCTCAGGTGATTTGATTGTGATCAATGGATTTGGTATATCCGGTAACACTATTTTAGTAATGAGCGCTGATTTTGATTTAGCATAAATTGCTTTGAAAGTGTAAAGGGTTTTTGTTCCATCTTCTTTGATTAATGTAGATTGGAAGCCTGCAACCAAATCATGAATGCCAGAGATTTCAGGCTCGAATCTTGCACCTGTGGGCATGTTTGCAGTAACTTTCATTTGAGTCAAGTCTCCTTGAATTTTTTCAGTATCCGAGATATAATAAGGGACCTGTACTGTGATAGTACCATTTGCTTCATCGACAATAGCATCATATTGCTTGTCTGCATCGGATATTAGAGATCCTTTAACAGAAAGAATATTAATGTTTTCACTATCGCTTCTTACCAAATCATCTGGCTCTTGACATGCAGTAATGAGAAGGATTGAAGCTAATAAACCGTGAAATAAATATTTCATTTTCATAATTCTTCTTTTTAAATAATATTATTTCCACAAATCATTTTGTTCGCAAAGAATGTTAGTTTGCAACTCGCTAAAAGGAATAGGGAAGATAGTATATCTTTCCGGGAACAAACGATCTTGTGTGTCACATTCTACTTTTTCATAAGCGAAATCATTACCTTTTTTCTCTATCTTGATACCATGCAGACGTTTTTGGTTAAGCGTTTGTACGGCAATCCCCCAACGGATCAAGTCAAAATAACGATGACCTTCCAGACCTAATTCACAAATACGTTCTTTGGCTAAATCAGTTAGGTAGTCACTCCAATTATTTTTTTGTTCTAATTGGGGTAATCCTACGCGGTCACGAATTGTTTTTAAATCAGCATATGCTTTTTCGAACTCATTTTTGCGAGCATATGCTTCTGAACGGATCAGATATATTTCTGCCAATCGCATTTCTATCCAATATTGGCCACTTAAGACATTAGTGAAGTTGTATTCAGGGTCATTACTCATGAATTTGCGAAAGATATAGCCCGTAGTTGATCTATGAACATTGTCTTGTCCAGCTGTGGAGAAGTCCATATATCCGTCATCACCGTCAACATATAGCTGTAGAGTGCGTCCTTTCCATGAAGCCCCGTTATATAAAATAGAAGCGTAAAAGCGAGGCTCGCGATTATCAAAAGGTTTGTTTCCATAAACGTTAAGCTTATCCCAGTCAAAAGCTTGATACACACCATTAACTTTAATGTCAAAAGATGATGCATATTCATCTGAAGGAGTAGCTGCAGCTCCGTTATTAGCTCCACCCGTCCATGGCTTAGAGTCAAATGGCGGACAAAAATATGTATCAAAATTATGTTGTTTCTTATTTTGTCCTTTTTCGTAATATACGGGCAATATTAGTTCTTTGTTATTGACAGATGTGAATATCTTATAATAGCTTTCATAACTCGTGCCAGGAAGTAATGTATAGTCTAGTTTTAATACTTCCTCACACGCTTCAATTGCTTTATCCCAGCGTTTCGCATACAAGGCTGCACGTGCTTGCATGCCATAAGCTGCTCCTTTAGTTAAACGTCCGGCGTCACTATTTGCCCATGATTCAGGTAAATCATTAGCGGCTTTTTTGTATTCTTCCAATATGAAATCCCAGCATTCGGTTTCTGATGAACGAGCTTTTGCTCTTTCTTCTGGGCCGTCTATATACTCCTCAGATGTGCGTAGAATTACGCCTCCATGTCGAATAACCAATTCTTGATAAGCAAAAGCACGCATGAAACGGACCTCTGCAGTACGTGCAGCTACTTCTTCCGGATTTAATCCGTTTCCATATTTTTTTAAGTCATAAAAATATTCATTCAACTGGCGGATACGAGTATACATATCATTCCAGTTAGAACGGAAATTGCCTTGAGGAGTTACGAAGTTACTTTGATAGAAGAAACGATTCATTTTACCTCCATCTACTCCATACCATGAATATTTGATCAAATCACTAGCTCCGTCATCCATCAAACAACTCGCATCTACGTATAATTGTGAGTTTACGTAGAATATGCTATAAAAACCTTTTACATATAAGTCTAGATTTTTGATAGAATTAAAAGCGGTAGTTTCACTGTAATTTCCAGTAGGATCAATATCCAATACGTCGCATGACTGGCATAAACATAAAGCTGTAGCCATGCCTAATATGTATTTTTTTATATTTTTCATATGAATAGTCTGTTTAGAATGAAACATCAACACCTACACTGAAAGTACGTTGTTGCGGATAATAACCGGTAATTACGTTGGCACTTTCAGGATCCAGGTATTTAAATTCTGTAAAAGTTAGTAGGTTCTGACCGCTTGCATATATTCTGAGGCTACCAACGCCAAGTTTATTCATCCATTGTTTAGGGAATGTGTATCCTAACACAACGTTTTTCAAACGTAGGTATGCGCCATTTCTTTTCCAGTAGTCTGAAATCTGGGCGTTATTGGTTCCAGGACTTATTGATAGCCGTGGATATTCTGCATTAATGTTGTCAGGTCTCCAACTGTTTTCTACTAAATAAAGTGGAGCATTGTCTACTCCTGCGTAGAAAGGCTTGGTTAAAGGAGTTTGGTCTGTAACACCGTTTAGATTATACCAGTTTTGTTGCAGCATTTTGTCGCAAAGGGCAGCTCCCTGTAGTTGAATAGATAAGTCGAATCCTTTATAATTGGCATCGGCCATTAGGGCAAACATCAGTTCAGGACGTGAATTACGTGCAATCTTCACTTGGTCTTGTGAATTAATCTGGCCATCTCCATTGATGTCCATATAGCGGATATCACCTAAGCGTGGTTTAGTTCCAATAGGTTTGGGAGCATTATCTAGTTCCTCTTGAGTTTGATATAACCCCATCGATTTCAACCCCCATACATCTCCTATTGAACTCCCCAAGGTGCTTTGCCAAGGTAATGTACCGTCAGCTTGTCTTTTGCTTAATATACGGTTATGTGCATATGTTAAATTTCCGGTTAAGCTATAGTTAAAATCACTAATTTGATTGCGGTGTTTTAGTATTAATTCGAAACCTTTGTTGTCGAAAGTTCCGTCATTCATTCGGGTGGGTACATGACCTCCTAGAGATGCCGGATAGATGGAAGTAATGTTCTGGAGAATGTCATAAGTATATTTATAGACTACATCAAATTCTACTCCTAATAATCCATTCCAGGCATTCATTTCAAATCCGAGATTGATTGTGCGACATTTTTCCCACGTTAGGTCGGTCATTGGATAAGCGACCTTATTGGATAATGTGCTTTGTGAAGATGGGCTGGTTCCGAATGCTACATTATTGCTGTTTAGTTCATAAAGTTTACGATATAAGAAAGGATCTACATTATCATTTCCTAATATTCCGACTGAACCTCTAAGTTTAAAGTAATCGATTTTTGGAAATAAGTCTTTGAAGAAGTCTTCTTCAGAGGCAACCCATCCTAAAGAGACGGAAGGAAAGAATCCCCATCGCTGACCTTCAGCGAAAAGGTAGGAACCATCGTAGCGGAAAGAAGCTTCTACAAGATATTTGTTGTCATAGGCATAATTTAAACGTCCCACGTATCCGGCATATGCAGATTTACCAGATGACCCGTTAATGATAGCTGTTGCGGCATCACCGAAGTTTAATTCAGGAAGGTCAAATATATCAAAATCCTTGCGGCTTCCTGAAAATGAACTTGAGTTTTCTTTCTTTTGTTCGTAAAGAAATAATGCTCCTATATCATGCAAACCAATTTTGTTGTTATAAGAGATAGAAGGACGCAGCATTACCTTTTGTCTCTTGTTATTCCCTACATACATATTTCCTTCTGGTGAAAGATTTGCGCTTTTTACCAGTGAATATCCATTCCCTTTGTTGGCGTTGTTTTTATCTGCTGGAGTGAATGCCATTATATCATAGGCATAAGTAAATGTTTTGCCATCTCCATCATAGTAGTCCCAACTTGCAAACA
>OGGJ01003361.1_pt1 | contig 10126 bp, 9 predicted proteins | sample 1571071 | NCBI WGS metagenome assembly OGGJ01 (sample SAMEA2581954, study PRJEB24529) | metagenome | biome: Human gut stool | place: China | collected 2011
CGGTCAGATTCACTTTCTTCTGTACACCGTAGCCCACTACCACTACTTCATCCAATACTTTCGTTTCCACTTTCATCTGTACATCGAGTTTCGTACGCCCGTTCAGGGGAAGCGTGGTGGTCTGATAACCAATGTAACTGAAAGAAACGGAAGGTTTGGCAGAAGTTGTTTTTAAGGTGTAGTGTCCGTTCAGGTCTGTCAGGACACCGTTCGTTGTACCTACTTCGACGACGGAAACACCCGGCAGGGTTTCTCCATTCTCATCGATCACTACTCCATTTACCGTGGCAGATGTTTGTGCCCACACCACATCTGTCAGTAAAAAGAGCGAAGCCAATAAAAATAATAGATAATGCTTCTTTTTCATTTTATTAGATTTAATGAAACAATTAGGTTGTTAAATACTCACCCTGCAAAGAAATGGGATATTTAGCCAATCTAATAATACTGTTTAGGCGATTGATGCCACTAATCAATAAACCGGAAGCTAAGTTCGCTCAGATCATTTTATAAATTCCTTTTAAGGAAGGGTGAAGTGGCTGTGAATCCATTGCAAAAGATAACGGGACCTAAAAATAAGAAACCGTTACCTGCTTTCCTTCGGGAGAGTGATATGGATAGGTTGTTGGATGAGGTGGATTTCGGTGAAGGCTTTAAGGGGTGTCGTGATCATATGATTATTGAGATGTTTTATGCCACAGGCGTGAGACTTTCAGAATTGATAGGATTGGACAATAAAGATGTAGATTTCTCTTCTTCACTTATCAAAGTGACGGGGAAACGAAATAAACAGCGTTTGATACCTTTTGGCGAAGAGTTGAAAATTGCAATGACGGAGTATGTCGATGTTAGGAATGAAGCAGTTCCGGTTCGGACGGATGCGTTTTTTGTCCGGGAAAATGGAGAGCGTCTTTCCCGCAGTATTGTTGAAAATCTAGTGAAACGAAACTTGTCAAAGGTAGTAACGTTGAAGAAACGTAGTCCTCATGTGTTGAGGCATACTTTTGCTACGACTATGCTGAATCATGATGCAGAACTCGGAGCTATAAAAGAACTTCTCGGTCACGAGAGTTTGGCGACTACGGAGGTTTATACGCATACTACTTTTGAAGAACTTAAAAAAGTGTATAATCAGGCTCATCCTCGGGCCTAAAGAAAAAGGAGGTAAGTATGATAGTTAGAATTCAATCGATTCACTTTGATGCGTCAGAGCAGTTGCAGGCTTTTATTCAGAAGAAAGCTGCTAAATTGGAGAAATTTTACGATGATATAGAGAAAGTAGAGGTGTCATTAAAGGTAGTTAAGCCGGAAACAGCCGAAAATAAAGAAGCCGGGGTGAAAGTATTGGTACCCAACGGTGAGCTTTATGCGAATAAGGTTTGTGATACGTTTGAAGAAGCAGTGGATCTTTGTCTGGAAGCTTTGGAAAAACAGCTGGTTAAATACAAGGAAAAACAACGAAGTAAATAAAAATCCGCTTAAAATTTTGCGGGTAAAAAATAAATGTCTAAATTTGCAGCCGTTTCGCTCGCGGTAGAACGTTGCGGTTGCATTTTTAAAAAGATTGCCTCTTTAGCTCAGTTGGCCAGAGCACGTGATTTGTAATCTCGGGGTCGTTGGTTCGAATCCGACAAGAGGCTCACAAAAAGAAAGCCGTTTCTGAAATTCAGAAACGGCTTTCTTTTTAATTGTATCTTTTTTCCAAAAAACAAGGGGCATCGTTTGCGAAAGTTGTTATGATTGCATCCGAACAGACAAACCACGCAACATCATCCACATCGACATCACCAATGAACCTCCCACGATGATTACTCCTCCTAATAACAATTGTATTGCATTGGGTTCTGTAATACTTGAAAATTCACGAAGTTCTGAAAAGAGAGAGAGTGAGAAGAAAAGAGAACACATCAGAAAAAGAATCCCCATAAAAACACTTATTGCCCCATTCCTTCGAATTAATTGTTTAACTAAAATTCCTGTAACCGATAAAAGGAATACGCCCAACACGATTCCTACGGTGTGCCACGCACCGAACAACATAGTGCTCATGAGCCCGCCCCAACCTAACAACAAAATAGCCAGGAACCACACATCCGGCAAGTAACTGAAAAGCTTCTTCTTATCCCGGTGAGTCAATAGTGTATTCATAATATTAAAATATTGATTTTCGCAAAGATAGAGATTATTTCCAAATAAAAAAACTCCTCACTGACTTTTTATCGCCAGTAAGGAGTTTCAATCATTTATGGGGCAAAGATTACATCATGCCGCCCATGCCACCCATTCCGGGAGCACCCATCGGCATTTCTGGTTTATCTTCTTTCTTTTCCACAATTACACATTCTGTAGTCAGGAACATACCTGCAATAGAAGCGGCATTTTCCAAAGCTACACGAGTTACCTTAGCAGGATCTACCACACCGGCAGCGTGCAAGTTTTCGTAAACATCAGTACGGGCATTGTAACCGAAGTCACCTTTACCTTCGCGTACTTTCTGTACTACTACTGCACCTTCCTTACCTGCATTGGCAACAATCTGACGAAGCGGTTCCTCGATGGCACGCTTGATAATCTCGATACCGGTTGTTTCGTCTTCATTATCGCCCTTCAGGCCTTCCAATGCTTCAGAAGCACGGATGTAAGCTACGCCACCGCCCGGAACGATACCTTCTTCGATAGCTGCACGAGTAGCACACAATGCATCATCCACACGGTCTTTCTTTTCCTTCATTTCAACTTCAGAAGCGGCACCTACATAAAGAACAGCTACACCACCTGACAACTTAGCCAAACGTTCCTGCAACTTTTCCTTATCATAATCTGAAGTAGTATTCTTTATTTCAGCTTTAATCTGATTGATACGTTCCTGAATATTTTCTTTTGCGCCTGCACCGTTTACGATAGTAGTATTATCTTTAGAAACAGTTACCTTATCGCAAGTACCCAACATTTCAAGAGTAGCTTGTTCCAACTTCAAACCTTTTTCCTCGCTGATAACGATACCACCTGTCAATACGGCAATATCTTCCAACATAGCCTTACGACGGTCGCCGAAGCCCGGAGCTTTCACAGCACAAATCTTCAACTGAGAACGCAGACGGTTTACAACCAACGTAGTCAATGCTTCGCTGTCTACATCTTCTGCGATAACCAACAAAGGACGTCCGCTCTGTACAGCCGGTTCCAGGATAGGCAAGAAATCCTTCAAGTTAGAAATCTTCTTATCATAAATCAGGATGTACGGATGTTCCATCACACATTCCATCTTTTCTGTATCAGTTACAAAGTAAGCAGACAAGTAACCACGGTCGAACTGCATACCTTCTACCACACCGATGGTAGTATCCGTTCCTTTAGCTTCTTCGATAGTAATCACACCATCTTTAGAAACTTTACGCATAGCGTCTGCAATCAACTTACCGATAGTAGGATCGTTATTGGCAGAAACAGCAGCCACTTGTTCAATCTTGTCATAGTTGTCACCTACCATTTCGGCCTGAGACTTGATAGATTCAACCACTTTGGCAACAGCTTTATCGATACCACGTTTCAAATCCATCGGATTTGCTCCGGCAGTAACATTCTTCAAACCTACCCCTACAATTGATTGAGCCAGCACAGTAGCAGTAGTAGTACCGTCACCTGCATCGTCACCTGTCTTTGAAGCAACAGATTTCACCAACTGTGCACCGGTATTCTGAAATGCATCAGCCAATTCCACTTCTTTAGCTACAGTCACGCCATCCTTAGTGATATGAGGAGCACCGAATTTCTTTTCGATAATCACATTACGACCTTTCGGACCCAGGGTTACTTTCACTGCGTTAGCCAATTCGTCTACACCCTTCTTCAATTCGTCACGGGCATCAATGTTGAATTTAATATCTTTAGCCATAATTCTATTTACAATTTAATGATTTACAATGTACTATTTAATTATCCCAAAACAGCGAGAACATCGCTCTGACGCATGATAAGGTATTTCTTACCGTCATGTTCCAGTTCAGTGCCCGAGTATTTGCCATACAATACCTGATCACCTACATGCAACACCATCTCCTCATCTTTTGTTCCGTTACCTATTGCGACAACTTCACCTTGCAATGGCTTTTCCTTTGCTGTATCAGGAATAATAATACCACCGATTGTTTTTTCTTCTGCAGGAGCAGGAAGAATCAATACTCTGTCTGCTAATGGTTTAATGTTCATAGTTCTTAATTTTTATATGTTATACTTTTAATTATATCAATTATCCGTCATCTTTAAGCAGTGACGCAAAACATCTTGCGAAAAACGTGCCAAACATGAAAAAGGAGAAATTGACAGTTTTATTCTGCCAAATTGGCACAGCTATAACATATCTTTCACTAAAATGGTTTCCTCTTCCCCTGCCATTATCAGTTGCTTTTACGAAATTTATTATTTTTACCTACAAAGATTCATATATAAACCAGTCGGCTACATTCCACAGCGACAGAACGAATCTGAATATAAAAAGAGAAAAATGTGATTTTTCTTTTTTTAATATTTCCATAGGACACAAACTATCACTATCTTTGCAAAACCTAATAATTAACCCCTTTAACTATATGGCATTTACGAACAACATTATGATTGTCCGCCACAGATTGCTGACAGAACTTGTAAAATTGTGGAAAAACGGAGAACTGACAACAGACAAAATAGACCGTCTGCCATTAGAACTCAGCCCCCGACGTTCAAAACATGCAGGGCGTTGCTGCGTACACAAAGAACGCGCTGTATGGAAATACAAATCCCTTCCTCTACTGGGGTTGGATATGGATGATGAAACCGATGAGCTCACTCCACTATCCGAATATGCCGCACGTGCTATAGAACGTGCAAACAATGGAAAGCCCAAAGACAACATTATGTGTGTTATAGACGAAGCATGCTCGGCCTGCGTACAGATCAATTATGAAATCACCGACTTATGCCGGGGATGTACCGCCCGCAGTTGCCAGTACAATTGTCCCAAAGGAGCCGTACATGTACATGCCGACACCGGCAAGGCATGGATCGACCATGATACCTGCATCAGTTGCGGCATCTGCCACAAAAGCTGCCCTTATCACGCAATCGTCTATATTCCCGTTCCCTGCGAGGAATCTTGTCCTGTCAAAGCGATCAGCAAAGATGAACACGGTATAGAGCATATTGATGAGAATAAATGTATTTATTGCGGTAAATGCATGAATGCCTGTCCTTTCGGGGCCATTTTTGAAATATCCCAGACATTCGATGTGTTGCAACGCATCCGTAAAGGAGAACAAGTGGTAGCCATTGTCGCGCCATCTATTTTGGGACAATTCAGCACAACTATCGAACAAGTATATGGTGCATTCAGACAAATCGGTTTCACCGATATAATTGAAGTAGCACAAGGAGCCATGTCCACCGTAGAACATGAAGCGCATGAACTGATAGAAAAACTGGAAGAAGGACAGAAATTCATGACTACCTCATGCTGCCCGTCCTATATCGAGCTGGTGAACAAATACATCCCCGATATGAAAAAATACGTTTCCGGCACAGGCTCGCCTATGTATTATGCCGCACGTATAGCCAAAGAGAAGTATCCTGATGCAAAAATCGTATTTGTTGGACCATGTGTAGCCAAACGTAAAGAAGCTCAACGTGACGAGGCTGTGGATTTTGTGATGACATTCGAAGAGATTTCCTCTATTTTCGATGCTTTCGAGATTAACCTGGAGATTGTACAGCCATACGCTATGGAATTCTCTTCCGTTCGCGAAGCGCATGGATTCGCACAAGCCGGCGGCGTGATGGGAGCCGTAAAGGCATTCCTGAAAATGGAAGCGGACAAAATCAATGCCATACAGGTATCTGATTTAAACAAGAAGAATATCGGAACATTACGCGCCTACGCTAAATCGGGCAAAGCTCCCGGACAATTCATCGAAGTGATGGCCTGCGAGGGTGGTTGTATCACAGGACCCAGTACGCACAGCGGCAGCAACAATGGAAAACGCCAATTGGTACAGGAACTGGCAAAACAGAAAAAAACATATTAAAGGTATGCATGAAGCGACTGATTGACAAATTACGTCACTACCATAGCCTGACAGGTGAGGAATATGCCAACCTCCTCTCCTGTCAGGATACCGGCACTTTACTGTATTTACAGCAACAGGCCAGGGAAGTCACTTTGGCACATTTCGGGAATGGGATATTTATCCGCGGACTTATCGAGGTGAGCAACCGATGTCGTAACAACTGTCATTATTGCGGAATAAGAAAAGGAAATACCGCCATTACCCGTTACGCATTAAAGCGTGAAACCATTTTGGAATGTTGCCGTGAAGGATATGCACTCGGATTCCGCACCTTCGTGATGCAAGGCGGTGAAGACCCTGCCTTAACAGATGAATGGATAGAAAAAACCGTTGCCGCCATCCACTGTGAATTCCCCGATTGTGCCATCACCCTTTCATTAGGAGAGAAATCACGGGAAGCATACGAACGTTTCTTCCGTGCCGGAGCCAACCGTTATCTGCTCCGACACGAAACACACAACGAAGAACACTATAGGAAATTACATCCTGAGGAGATGTCACTAAAGCATCGGCTCCAATGCCTGCAATGGCTAAAAGAAATTGGATATCAAACCGGAACAGGAATCATGGTAGGCACTCCGGGACAAACCCTGACACATCTGGTGGAAGATCTGTTATTCATAGAGCAATTCCAGCCCCAAATGATCGGTATCGGTCCATTTATCCCCCATCATGACACACCATTCGGAACAGAGCCGGCCGGAAGTGTAGGAATGACCCTCAAGCTGTTATCCCTTTTCCGGTTAATGCACCCGTCCGCCCTGATTCCATCGACCACCGCCCTTGCCACCTTGTCACCGGACGGACGGGAAAAAGGAATATTGGCAGGAGCTAATGTAGTGATGCCCAATCTCTCCCCCAGGGAGCAAAGAGAAAAATACACCTTGTATGATAACAAAGCCGCCTTCGGTGCCGAAGCAGCCGAAGGTTTACGAGCTTTGGCACAACAACTGGAAACAATCGGTTACCGGATATCGACAGATAGAGGTGACTATCACTAACCCCTAACAAACATGTATAAAGCAGATTCTAAAATAGCTGAAGAATTCATAGACCATCAAGAGATACTGGATACCTTGGAGTATGCTCACAACAACAAAAGCAATCGTGCCCTGATAGAGCAACTGATTGACAAAGCTGCTCAATTCAAAGGACTGTCCCATCGTGAGGCAGCATTACTGCTGGAATGCGACCAACCGGATCTAACAGAACGCATTTTCCGGCTGGCACAGGAAATCAAACATAAGTTTTACGGCAACCGTATTGTAATGTTCGCCCCTCTATATCTTTCCAATTATTGTGTGAACGGATGCGTCTACTGCCCTTATCATTTGAAGAACAAGACCATAGCACGCAAAAAGCTGACACAAGAAGAGATCCGTAAGGAGGTAATTGCCTTGCAAGACATGGGACACAAACGCCTGGCACTGGAAGCAGGAGAAGATCCGTTGCGGAATCCTATTGAGTACATACTGGAATCTATCCAAACCATTTATAGCATCAAACATAAAAATGGGGCTATCCGCCGGGTCAATGTCAACATTGCCGCCACTACCGTGGAAAACTACCGCAAGCTGAAAGACGCAGGTATCGGCACTTATATCCTGTTCCAGGAAACTTATCATAAAGAAAATTACGAATCCCTGCATCCCACCGGTCCGAAAAGCAAATATGCTTATCATACCGAAGCGATGGACCGTGCCATGGAAGCGGGAATTGACGATGTAGGACTAGGTGTTTTATTCGGGCTGAATACCTACCGCTATGACTTTACAGGATTATTGATGCATGCCGAACATCTGGAAGCTACCTTCGGAGTGGGACCACATACCATCAGTGTTCCTCGCATCTGTCCGGCAGATGATATCTCCACGCAAGATTTCCCGGATGCCATTTCAGATGATATATTTTGTAAAATTGTGGCGGTAATCCGTATCGCTGTTCCTTATACAGGTATGATTATCTCTACAAGGGAATCGGCTGCAACCCGACGCAAAGTCTTAAACCTGGGAATCTCACAAATCAGCGGAGGCTCCCGGACCAGTGTAGGCGGTTATGCCATTCCGGAAACACCGGAAGAAAACTCAGCACAATTCGACATCAGTGACACCCGTACCTTGGACGAGGTAGTGAACTGGCTGCTCGACTTGGGGCATATCCCCAGTTTCTGTACAGCATGTTATCGGGCAGGGCGTACAGGCGACCGTTTTATGTCATTAGTCAAATCGGGACAAATCGCCAACTGCTGCGCCCCCAATGCATTGATGACACTAAAAGAGTATCTGGAAGATTATGCGGCACCGGATACACGAGCCAAAGGAATCCAACTGATAAAAAAAGAATTGGAACATATTCCCAATCCGAAAATAAAAGAAATAGCAATTCGTAATCTGAAAGAGATAGAAGAAGGGAAACGAGATTTCAGATTCTAACCGCTCATGCGTCAAGCAACCTTTTCAATACAGATAATGAACCTAATTCAAGCCCAATAAAATATGAGTCTAAACAACACTCCCGCTGCCAACCGGCTACATATCGTCCTGTTCGGAAAACGCAATAGCGGCAAGTCCTCTCTAATCAATGCCTTGACCGGACAAGACACCGCCCTTGTATCGGATATTCCCGGTACAACAACAGATGCTGTCAGCAAAGCGATGGAAATTCAACATATCGGTCCTTGTCTCTTTATCGATACTCCCGGATTTGATGATGAAGGGGAATTGGGAAAAATGCGCATAACCCGTACGTTGAAAGCCATCGAACGGACAGATATTGCCTTACTTCTTTGTGAAGACGGCAATTGCGAGGATGAAAAACAATGGATGGAGCAGTTAAATAAAAGGAATATTCCGGTTATCCTGATACTGAACAAAGCTGATATCCGAAAAGACATAGCATCCACAAGGGATCGTATAGAAAAAGAATGCGGTCAAAATCCTCTCATTATCAGCGCAAAAGAACAGACGGGCATAGAGAAAATACTTCAAGCTATTCTGGAAAAGTTACCGGCAGATTTCGGACAACAGACCATTACCGGAGATCTGGTTAAAGAAGGAGATTTAGTGCTCTTAGTCATGCCACAAGACATACAGGCTCCCAAAGGCCGACTTATTCTTCCACAAGTACAGACGATGCGCGAATTATTGGACAAAAAATGTCTGGTAATGAGCTGTACAACCGATAAAATAGCCGCCACTTTGCAGGCTCTGTCCTATCCTCCGAAACTAATCATAACCGACTCCCAAGTTTTTCATACCGTTTATGAGCAAAAACCGGCAGAAAGCCTTCTCACCTCTTTTTCCGTTCTGATGGCAGGATATAAAGGGGATATACTCTATTATATGGAAGGAGCCTCAGCCATAGACCGCCTCACCCCACAATCACGGGTATTGATAGCAGAAGCCTGCACTCATGCCCCTGCCACCGAGGACATAGGCAGAGTAAAGCTTCCACGTATGTTGCGTAAAAAGATAGGTGAAGAGTTGCAAATAGATATCGTTGCAGGTACAGACTTTCCGGAGGATTTGACACCCTATCACTTAATCATTCATTGCGGAGCTTGCATGTTCAATCGCAAATATGTACTAAACCGGATTGATAATGCCCGTAAGCAACAGATTCCCATGACTAATTATGGAGTGGCTATTGCACACTTGAACGGGATATTGGATAAGATAGCGTATTAAAAAGACATCTGTTCTTTTTTGTTTCCATCACCACAAACCATTTATCTTCAACGGTTTGTGGTGTAAAAGGTTCCGTAATTCCCCTTAACCGGTATGTATGTGTCTTTTTACCATTGTTTCTGAAGGCTCATAGATTTTCCTTCTTGATGTGTCCTGTATCTATTTACTTCAGTTACAAAAACTTATTTAGTCTTTTCAGATTCATACTTCCTTTTGTTGTTTTCTCATTCTTAAGCATGGTAAGCGCCATCTTTGTTGCCACCGAGAAGTTTCTGGCTGCATTTTTTACCTTTTTACTGTAGTCTTCTCGAAAGGTAACATCCAGTTGCCAATGAAGATTAT
>OGGJ01003366.1_pt1 | contig 10116 bp, 10 predicted proteins | sample 1571071 | NCBI WGS metagenome assembly OGGJ01 (sample SAMEA2581954, study PRJEB24529) | metagenome | biome: Human gut stool | place: China | collected 2011
TTCCGTCAGCCCGGCCATGGAGGCGGCGCGAAAACGCCGTTCACCGGCGATAATTTCGTATTTTCCGTTTTCCCGTTCGCGCACCAGCAGCGGCTGCAATACGCCTTTTTCGCGGACCGACTGAGAAAGAGCCTCAAGCGCTTCCCGGTCAAAATCAAGCCGCGGCTGATAGGGGCTCGGGCTGAGGTCCGCAAGGCTCACGTTTTTCTCGCCGGCGGCGTGAACGGCGTTCTCCGAAGTCATGAAATCCATGTCGCCGCCGAGCAGGGCGCCGAGGCCGCGGCCGAGACTTTTCCTTTTGTGGCTGTCGTCTAGCATGCAATCAGTTCCTTTTCTCTTTTCAGCACTTCGCCGGCCAGGCTGATATAGGCCTGCGATCCCGAACATTTAAAATCGTAAAGCAGCACCGGTTTGCCGTGAGAAGGGGCTTCCGACACGCGGACGTTGCGCGGAATAACCGTCTGATAAACCTTGTTGCCGAAAAAGCTGCGGACGTCTTCCTCCACCATCTGGGTCAGGTTGTTGCGGCCGTCATACATGGTCAGCACCACCCCTTGCAGTTCCAGCCGGGGATTAAAACGCCGCTTGATCTGATTGATGTTGCCGATCAGGTCGGTAATGCCTTCAAGCGCCAGATATTCGCACTGCAGGGGCACGATTACCGCGTCGGCGGCGACCAGCGCGTTGATGGTTACCAGGCTTAAAGACGGCGGGCAGTCGATCAGGACATAGTCATAATCGAGCGCGCTTTCGGCAAGGGCGTCCTTCAAGGCAAATTCGCGCCGCGGCCGGTCGATCAGTTCCACTTCCGCGCCGGCCAGGTCGGGAGTGGCGGGCACCAGCGAAAAATCGGGAATTTCGGTCAAAATGACGGCTTCCTTCAACTTGCGTTCGCCGATGATGACTTCGTAGGAAGAAACCATCTCTCCGTGTTTGTCAATGCCGAGCGAGGTCGAGGCGTTCGACTGCGGATCGAGGTCTATGACCAAAACTTTTTTGCCGGCCGCAGCCATAGCGGTCGCAACGTTAACCGTGGTAGTGGTTTTGCCGACGCCGCCTTTGCGGTTGGCTACTGCAATTATGCGAGGCATTTACGATCTCCCTTTTCTGGTTAAATTGCGGATGACGAGAACGACGCTTTCCGAATCGGTTGCGCTCGAAACCGCGTCATATTGAAAATTCCATTTGTTTTCGGCCGCCTTTATTTCGTCTTTGTAGCTGCGTCCTTTGGGAAAAATGCAGATACCGTTTTTTTTCAGCAGCGGAAAAGCGTAGGCCAAAAGATCGGAAAGCGCGGTAACCGCGCGGGCGGTGATCACTTCAAAACTCCGTCCTTCCACATCCTCGATTCGCTTGTTCAGAATCTCCACGTTAGTGCAGCCGGTAATTTTCTTCAGATGGTTTAAATACAGCGTTTTTTTACCTGTACTTTCAATCAGCGTCACTTTTAAATACGGTGTTTTTTCCGCAGCCATGATTGCCAGTACCATCCCGGGAAAACCAGCACCGCTGCCAAGATCGGCAAGCGTCCGCGCACCGCGGGGCAACAGCGGATACAACTGTGCCGAATCAAGAAAATGGCGGTTCCAGGCGTCTTCCAGAGATTTTCTGCTGACCAGGTTAAACTTGTTCTGCCACTCCGAAAGCGCCTGCCGGCAGAGTTCCAAACGGTCGTATGTTTCACGTGAAACATTGTATGTCATCATAAAATTTTCCATGGATGTATTTATATATATATAAAAGCTTTTTTAAAATACAAAAATGGCAGTTATGAACACTTAAATTTTTCAAAAAATATTTCTGTATTTAAAAACATTGTTTTACAAACAAATAAACTCACAACCGGAATCTTTACTTAAACTTGAGCAAAAGCAAAAAACAATGACGTCTTTTAAGGCAAATTCGTGCGGGACAGCCGATCAGTTCTTTTTTTTGCGCCGGTTGGATCGGGAGCAGCGGGTACAAATGAAAAAACGGCTGCCGAAGGCAGAACGCTGAAAAGACGGTATTCAAGACAACATTAGTCGCCAAAACAACCAAAAGAAACGATCCTAGGACTTGCGAAAATTACCGCAAACTTATCTCACGAACGGGTAAAACCGGTCTGAACCGTAAAAATGCGGACAAAGACAGCAAAAAAATTAAAACTGCCAGCGGCGGCGGCAATCAAGTTCCCGCAAATACTCTTCGGACTTGGCAAATTCAAACCCCAGTTCGCCCGTTCGATGGGCATTGTCGCTGACAACCAGCGGTATCTGCCGGCGAACGATTTCGCGAACCAGTTTGTCGGCAAAAAACTAAAACTGCCAGCGGCGGCGGCAGCCGAGTTCCCGCAGATATTCTTCGGCTTTGGCAAATTCAAACCCCAGTTCGCCCGTTCGGTGGGCGTCGTCGCTGACAACCAGCGGAATCTGCCGGCGGACGATTTCGCGGATCAGTTTGTCGGCCGGATAGAAGTCGCCCCGTTTGCGCAGGCCCTTGCTGCTCAGTTCGGTTGCCGTTTTGCATTTTTCCAGACAATCGACGACTTTCATTTTTTCCTGCCAAAAAGCTTCGTCGGGGCAAAATTCGGATTTGCGGATATAGTCAACATGGGCAATAAAGGCAAACACGCCGCTTTCAATCGCCCGGCAAATTGCGGCAAAATGATTCTTCAGCGCTTTCTCCCGCTCGGGACCGGCAAGCAAGGAAAGATCCTTGATATCCAGAATTTCACCTTCCGACGGCTGCAAAAAATGATTACCGGAAATATAATAGTCGAGTCCAGATTCCTTACGGAAAGCGGCAAACTCTTCTTCCCAGCCGTCATAAACAAACCAGTCGACTTCGGCGCCGACTTTTACTTTCAGCCGGCGGCCGCGGGCAGCCCGGCGGACGTTTTCCGCATGACGGGCAAAATCTTCCGCCGCCTTAGCGAAATCGGTACGGTAAACATGATTGTTGGGACTGTTCATCCAGCGCGGAAAAGAACGGCTGCGGGTAATATTTTTGTGCACGATCAGGTGGTCGCTGATACCGATCTCCCGCCAGCCGAGTTCTTCGGCCCGGTCAAGCATTTCTTCAATCGTGTTGTGCCCGTCGGAAAAAACGGTATGGGTGTGATAACTGAAGTTTTGCATCAGCGTTTCAACCTCCAGCGGTTGGTATAATTCATTTTTGCGAGCAGTTCTTCTGCCCGTTCAAAATGACGGGCAAGATGATCAACGTCATGGGCATCGTCGCTTATCACCACCGGCACGCCGCTTTTATTCAGTTCTTCAAGCATCCAGCCGTACGGATGCTGTTCGCCGCATTTGGTCCAGCCGCTGGTGTTGAGTTCATAAGGATGACGGAGGCGGCTCAGGGTTTCGACCGCCGCCCGTTTGTCTTCGTCCGTGCCGAGCGGCGCAAAATCGGGAAAAATCTTGTAAACGTCCAAATGGGCGATAAAGTCGAAATAACCGCTTTCCGCCGCCAGACAAACGTTGCGCCAGTAGTTGCGAACGGCGTCTGCCAGTTCCTCCGGCGTAAAAGGCGAACCGGACTCCTTATAATGATACATGTTGTAAACCCGGCTTTCGTCGGTATTGCGCAGAAAATGAAATGAGCCGACATAATAGTCCGCATTGAGGGTTTCCGTCAGTTTTTCAAAGGCGTTCCGCCACATGGCGGAAGGGAAGAAATCAACCTCAAACCCGGCGTAAACGGGGATGGACGCTTTTTCCGCCGCCCGACGGATATCATCAACGTTTTTTTGCATCATTTTTTTCAGCAAGTCAAAGTCGTTGAAAAACATCGGACTGGTCGTCAACAGGTTGGGGTGGTAAACCAGATGGTTTGATATGCCGATTTCCTCATAACCGATCTCTTCCGCCCGGCGAATCATTTCCGCCGCCGAATGATGGCCGTCAAAAATGCCCAAAGCGTTGGTATGGGTGTGATAGCTGAATTTCTGCATGTCCGTTAATCCTCAATTTCCAAAATCCGGTATACGTCATCGCCGGTCTTTTCATCAAAATATTTCTTCAAACCGATACTTTCCCGATAAAGAAGGTCACGCTGATCTGCATTCAAACCGTATCGTTCAACGATCGCCTCAATTCTTTTTTCGATCGAAACCATTTCGCAGGCTTCAAACAGCTTGTCGCAGAAAGCGATCAGATAATCATAATCGGTATAAACCGTCCCGGCAAGCTTTTCGCGCGCCCATTCTATCCATTCGTCGGGGAAAGAATATTGCCCGCGGTCAAAGTTTTTATCGGGAAAGGTATGGGTCAGACAAATCTGCGCCACGTCCGGATAACCGAGAAACATCATCTGCTCATATCCTTCCTGCCCGTGGAACCTGTTTTCTTCCCTCTCGCCGATGCGTTTGCCGTAATCGTGAAGAAGACCCAGGACATATGCCTTTTCACCGTTCATACCGGGAATGCGGGCGGCAATTTTTTCCGCTGCGGCAGCTACACCGCGAGTGTGAAAACGATATTCCTTCTCCAAGGGGTAAGGGTAGGGGCGGGATAGCCGATATCCGATACTCTTTCCCTACACGACGCTCTTCCGATCTCTGCTTTTTTGCGGGACGGAAAACCAGCCATTCTTTCTCCTCCCTATTTTTTCAGATGACCGAGAATGGCCATGATCGCCGCCGGAGTAACACCGGAAATGCGCGAAGCTTCGCCGATGGTAGCCGGACGCACGCGGCTCAGCTTGGCAACCATTTCGTTCGACAAACCGCCGATTTCAGAATAATTGATATCGTCACGAATTTTCAGCTTTTCGTCTTTTTTGAAAACTTCAATGTCCGCAAGCTGACGTTTAATGTAGCCGGAATATTTGGCTTCTATTTCCACTTCCTCATATACGTCGGGTGAATATTCTTTTAACCGCGGCCAGATTGAAAGAATTGTTTCACGTGAAACATCGTCATAAGACATCAAATTAAAAGCGGTGCGGCGGACGCCGTCTTTCTTGTTTTTTATGCCGAAGGCATCCAGCTCGGAAGATTTGACCGTCAGCTCTTCCGCCGTATTTTGCAATTCCGCGATCCGCTCGCGCCTGGCGGCAAACTTTTGATAGCGTTCTTCACCGACGATCCCCGCCCGATAGCCTTTTTCCGTCAGCCGGAGATCGGCATTGTCCGCACGCAGGTACAACCGGTATTCCGAACGGGAGGTAAACATCCGGTAAGGTTCGTCCACGCCCTTGGTGATCAGATCGTCAACCATTACGCCGATATAGGCTTCCGAACGGTCGATGACAAATTCCCGGCCTTTGCCTTCCGCTTTGAGGGCAGCGTTAATGCCGGCCAGCAGTCCCTGGGCAGCGGCTTCTTCATAGCCGGTGGTACCGTTAATCTGTCCGGCAAGGAACAAGCCCGGCACCTTTTTCAGCTGCAAACAGTGATCCAGTTCCTGCGGATCGACATAATCGTACTCAATCGCATAAGCGTAACGGATAATACGGACATTTTCCAACCCCTTGACGGTATGGATAAACGCTTCCTGCACGTCGGCCGGGAGCGAGGTGGAAATGCCGTTGGGATAAACGACGTCGGTATTTAAACCTTCCGGCTCAAGAAAAATCTGATGACTGTCGCGGTCGGCAAACTTAACCAGCTTGTCTTCAATACTCGGGCAGTAACGGGGACCCACTCCTTTGATCAGCCCGGAAAAAAGCGCGCATTTGTTAAAATTGTCACGGATAATCTTATGAGTTTCCGGGTTGGTATGGGTAACGCGGCAGTCAATCTGCGGGTTAGTTATCCTGTCCGTCAGATAAGAAAAAGGCTGCGGACAAGCGTCGCCGTGCTGAACGTCAAGAATATCCCAGTTAATCGTTTTTCCGTCAAGCCGGGCAGGGGTGCCGGTTTTCAAACGCCCCAAACGCAACCGACACCGGTTTAAATACGGTGTTATACCGGTGCAGGAAACGTCGCCGACACGACCGCCGACGGTGGCCTGATGACCGGTAAACATGACGCCGTTCAAAAAAGTGCCGGTGGTCAGCACCACCGCGTCGGCCGAAATTTTCCGGCCGTCGGACAGAATGACGCCGGCCGCCCGGCTGCCGTCAAAAACAAGCCCTTCCGCCGCAGCCTCCAAAATATCAAGATTCTTTTGTTCTTTCAGCGCTTCCAGCATATATTTGCGGTAAAGCTCACGGTCGGCCTGCGCCCGGGGACCGCGGACGGCCGGACCTTTCGACATATTGAGCATGCGAAACTGAATGCCGGCTTTATCAATTACGCGCCCCATCAGGCCGTCGAGGGCGTCGATTTCGCGCACCAGATGGCCTTTGCCCAGACCGCCGATCGCCGGGTTGCAGGACATTTCGCCGACAGTGTTTACGTTGTGGGTGACAAGCAGGGTTTCAGCCCCCGTGCGGGCCGCCGCCGCGCAGGCTTCACAGCCGGCATGGCCGCCGCCGACGACAATTACGTTATAGTGTTTTTCAGTCTGCATTTACGCCTCGTTTTCATCTTTTTGCGGTTTAGCGTTTTTTTGCCGTTTTAGCAAGTTTTTTTTGCCCGAAAAAGCAAAAAACGGCGGTATTAACCAATAGTTAGCATAAAAAGTTTAAAATCCGACAGAAACAAACGACGGGGGACACATGCTTATCTGGTTTGCCATTTTTCTTTACGCGCTTCTTCTGCTGGCGCTCGTTTACGTGTGGATCGACATCATCCGGCTGTTTATCAGCCGCAGGTACCGTCAGTGTCCGCCGCTGGTTCCGAGTTTCGGACGGCAGAAAAAGGTAATGATCGAAAAAATTTCCGCCGAACTGAAACAAAACCGGCAGCCGCTCAACGTTCTTGATCCCGGCTGCGGCACCGGCACGCTGCTGATTGCTCTGGCCGGCAAATTTCCCGACCATAATTTCACCGGCATTGAGTGGAACCGCATTACCGCGGCAATTGCCTCGTTCCGCACCCGCAAACTCAAAAACGTCAGAATCTTGCGGCAGGACATGTTCGACTTTTCTTTTGCCGAATTTGACATTATTGCCTGTTTTCTGATGCAGCCGCTGATGGAACGTTTCGGTACCAAACTGAAAAAGGAATGCCGGCCGGGAACGACCGTTTATTCCAACAGCTTTTACATTCCCGGAGAAAAAGCGGCGGAAGTGATCGAAGTCAAAGGTTTTTACAAATTCAACAACGTTTACATTTACAAAATTTGAACCGGGCTATTTGCCGATGCAGAAACTGCCGAAAATCTTGTCCAGAATCTCGTCGACTTCAATACGTCCCGTAATCCTGCCGATTTCGCGCGCGGCCAGACGGACATCTTCGGCCGCCAGCTCGACCGGTTTGTTTAAGCTGAAACGTTCCAAATGTTTAAATACATTGTTCAAAACTTCGCGGTAACGACGACGGGTAATCAATGCGCCGGAAGAAGCGGTAAAGGTTTCGGCAATCCGCCGGCTGATTTCCGCCAGCAAGTTCTCCAATCCGGACTGATTTTTGGCGGAAATAACCATATACCCGGCACCGGCCAGTTCCGAACATCGTTTTTCAGACAGTTTGTCCGCCTTGTTGACAACATAAATTATCTTGTCTTTACAAACACTTTTCAGTTTTTCAAAAGGAGAAAAGTCAACTTTTTGTCCGTCGGTCAACGCAATCACCAGGTCGGCCGAAGCTGCTTTGTCATAGGCGATTTCAATGCCTTTTTTCTCTATCTGCTCGTCGGTTTCGCGCAAACCGGCGGTATCGGTAAAAATCACCGGATAGCCGTTGAGATCCATATAAATGTCGATTGCGTCGCGGGTAGTGCCGGCAATGTCGGACACAATGACCGCCTCGCGCTGGGCAAGCGCGTTGAGCAGGCTGGACTTGCCGGCGTTCGGTTCGCCCGCGATCACTACCCGGAAACCTTCGCGCAGACGCTCGCCGGCATTGTTCTGTCCGAGGTGGGCGGCAATCTCCCCGTTCACTTTAAATACGGTGTTCTCCAGCTTGTCCACCAGATCGGACGGCAGTTCCTCATCGGGAAAATCAATATAAGCTTCCAAATAGGCAAGAATTTCCACCAGCTTTTCCCGCCAGCCGTCATAAAGGTTTTTCAGCCCGCCTTCCATCTGCCGCAGCGCATATTTCTGCTGTTCGCGGGTTTCCGCGTCAATCAGATCCGCCAGGCCTTCAGCTTCGGTCAGATCCATTTTGCCGTTATAAAACGCGCGTTTGGAAAATTCGCCCGGTTCGGCCAGCCGAAAACCATCCAGCCGGCCGAGGTTTTCCAACACGGCGGCAATCACCGCCCGGGATCCGTGGGAGTGAATTTCCACCGTGTCTTCGCCGGTGAAGGAAGCGGGAGCCTTGAAATAAAGCACCAGCGCATGATCCAGCACTTCGCCCGCCAAATCGTGCAAAGAGGTAAAATAAGCATGACGCGGCACCACGGCACCGGCATCAAGCGCAGTCAGACAGCGGACGACGGCAAGCGCATCGGAACCGGAAACGCGGAAAACGGCAACGCCGGACTTTCCGGCCGCGGTGGATAAGGCATAAACGGTGTTATCGCTCATAAAAACTCCTTTGTTCTTTAATGATGGTATAACGGCAAACCGACAATCTTGCAAGTTTTTAAAAAGGCCGTTTTTTTGCCCGTCAGGCGTTTTTTTATCTAATCTTAACACTTGTATCGTAAAGTGTCCGAAAAGGCTCTCAGCGGCTTTCTTACGGGCTCGATTTTTTTAAAAGGAGATTCAACCATGAGCAAAAAACTGATCATCTGGGATTTTGACGGCGTCATTTCCGACACCGAAAAGCTGTGGGTGGAAAACCGCCGCCGGATGCTGAACGAAAAATTCGGCCTTAACTGGGACTTTGCCACCGCCAACCGTTACCTCGGCGGCCGAAGCGACAAAACCAAAAAAGAAGAACTCGACCGGCTCGGCATTGTCACCGACGACGCGTTCTGGAAAGAAGCGCTGGACAGAGATTACGAACTGCTGGAAGAAGGCATAGAACTGACGGAAGGAATCGAAAATATCTTCAGCAACACCGGTTTGCGGCAATGCATCGCTACCGGCGGCATCAAGGAAAAAACGCTGGCCAAGATAAAGTCGGTCGGCATCGGCAGTTATTTCGGCGAAGACAAAATATTTACCGCCGATATGGTCGAACACGGCAAACCGGAACCGGATCTGTTTCTGCTGGCCGCCGGCCGCATGGGATTTGAGCCGAAAGACTGCGTCGTAATTGAAGATTCGCTGGCCGGCATGACCGCCGGGTTGAAAGCGGGAATGACGGTCATCGCTTTCCTCGGCTTTGAAATGAACCAAAGCACGGAATATCTCAAACAGGTTAAGGCACTCGGAATAAAACACGTTTCTTATACGATGGAAGAGGTTGAAAAATTTATTGTTGAACAATTGACAAAAACAAGCTAAAATAAATTTGTTAAATTAAATTATTTATTTATGAAAAAGATATTATTCAAAGAAATTTGTTTTGCCGCCGTTTCCATCGTGGCTGCAGGTATATTAAGTTTAATCAGCGCAAACGCATCCGTTATGCTTCTCGGGTTCATTATCGCCGTGATAACTTACATCAAGTTGTCAATAGACGAATACGAAATTGAAAGTACACTCGTTAAAATCGGATGGGCGATGATTACGTATTCGATATTCGTATTGTGCATGTTGTTCCCATTCGGCAACGTATGCCGGATAATAGCGGCCGGTACGATCATTATGCTGGTTTATACATTCAGTTCCGTTTTAACGCAAAAAATGAAATTGGATTATTTTGGCTATGACTGCGGCAGGAACGGAATAAAATTTTGGACGGCTTTCTTCCTTAGCCTGCTTTCTCTTGTCAGTTTGGTTGAAAACGACACGAAAAAAGAGGAAAAAATGGAAGCGGAATATGCCAAAACCGAATTTGTGGGAATAAAATCAGTTACCAAAGAAATCTACCGGGGCAACACCTATTATGTGGTCGTTACCGAAAGCGGAGAAATCTTCGGCGTCGATGCCCGCAAATATCCGGAAATAAGGACGGCAAACGAACAAAACAAGGTTAAGTATGTCATTGACGATTACAAAGTCAACGGCCTACAAAAGCCTTTTAAGCTGGAACTGAAATAATTTCCGGCTATAAAAGAAATCTCCGTGTTGCACAAAAAGCGACGT
>OGGJ01003369.1_pt1 | contig 10105 bp, 9 predicted proteins | sample 1571071 | NCBI WGS metagenome assembly OGGJ01 (sample SAMEA2581954, study PRJEB24529) | metagenome | biome: Human gut stool | place: China | collected 2011
TTCTTAAAAATGATCAAATAGGAAATTATGAACATAAAAATTATTTGTCTGCTCTTATAAAAATTGGAATTGATAGAGGAAAAATAGGTGATATATTAGTTGATGATTATGGCGCTGATATAATTGCTTTTGACATGAATAAAGAATTTATAATCCAGTCGTTGAGCGAACTTACTCGTTTTAGAAAAGCAAATATTGACATTATTCCTATAGATGATATCAAGCAAAAAATTGATAGATTTGAAGAAAGTACGATTATTGTTTCTAGCATGAGAATTGATAATATTGTTGCTGAACTTGCAGGATGTTCTAGAACAAATGCAGATGAGTATATAAACAGCGAAAAAGTATTTGTTAATTATGAGACGGTTTTAAAGGTTTCAAAGACTATTTTTGAAGGTGATATAGTAACTATTAGAGGCAAAGGAAAGTTTAGAATTGACGGTTTGGTCAGAAATACAAGAAATAATCGTTTTGTTATCAAAGTCAACAAATATGCTTAAAATCAACATATTTACAGATTTTGAAAATAAAATATTGCAAACTTATTATTAAAAATATATAATAATATATATTTTTATGATAGGTGATAAATAAATTATGAATAAAACTAAAAGAAAGATTTTCGAAACTTCTATGAAATTGTTTGCTGAAAAAGGTTATGATGCTACGAGTGTCGAGGAAATTACTGCTACAGTTGGTGTTGCTAAAGGTACTTTGTATTATCATTTTTCGAGCAAAGAAGAAATTTATAATTTTTTATTAGAAGAAGGTACAAAACTTTTAATAAATAATATAGATTTAAAAATTTCAAAATTAAATAATTCAATAGATAAATTGAGAGCAGTTGCGTTGCTTCAATTGAGAATAATAACTAAGTACCAAAATTTGATTACTATTTATTTATCTCAGGTCTGGGGTAGCGATCAACGAAATCAAAAGTGTCAAAAGTATATAACTGATTATATTGGCAAGATTGAAGAGATTGTTAAAGAAGGTATTCAGAGTGGTGAGTTGAAAGATGGTAATAGTGGTATTATTGCTTCTGAAATCTTTTCATTTACGTGTGCAGGATTTATGTATAAAATAAAGTCAGGAAATCCAATAGATATTAAAGAGTTATGTTTGGAATTTGATAAAATGATTTATGGATTGAAAAGAGATGTTAAGTAGCAAGTGGTATTTTTAGGAAGGAATGAAATAAAAATGGGTAAAGGGATACATGATTATGTTAAAATAACAGATTTAAAGGATATGTTAAACAAGTCTGCAAAGACATATGGTGATAAGCCGGCTTTTAGATTTAAAACTAAGGAACCTGGAGTTTTTAATGATATATCTTATAAAGAATTTTCAAATCAGGTTAATGCTTTAGGAACAGCGTTAGTTAATTTAGGTTTAAAAGATAAGAGAATAGCTGTTATTTCAGAAAATAGATATGAATGGGCTGTTTCATATTTAGCTGTTGTTGCTGGTACGGGAATTGTTGTACCAATGGATAAATCTTTACCTGAAAATGAAATTAAAAGTTTAATTGAACGTTCGGAAGTTGATGCTATTATATTTAGTGATAAATATCTTGATGTTATGAAGGATGTCAAGAATTCTGGAACTTCAAATTTAAAATATTATATTTGTATGGATTTAAAGAAAGATGAAAATGATATTTTATCTTTTAAAGAGTTAATAAAAAAAGGAGAAAAATTACTTGCAGGTGGAAATAAAGACTTTGTTGATGCAACTATTGATGCTGAGAAAATGTCTATAATGCTATTTACTTCTGGTACAACTGCAAAATCAAAAGCTGTTGCTTTATCTCATAAAAATTTATGTACAAACCTTCAAGATATTGCTTCAATGTTTGATATAGGTACAAATGATAGAATGCTTTCTTTCTTACCTTTACATCATACTTTTGAATCAACTGTTGGATTTTTATATCCAATTTATGCTGGTGCAACAATATGTTATTGCGATGGAATAAGACATGTTGGTGGTGCAACTGATGACAAGGCAATTCCTGTCCAGCATTCAGTTCCTATTTTGTATGAAAATATGTATAAAAAGGTAATGAGAGGTATTGCTAAAAAAGGTAAATTAAAAAAAGTTGAAAAAGGAATGAAAATAAGCAACTTTTTAATGAAATTGCATATAGATGCTAGAAGAAAAATATTTAAAGAAATTCATGATTTATTAGGTGGAAAGGTTAGATTGTTTATTAATGGTGCTGCTGCTTTGGACCCTGAAGTTGAAAAAGGTTTTAATGCTTTAGGAATTAATATGGCACAGGGATATGGTTTAACAGAAACATCTCCTGTTTTAGCTGCAGGAAATGGACAACCTAAATATTCTAGAATTGGTTCTGTTGGTAAAGCTTTCCCAAGTGTAGAATTAAAAATAGATGAACCAAATGAAAATGGAATTGGTGAAATAATTGCAAAAGCTGACTCTATTATGCTTGAGTATTATGGCGATGAAGAGGCTACAAAGGAAGCGATTATTGATGGTTGGTTTCATACAGGTGATTTAGGATATTTTGATAAAGATGGTTTCTTATTTATTGCTGGTAGAAAAAAGACAGTTATTGTGTTGAAAAATGGGAAGAATATTTATCCAGAAGAAATTGAAGCTTTGCTTGGTAGAATTGATGGTGTAAAAGAATCTTTTGTTTATGGAGTTCCTGCTAATAATGCTGATGAAAAAGAATCAAAGATTAATGCTGAAATAGTTTATGAAAAAGAAAGAATGAAAGAGTTAATTGAGACTGATGATGAAGATAAAATAAAAGAATATATGTGGGAGCATGTTAAAGAAATTAATAAAACTATGCCATCATATAAATATATAAGAGAAATTATTGTTACTGATCAAGAATTAATTAAGACAACAACGCAGAAGGTAAAAAGACATGAGGAAATCAAAAAAGTCCTAGGGAAGCAAGAAATGTAACGAAAATGTAATAGAAAAAAGATACAAAAGTAATTGTATCTTTTTTTAGTTAACGGTATAATGAATTTAGTTAAATTTTGAGTTTGTACAAATTTAAAGGAGGTCAGTTTACAATGTCATTATTTGATAAATTATTTAATCATAAACAAGGCATAGTAAACGTGAGGATGGTAATCACGGAAGAAAAGATATTGTCTAATATAGAAAAAGTTCAAAAGATGATAAATCCTAAGAGCAAAAAGCAAATTGTTCAACTAGAAGAAGATTCTTACTTCAAAGATTTAGTTGAATCAATTAAGACATACTTGGAGGAATATCCTAAGAAAAAGAATTTTCCAAGAAGTGTATACAAGGCTGCTTATGATTTAGTTGAATTTGCAACAAATCAATTTGAAGAGAACACTAAAAAGATTGAGGAATTAATAATTCAAAGAGAAAAAAATATTAGTTCTGCTTTTGAATTAAAAACTATTTTATCTAAGGTTTTGAAGAAAGAAGAAGGATATGAACAAGAGATTGAAAATGCATCAGTTAAGTTTTCTGATGATATTGGTGAGTCTTTAAAAATTCTTTCTCAAGGAACTGATGATGAAGAAAAGAAATCTGCAAGAAAATTAATAGATGCTAGAATTAATAATTTGGAATCTAATTTCCATATAGAAATAGATATGGAAAGAATTGAAGATAAATCTAAGGCTTTAAGCTATATTGGAATTGAAATTGCTGATGCTTTGAAGTATATACCTGCACCGGTAGAAGAAGTTTCTTCAGAACCTGTTCAAGAAAAAGTTGAAAAGGTTGAAGTTAAACCACAAGAAGTAAAAGTTGCTCCTGTTAAGGCTGAACCAGTTCAGGCTAAAGCTGATGTAACTGAAGCAAAAACTTCTTCTAAGAGTGGTTCAAACATTGCTGCTGCAACAGTTGTTAAGCCTCAAGCAGAAGCAAAGGTTAATCCTATTCTTGCGCAAGCTAAACAAGAAAAAGAAGATGATCAAATTTTAAATGATATGTATATGCAAGAGACCAGATTTGATGTTAAGCCTTCATTATGGCAAAGATTTAAAAATAGCAAATTTGTAAGAGCAATGAAAGCTATTACAAGAATTAGAATAGTAATTGATGCTCCAAATGCACTTCCAGAAGGAAGAGGAGAAAATAATTAATAAAGTAAGAAGTTAGCTAAAGCTAGCTTCTTATTTTAATTTGACTTTTTTTGGTATATATAGTATAATAACAATCAGTGTAATAGTATTGATCGGAATTTATTAAAATAGAGTATATATGTAGGAAAGAGAGAATTATAAAGACTGCATATTAAGTAAATAACTCTATTATTTTGTACATAGGAATGAAAAATAGTAAATTAGGTCAAAATTAGTTTAGAGAATAAACTAGTTTTTTTAACATTTTAAAATGAAGGGAGAATATATGATAGAAGAAAATATAAAGAGAAGTAAGAAAGAAGAAGAAAAAAAGACTCAAACAAAAAGAACAAGAACTAGAAAGGAAAACAAAACAGAAAAAAAAGGAACACAACCAACTGAAGAAAAAAGAACAAGAAAATCATATCAAAGAAGAAATACAAATAAAATAATGAAACAAGAAAAAAATGAAAAAAGCAGTAAAGAAAACAATATTTTTAAAAAGCCAAAATTAAAAATAATCCCATTAGGAGGACTTCATGAGATAGGAAAAAATATCACTGTATTTGAATATGAAAATGAGATTATAGTAGTAGATTGTGGATTATCTTTTCCAGATGATGACATGCTTGGAGTTGATTTAGTAATACCAGATATTACCTACTTAGAAAAAAATGTGGATAAAATAAAAGGTTTAGTAATTACTCATGGACATGAAGATCATATTGGAGGGGTTCCATATTTATTAAAGAAAATTAATATACCAATTTATGCTACTAGATTAGCAGCGGGATTAATTAGAAATAAATTAGAAGAACATAAATTATTGAGAAGTACAAAATTAAATGAAGTAATGCAAGGTCAAACTATTAAACTAGGAAAAAACTTTAAAGTTGAATTTATAAGAAGTTCACATAGTATTCCAGATTCTGTAATGTTAGCAATTACTACTCCAGCAGGAACAGTACTTCATACAGGAGATTTTAAAGTAGATTATACTCCAATTGACGGAAAGTTAATGGATTTTGGAAGAATTGCCGAATTAGGAAACAAAGGAATATTAGCTTTAATGGCAGATAGTACAAATGCAGAAAGAAAAGGATTTACTATGTCAGAAAGTTCTGTAGGAGAAGTTTTTGATAAATTATTTTTACATTGTACAAAAAGAATTGTAGTTGCAACATTTGCGTCAAATGTTCACAGAGTACAACAAATTGTTAATTCAGCTATTAAATATAATAGAAAAATTGCAGTTTGTGGTAGAAGTATGATAAATATGATAGAAACAGCAAGAAACTTAGGTTATATAGAATGTCCAGAAAACATATTTATTGATATTGATATGATTAATAACTATACAGATGAACAATTAGTTATTATTACGACAGGAAGCCAAGGAGAACCAATGTCAGCTTTAACAAGAATGGCAGCGGGAGACCATAGAAAAGTAAAAATAACGCCAAATGATTTAGTTATTATTTCCGCAACGCCAATACCAGGAAATGAGAAATTTGTATCAAAAGTAATAGATGATTTGATGCAAATTGGAGCAGAGGTTGTTTATAGTTCGTTAGAAGATATCCATGTTTCAGGACATGCTTGCCAAGAAGAACAAAAACTAATCTTGGCTTTAACGAAACCTAAATATTTTATACCTGTACATGGTGAATATAGACAGTTAATTGCTCATAGCGAAACAGCTCAGAGTATGGGAATTGATAAAGATAATATTATTATGTTATCAAATGGTAGAGTTTTAGAAATAAATGAAAATAGTGCGGAATTTACTTCTACTGTGCCAAGTGGAAGGGTATTAGTTGATGGCCTTGGAGTTGGAGATGTAGGAAGTATAGTTCTAAGAGATAGACAGCATTTATCTCAAGATGGTTTAATTGTTATTGTTTTAACTATGGATTCTTCAACAGGAGAAGTAATAGCAGGACCAGATGTTATTTCAAGAGGTTTTGTTTATGTTAGAGAATCTGAAAATTTAATGGATGATGTAAAATCTGTTGTTAGACATGAAATTAAAAAGTGCGAAGAAAAAGGAATTCGTGATTGGTCTACAATAAAATCAACAACAAGAGAAAATTTAAGAGATTATATATTTGCAAAAACTAAAAGAAACCCAATGATTATACCAATTATAATGGAAGTATAATAAGGGAAAAGAATATGAGTGATAAAGAAGTAAGAAATAATAAAGCCAAAAGAAGGATATCTATATCTAAAATAATAGAGAGTTATAAAAATGGAATGACATATAAGCAAATAGGAGCAGAATTTGAGGTATCTGAAAATGCTATAAGAAATAGAATAGTAGAATATGAGAAAAAAACAGGTGAAAAAATTAGGAGAACTAGAACATCATCTAAAAATCAAAATATTCCAATAAAAGAGTTATTTATTAAATATGCAACAGGTGAAGATATTGAAGAATTAGCTAATAAATATAATATATCAAAAAGTTTTGTGAAAATGAAAGTAAGAGAATTTGCTGAAAAGAAACAGATATTTATGAAAGCTATAAATAAATTTAGAGAAGAGTGCAAGAAAAATAAAAATGTAGTTAATGCATTTAACTTAGGATATAAAATCAGAACTATAGCTATAAGAAATGGTTTGACTGAGGAAGAAGTTCATGAAATACTCGAAGAAAATAAAAAAAGACACATAGAAGATTCTAAAGTTATGAATGAAAAGATGATATATAATTATATTGTAAGATTTGGATATACGAAGGAACAAGTTGAAAAATTTGCAATAGATAATGGTTTTTGTGTTAATAAGAGAATGGTTAAATTAATTAGCGAATATAAAAAAAATATAGATTTAGAAAAAAAGAAAAATTCAAGAAACGAAGAAGAAAGATAAGGAATCAAGTTTTATATACATGAAGTAGTGTTAAAATTAATATAAAAAGGAGAGAATGGTTAATATGGATTATAAAGATTTAGCAAATTTAATATTTCCAAACAGCAAGGAAATTTCATATTATGAAGAAAAATATCCTAGAAGAGATTTAAAAGAGGGTGCAATTGTAACTAGATATGCACCAAGTCCAACAGGATTTATGCATATAGGAGGATTGTATCAAGCTTTAATAGCAAAGAAAGTTGCAAATCAAACAGAAGGAGTATTTTTCTTAAGAATAGAAGATACAGATCAAAAAAGAGAAGTTAAAAATGCTGTAAGTGGAATTGTAAAAAGTCTACAAGAATTTGGAATTGAACCAGATGAAGGTATGATTTCAGAAGAAGAAGAAAAGGGAAATTATGGTCCATACAAACAATCTCAAAGAAAAGAAATTTATCAAGCTTATGCAAAATATTTAATAGAACAAGGAAAAGCGTATCCATGTTTTTGTTCTCCAGAAGAAGGAGAAGAAATTAGAAAAAAACAAGAAGCTGCAAAAGTTAGACCAGGATATTATGGAGTATGGGCAAAATGTAGAAATTATACAGTAGAAGAAATGGCAGAAAAAATAAAAAATGGTGAAAGTTATATTATTCGTTTTAAATCTCCAGGAAGAGAAGATAAAAAAATCAAACATAAAGATGTAATAAAGGGAAATGTTGAATTTCCAGAAAACGATCAAGACATTGTAATTATTAAAGCTGATGGATTACCAACATATCATTTTGCACATGCAATAGATGACCATTTAATGGGAACAACACATGTTATCCGTGGAGATGAATGGCTATCATCTGTACCATTACATTTACAATTGTTCTATGAATTAGGATTTAAAGCACCAAAATTTGCACATATTGCTCCTATTATGAAAAATGATAATGGTAATAAAAGAAAATTAAGTAAGAGAAAAGATCCAGAGGCAGCTGTTAGTTATTATGAAGAAGAAGGAATACCAGAAGAAGCAGTAAAAGAGTATTTATTAAATATAGCGAATTCTAATTTTGAAAATTGGAGAAGAGCTAATAAAGATAAGGACATCTCAGAGTTTGAATTACAATTAAATAAAATGGGAGTAAGCGGAGCTTTATTTGACATGGTAAAATTATTAGATGTTGCAAAAACTGTTATATCTAAATTTTCAGCAGAAAAAGTATATGAAAAATCTTTAAAATGGGCTACTAAATATGATAAAGAATTAGAAAAAATGTTAGAAAATAAGGAATATTCTTTAAAAGTATTTGGAATTGAAAGAGGCAATAAAAAGCCTAGAAAAGATATTTCTAAATGGTCAGAAGTAAAAGAAAATATAGAATATATGTATGATGAAAAATTTGCTGAAAAAGACCAAGAATATCCATATCAAGTAATTAATGACAAAGAATCAATTGAAAAAATATTATCATTGTATATAGAAAAATATTATGGAGAAAAAGATGATAAACAACAATGGTTTGACAAAATAAAAGAATTAGCTGGAGAAATGGGATATGCAAAAGAAGTAAAAGAATTTAAAGAAAATCCAGATAAGTATAAAGCTCACGTAGGTGACGTAAGTACAGTTTTAAGAGTTGCTTTAACAGGAAGAACTAATACACCAGATATGTATGAAATAATGCAAGTCTTAGGAAAAGAAAGTATTATAAAAAGATTTGAAAAAGCTAAGGAACAATTATAATAATATTTTTAATAAATTGCTTAAGGAGATGTGGTCATGAAATATGATGTAGGAGATATAGTAAGAACAAAAAAACAACATCCTTGTGGAAGTAAAAAATGGGAGATAATAAGAGTAGGAGTAGACTTTAAGCTGAAATGCCAAGGATGTGAACACATTGTTACTTTACCACGAGAAAAAGCATTGAAGGCAATTACAAAAATAGAGAAAAAGGCTGAGAATTAAGTTTCTTAGCCTTTTTTATATATTATGAAAACGATATAGATTTTTTTTTATATAAAAGTATATTATACCAGTTTTAATTGAACAAATAAGAACAAAAATACAAAAAACGACATATTATATAGTATAGTATTAGTCAAAATACTATATTGGAGGTGACTTTAATATGGAGCCACAAGAAACAATTTATTGTTATGATAACAAAGAGAAAAAATGTGAAAAGAAGAGAGACTGTTTAGGAATTATAGCTGTTATATTATTAGCTGCATTTTCAGTTGTTATTGGATTAATAATTGGTGCATCAGTAGCAGGAGCAATATTAGAAGCTTTAGCAGCAGTAATTGTTTTAGCTGTTATCTTGGGACTTTTATTAATACTAACAATAATTCTTATGATATGCAATAAAAAGAAAAACAAAAAAGATAAATGTAAATGTTGTTGTTAACATTTGAAATTGCAAATAAGCAAAAACGGATTTTCTATTTTAGAAAATCCGTTTTTGTTTTTTGTAGATAATAAATTTTTAAATTTAAATTTATAGATTTAAATAATCGTCTATTATGCTCCATACAGAGTCTTTATAAATCTTTCTTTCAGAAGAGAAAGGAAGAGTAGTAATATCTCCAATTGGATTAATTTGTTTTTGTAAATCTAAAACAGCATTATCAACTTTAGTTATAGCTATTTTATCTGCTTTATTTGCTAATATAATAAAAGGTAATCCAGAAGATATAATATAATTATACATTAGTCTATCATTAGCAGAAGGAGAATGTCTAATATCAATTAGAAAAATAATAAGAGAAATTTCTTTTCTATTAAATAAATATTCTTCTATAAATTTTCCAACTTGTTCTTGTTCTTTTTTTGACATTTTACTATAACCATAACCAGGTAAATCAACAAAATAAAAAGTTTCATCAATATTATAGAAATTGATTTGGCGTGTTTTACCAGGTTCACTACTAGTTCTAGCTAATTTTTTTCTATTTATCATTGTATTAATAAAACTTGATTTTCCAACATTAGATTTTCCAACCAAAACAATTTCAGGTAAATTATTTTTAGGATATTGTTTAGGACTAACTGCTGAAATTTCAAATTTAGGATTTTTAACTAACATATATATTTTCTCCTTTTTGAGACAAGAGGGACAGGTCTTATTTGTCTCATATATTTTATTTTATAGTTTTTTATA
>OGGJ01003379.1_pt1 | contig 10084 bp, 9 predicted proteins | sample 1571071 | NCBI WGS metagenome assembly OGGJ01 (sample SAMEA2581954, study PRJEB24529) | metagenome | biome: Human gut stool | place: China | collected 2011
TTATGGATGATTTCTTTGATGAACATTCGCCGGATCAGGAAGACGGTGTGGCACTGCTGATTGATATGGATAACCGTGAGATCACGATCTCCACCTGCGGTATCGCGATCCGGTATCTGACAGATTCGAGAATCGACAATATTCTCGACGCAGCATATTCTAAGATCAGCAATGGCGATTACAATGGCTGTATGCATTCCATGCTGACCGGTGTGGAGAATTACTACGAAAAGGGCATTTCAGAGGGACAGTACAATTATGACTCCGAGACCGGGAAGATTTCAAGGTACCATGTTCTGACGCTTGGGGAGATCTTCGGCGTGCTGGCGGTCGCCATCGGAGCCGGCTGCATCATTTATTTTACGATCAGCAACAGTTACAAGGTGCGCGGAAAGGGATATTATTACGCTTACCAGCAGAATTCCAAGGTCAATCTGCGCGTCAAGGAAGATCGTCTGGTGAATCAGACGACGACGCATCACAGGATCTCAACGAGCAGCGGCGGCAGTGGCGGACATTCCTCCTCGCACAGCGGAAGAAGCACGACACACACGAGCAGCAGCGGCAGATCACACGGCGGAGGAAGCCGCAAGTTTTAAAGGGAGAATAGCTTCCATAACTAAATTTTATTACGGATATTCACAAAAGAGGTTGCCTGTGCAGCCTCTTTGTGTTATTATCTTCCTCATGAGGACAAGTGTCAGCGTGCTGCACACATTGCACTCGTGAGGGATACCAGAAGAAAGAGGATTATGAGGAACATGAAAGAGAAAGGTCAGTATTATGTATTAAAGGAAAAGGCGGTGCCGGATGTACTGCTTCGTGTCGTGGAGGCAAAGCGGCTGCTGGATTCGGGGAAGACGGATTCTGTGCAGGATGCGACAGAGCAGGTCGGGATCAGCCGGAGTTCTTTCTATAAATATAAGGATGATATTTTTCCGTTTCATGAGACGGCGAAGGGGAAGACAATCACCATGGTCATCCAGCTGGACGATGAGCCGGGGCTGCTGTCGATTGTGCTCAAGACGGTGGCAGAGTTTCACGCCAATATCCTGACGATCCACCAGAGTATTCCGATCAACGGGATCGCATCGCTGACACTCTCGGTCGATGTTTTGCCGGAGACGGGAGATGTGACACAGATGGTGGCGCGCATTGAGGAGCAGACAGGGATACATTATGTGAAGATCCTCGGAAGAGAGTAGGAACAGAATAGGATAGAAGACGAAAGTGGAGGCAGTATGATCAAAGTAGCAGTAATGGGATATGGAACCATCGGTTCCGGCGTAGTGGAAGTATTAGACATCAATAGGAACAGCATTGCAAAGCGTGCCGGAGAAGAGATTGGTGTGAAATATATTCTGGACTTAAGAGATTTTCCGGGGGATCCGATTCAGGAAAAGGTGGTACATGATTATAAGGTGATCGCAAATGACCCGGAAGTGCAGATTGTCGTCGAGACGATGGGCGGTGTGGAGCCGGCGTACACGTTCGTAAAGGCAATGCTTACCGCAGGAAAACATGTGACGACCTCCAACAAGGCGCTCGTTGCGGCAAAGGGTGCGGAGCTGATTGCACTCGCCAAGGAGAAAAATGTCAATTTCATGTTTGAGGCGAGCGTCGGCGGCGGTATCCCGATTATCCGGCCGCTCAATTCCTGTCTGACGGCAGATGAGATCGAGGAGATCACCGGAATTGTGAACGGAACCACGAACTACATGCTGACGAAAATGACCGAGGAGGGATCGGAGTTCGACGATGTGTTAAAGGATGCGCAGGCGAAGGGTTATGCGGAGAAAGACCCGACCGCTGACATTGAAGGATACGATGCCTGCCGCAAGATCGCCATCCTGACATCCCTGGTATGCGGACAGCAGGTGGACTTTGAGGATATTCACACAGAGGGTATTACGAAGATCACAGCGACCGATATCCGGTATGCGAAGACAATGGGCAGAGCCATCAAGCTTCTGGCATCCAGCCACAAGGTGGGAGATGGATATGTGGCGATGGTAGCGCCGTTCCTTTTGCCGGCGACACACCCGCTTTACAATGTCAATGATGTGTTCAATGCCATCTTTGTACACGGCAATGTGCTCGGCGATGCCATGTTTTACGGAAGCGGCGCCGGCAAGCTCCCGACGGCGAGCGCGGTTGTGGCGGATATCGTGGATATGGCGAAGCATCTGGACACCAATATCGCGGTGGAGTGGAGCTCTAAGAAACTGGAGCTGGTGGATTACCGCAACGTCGAGAACTGCTATTTTGTGCGCACGTCCGCAGATGAGAAGCGCATAGAAGAAGTCTTCGGTGAAGTGAGTTATGTAACGGCGGAAGGCGTATCCGGAGAGACCGGATTTGTGACGGCGCGCATGAGCGAAGCTGATTATGAGAAAAAGGCGGCGGAGCTTGGCAGTGTACTTCAGATGATCCGCGTGACACAGTAAAACAGGGGACCCGATGTGATGCAGCAGGCTGATAACAGCAGAAAGAGAAGTGTGAGATGAAGTATTTGGTAATTCTTGGGGATGGCATGGCAGACCGCCCGATCGAGAGCCTGGGCGGCAGGACTCCGTTAGAGTATGCAAAGACACCGAAGATGGATGAACTGGCAGCGAAAGGTGAGATCGGCATGGTACATACGATCCCGGACGGCATGAAGCCGGGCAGCGACACTGCCAATCTCTCCGTGCTGGGATACAACCCGAGAGAATTTTATTCGGGGCGTTCTCCGCTTGAGGCACTCTCTATCGGTGTTCCAATGAAAGACACGGATGTGGCTCTGCGCTGCAACATCGTCACGCTTTCCGAGGAGGAGGACAATTACGAGGACCGCACGATCATCGACCACAGTTCGGGTGAGATCAGTACCGAGGAATGTGCAGTGCTCTTGGAGGCGGTGAAGAAGGAACTGGAGACAGACATTTTTCATTTTTATGTGGGCACAAGCTACCGCCACTGTCTGATCTGGGAGAACGGCGAGGTGGTGGATCTGGTGCAGCCGCACGATGTGCTGGGACAGAAGATCGGAGACAAGCTTCCGGAAAATGAAGCGCTTCGGGAGATGATGAAGAAAAGCTATGACATTCTCGTGAACCATCCGATCAACATCGAGCGCAGGAAAAAGGGGCTGAATCCTGCTAACTCCTGCTGGTTCTGGGGCGCAGGCACAAAGCCGGCACTCTATCCGTTTACGGAGCGCACCCACAAAAAGGGCGCGATGATTTCCGCAGTCGATCTTCTGAAGGGAATTGCGGTCGGCACTTCCATGAAAGTCATCACAGTGGACGGAGCGAACGGCGGTCTGGATACGAATTATGAGGGAAAGGCAAAAGCAGCGCTGGACGTTCTGACCAGGGATGGATATGACTTTGTCTACGTGCATCTGGAAGGACCGGATGAGATGGGACACCAGGGCAGCGTTGAGAAGAAGGTAAAGGCGATCGAGCGCCTGGATGAGCGCATTATCCGGCCGATCGCCGAGGGACTTGCGGCGGCAGGAGAGGATTTCCGCATGGTGGTGCTTCCGGATCATCCGACACCGATTTCCCTGCGTACACACACGGCGGACAATGTGCCGTATCTGCTCTATGACAGCACGGCAGAGCGCAGTGAGAGCTGGCATTACAATGAGCGCGAGGCTGCACAGACAACGAACTTTATACCGGAGGGACATAAGCTGATCGAATATCTGCTGCAGATGTAAGAAAAATCCATCTTCCTATTCAGGGTAGGAAGGTGGATTTTTTTGTGTCATAGCAAACTTCGTTCCTATGACACAAAAACGTGCCGGGCGGCTATGATCCGGATTCCCGCAGATCATGCTGCTCGCCACAGGAATCCTGTCAAACCGGGATGCTTCCTTATATGAAGCGGCGCGCATTGACGGGGCGGGACGCATGCAGCAGTTCCGGAAACTGACGCTGCCGTTCGTACTTTTTTCGACAATGCCGGTGCTGATCGGACAGTTTATCGGAAATTTCAATAATTTCGGGATCTTTTACTTCCTGCGGGGCGGGCTGTATATGGACGGCTATTTCCTTGCGAGCGATACGGATCTTCTGATTAACTGGCTCTATAACCTGTCCATCGACAACAATTATTACTGCATCGGCGCGGCGATCAGTCTGATTATTTTCTTTATCACATCGGCAATATCACTTGTGGTTTACATAAAGTCACCGTCTTATAGGGAGGAGGATACGTTTCAATGAGCAGAAAAACAGAGAAAAAGCGGCGGATGTCCGCAGGAAGAATCCTCGATACCGGAATGACCTATCTCATATTGCTTGCAGTGGCGTTTGTATTCTTCTTTCCGTGCCTGTGGCTGATCCTGGCATCGTTTTCCAAATCGGGAACGATCTATTCGTTTGACGGTTTTTTCCCGGCCGGATACAGTCTGGCGAGCTTCAAACGGCTGTTTACGGATACGGCACTGTACAACTATCCGCGCTGGTTTGCCAATACACTTTTTGTGGCGGCAGGCAGCTGCATCCTCGGCACGTTTCTGGTGATTCTGACCGCCTATACCATGTCGCGTTTTACGTTCGCGGCGCGCAAACCGATGATGAAGATTACGATGGTGCTCGGAATGTTTCCTTCCTTTATGGGAATGATTGCGGTGTACCTTCTGATGACGCAGTTTAATCTGATCAATCATCTCTGGGGACTGATCTTAATCTACAGTGCGGGAGCGCCGATGGGCTATCTGACGCAGAAAGGCTTTTTCGATACGATTCCCAAGGCGATCGACGAGGCGGCGAGAATTGACGGAGCCACGAATTTTCAGGTTTTTATGAAAATCAATCTGCCGCTCTCCCGGCCGATCATCGTCTATACTGCGCTCTCTTCTTTTACCTGGCCGTGGAGCGACTTTATTCTGCCGAAGCTTTTGCTGAAGGAAAAGAGCCTGTATACGGTGGCGGTTGGTCTGATGAGCCTCGATGAGACGGAATTTGCAAGATTTGCGGCGGGAAGCGTGTTCATCGCGGTGCCGATTGTCCTGCTTTATTTTTTCCTGGTCAAGGACATGGTGAACGGCATGGCTGCGGGCGCGGTGAAAGGGTGACCCGGAATACAAAGTGGCGGCGGGCGCGGTAAAAGGGTGATCCGGAATACAAAGTGGCAGCAGCCGCGGATTTGAATAAGATAGAATGAGAAAGCCGTTTCGAGGAAAAATGTGCAGACAGTTTTATTGATCGTAGCGCTCTCTATGGACGTCTTTCTGGCATCCGTGGCGTGCGGGGCGGAACAGATCCGGATCGAAAAGAAGACAGCACTCTGCATCGGCGCGGTATGCAGCGGAGTGCTGTTTTTTTCATTAGTGTGCGGAAAACTGATCGATGGAGTGGTCAGGGAAAAATATGCGGCGTATCTGTGTTTTGCGGGATTGTTTCTGGTCGGCGCTTATAAGCTGACGGAGTACGGAATCCGGGCGTATATCAGGAGACACCATTTCCTGTGCAAGCAGGTAAAAATGAAATTTTCACAGCTGAATTTTATCATCAGCATTTACAATAATCCGGCGGCGGCAGATAGGGATTGCTCTGCGACCATGTCAGTGACGGAAGGAATATGTTTCGCGCTCGCCATGTCGGTGGACGGATTTTTCGGCGGTCTGGGGGCGGCGTTTCTGGATATTTCGATTGCCGGCACGGTATGCCTGAATCTGGTATTCAGTGCACTTGCGGTGCTTGGCGGAAGCGCTGTCGGGAAATATGCGGCGGACCGGTGCAAAAGAGATTACTCCTGGATCGGCGGCGCCCTGTTTGTGGTGCTGGCATTCAGCAAGATTTTGTAGATTTATAGTAAATGTGTCAAAAAAAGCTTGCGTTTTCATTGCGGTATGGTATAATATGCCTATACATGAAGCAGTGGAAACGCACAGCTCTTGTAAAATATAATTAGATATTGTGGGATCTGAGAGTGGAGATGATTTTAATTCCTGTACACATGAGGGGTGCTTACAGGTTTTATGACGATGTCTCCTTTTTTTATGCGCTGCGCATGGGGAGCACGGGGCAGGAACGGATTTCACAATAGAGGGAAGCATAAATAAGCAATAAGGGGCAAACAAGGAGGAACATGGTATGGCAAAGTATGTGATGGCACTGGATGCAGGAACGACGAGCAACCGTTGTATTTTATTTAACGAGCAGGGAGAGATCTGTTCGATGGCACAGAAAGAGTTTCGGCAGTTTTTTCCGAATCCGGGCTGGGTGGAGCACGATGCCAATGAGATCTGGTCTACAATGCTTGGCGTGGCGGTCGAGGCGATGAACATGATCCGCGCGACGGCAGAGGATATTGCGGCGATCGGTATCACCAATCAGCGTGAGACGGCGATTGTCTGGAACAAGGAGACTGGAGAACCGGTCTATAATGCGATCGTGTGGCAGTGCCGCAGAACTTCGGACATTGCGGATGCATTGAAGGCGAAGGGTCTCGAGGAGACATACCGTCAGAAGACGGGACTGATCATTGACGCGTATTTTTCCGCGACGAAGATCAAGTGGCTGCTCGACCACGTCCCCAGCGCGCGGGAAAAGGCCGAGCGCGGCGAAATTTTATTCGGTACGGTGGAGACATGGCTCATCTGGAGGCTGACGGGCGGCAAGGTCCACGTGACGGACTACTCGAACGCCAGCCGCACGATGCTCTTCAACATCCACACGCTTTCGTGGGATGAAGAGCTCTGCGCGCTGCTGGACATTCCGATGAACATTCTGCCGCGTCCCGTGTCCAACTCCGAGGTCTACGGCACGGTGGCGGAGGGCATCGAAGGGCTCGAAGAGCTCGCGGGCGTGCCGATCTGCGGCGCGGCGGGTGACCAGCAGGCGGCGCTGTTCGGGCAGGGCTGCTTTACGCGCGGACAGGCGAAGAACACCTACGGCACGGGCTGCTTCACGCTGATGAACGTCGGCGGCGCGCCGGTGCGCTCGCGCGCGGGACTGGTGACGACGGTGGGCTGGAGCTTAAACGGCGAGACGACCTACGCGCTCGAGGGCAGCGTCTTCAACGCGGGCTCGGCCATTCAATGGCTGCGCGACGAGCTGCAAGTCATTTCGACCTCGCACGAGTGCGACATTCTGGCAGAATCCGTTCCCGACAGCGGCGGCATTTACTTGGTGCCCGCGTTCACGGGCCTCGGTGCGCCGTATTGGGATATGTATGCGCGCGGCTGCGTCGTGGGCATCACGCGCGGCACGACGAAGGCGCACTTCGCCCGCGCAGTGCTCGAATCCATCGCCTATCAGGTCACCGACCTGATGACCGCCATGCGGCAGGACGCCGGCTGCGAGATCTCCCTTCTGCGTGTCGACGGCGGCGCGAGCGTCAGCGATTTGATGATGCAGTTTCAGGCGGATTTGCTGCGCATTCCGGTCGACCGGCCCGCGATGGTCGAGACGACGGCGTTTGGCGCGGCATTGCTCGCGGGTCTGGCCGCGGGCGTGTGGAAGGACTTGGACGAGCTGAGCACGCTCCGGTGCAGTGAGCGCGTCTTCACCCCCGAGCGGGCGCAGTACGAGTGTGAGGAGCTGTACCGCGGCTGGAAGCGCGCTGTCGGCTGCGCACAGGGCTGGGTCGAGAAAAAGTGAACGCTGTCACAAAAAATTTATACTTTTGTCGTAAATTATCCATTGAAATGAAAGCTCCGGTAGCTTATACTGACAATAACAAACCCGAGGACACGGTTTGAAAGGAGAAAGTATTATGGCATTTTTCGATAACTTCAGCAAGAAGGTTCAGGACGTCGCGTTCGTGGCGACTGAGAAGGCACAGCAGGTCGCGGCCGTTGCCGGTGAAAAGGCAAATGCCGTTGCCGATAAGGCCAAGACCGAGTATGAGATGGCATCTGAGCGCCGCAGCATGGACAAGAACTACCGCGCCATCGGCGAGTGGTATGTTTCCACGCTCGAGGGTGACGCGCCCGAAGCGGTCGCCGATATCGTCGCGGCCATCAAGGCCTCTCAGAAGAAGCTTGCCGCTTACGAGGCCGCCAAGGCTGAGACTGCCGCTGCCAAGAAGGCGCAGGAGCCCATCATCGAGGTGACCATCGAGAAGGACGCGGAAGAGGAAGCGCCCGCTGCGGAGGAACCCAAGGAGCCTTCCAAAGCCGAGGAGACCAAGGAGGACTAAGTCCTTCCCAATGTGCGGCGCAGCACTGGCTGCGCCGCTTTTTTCCAGCTTAGGGTAAATCTGGTCTGCATAATTTGTTTTGTTTTGACTATATGAATAATACCAGGACGGGATATAATACGGCCAACAACCAAAACAAAGGAGCACCCGATCATGAACGATAAAAAGATCAGAAAGCTTGTCCTTGCCGCACTGCTTGCGGCGCTTGTCTGCGTGGCGACGATGGTCGTGCAGATCCCCTCTCCGATGCAGGGCTATGTGAACCTGGGCGACTGCTTCGTGCTGCTGTCCGGCTGGCTGCTGGGCCCCTGGTATGGCTTTGCGGCGGGCGGCATCGGCTCGATGCTGGCAGACATTTTCCTCGGCTATGCGCACTACGCTCCGGGCACCCTGGTCATCAAGGGCGTGATGGCGCTGGTCGCTGCGCTGATGTATGAAAAGATGGGCCGCACTGCGACCTCCCGCATCGCCGGCGGCGTTGTGAGCGAGATCATCATGGTGCTCGGCTATTTCGGCTACGCTTCTCTCCTGCTGGGCAAGGGCCTTGCCGCTGCGGCAAGCATCCCCGGCAACATCTTCCAGGGCGCGGTCGGCCTCGTGGTCGGCGTGCTGCTGGTCACGGTGCTTGAGCGCGCCAAGGTGACGGAGAAGCTGGCATAATAAATTTCTAAAGAGGTGTCAGATCATGGCGGGAATCGTACATGAGGTAGAAAATCATCGTCTGGTGGAACAGGCGGAGCAGGAGGCGGCAGAGGCGGCGCGCGAGCTTGCGGAGATCGCACATCTGCGCCGCGGACAGATTGTCGTCATCGGCTGCAGCACGAGCGAGGTCGTGGGCCATCAGGTCGGCAGCTGGTCGACGCCGGAGGTGGCGGACGCCATCTTCCGAGGGCTCTCCAGCGTATTTTCGCCCATGGGCGTGTATCTTGCCGCCCAGTGCTGCGAGCATTTGAACCGCGCGCTGATCGTGGAGCACGAGGCTGTGCCGAACGGCGAGATCGTCAACGTCCTGCCTCAGCCCAAGGCGGGCAGCTCGTTTGCGACGGCCGCGTACAAAGCGTTCCGCCATCCCGTGGCGCTCGAAGAGATACACGCCGACGCCGGACTTGACATCGGCGGCACGCTGATCGGCATGCACCTCAAAAAGGTCGCCGTTCCCGTTCGCTTGAAGCAGAACCGCATCGGTCAGGCCATTGTGCTGGCCGCGCGGACGCGTCCCAAATTCATCGGCGGCGAGCGTGCGATCTACGATGAGTCTCTCAAAGACGGTTATCCTGATTTCACCGATTGAACCAACACAGCAACAGAAAAAGCGCGATGCCCGATCTCGGGCGTCGCGCTTTTTTCGTCGGTTCCTATCAAATTTTTCAGGCGAGGAAGCCCTTGAGAATCGTGTCTTCGGCCTCCTCCTCGGTGAGACCAAGGGTCTGGAGCTTTAAGAGCTGGTCGCCTGCGATCTTGCCGATGGCGGCCTCGTGGATGAGCTGCGCGTCGGTCGAATTCGCGGTGATGGCGGGGATGGATTCGATCGTGGCCTTGCCCATGATGATCGAGTCACACTGCACATGGCCGAAGCACTTGCTGTTGCCGACGACCACGGGGTGGAAGATCTGCTTGGACTCATCCTGCGCGACAGAGCGGGAGATGACGCGGCCGCGCGCATCTTCGCCGTTGAGCTCGATCTCCATGTCGCTCTCGGCGTGCTGTTTGCCGTGAGTGAGAAGGCGCTCGGTGATGATGGCCTCGGCGTCCTTGCCGCAGACGATCTTCGTTTTGCGCACGGTGGAGTCGATGCCGCGGATCTGCACGGTCTCCATCTGGATGCTCGCGCCCTCGTCAAGGTAGACGATCGTGGTGGGGTTCATCACGCGAGAACCCTCGCCGTCGCCCTCGCCGTAGTGCTTTTCCACATAGCGTACGTGGGAGTTTTTGGAGACGTAGAACG
>OGGJ01003380.1_pt1 | contig 10083 bp, 6 predicted proteins | sample 1571071 | NCBI WGS metagenome assembly OGGJ01 (sample SAMEA2581954, study PRJEB24529) | metagenome | biome: Human gut stool | place: China | collected 2011
CGGGCACGACAATATACGGGGCAAAGCCCGGAAGCGACTCCCGCCCGCCGGCGAGAGGTTTCTCATATTTCTATATCATGGTCTCCGCCCGGCTTCCAATCAAGGGAAACGGTAACAGAGACTTCGGTTCCTTCATATATAATCTCTCCGTTTTCGGAGATACTGGCTTTCAAGATTTTGGGTTCCCCAGCAGCAAGGGGGTCCCGGATAGAGAGCACGTTACGGGTCGTTTTTCCGCCCCGGGTTACATATACGTGCATCTGCCAATACTCTTCGTCCGACGCGGCACGTTGCACCGCATCTTCTTCTCCCCGGGAAGGGAAACACACGCCGTAAGAAGCTACCAGACTGTCGGTAAGCAACCGCGACGTACGCACGACGGTAGGCGTGGAAAAATCGTATGTGCTGTCGGCAAAAGAGAATCCGGCAGCGGTATTCACAATATAGGTCTCGACACTGTCGACCGCCGGTGAAAGGACGAGCGCGACAGCGCTGTTGGTCATACGCAGGGGTATGTGCATATTTTTGTCGCTCCCGTCGATACCGACATCGAGCGCACCGTGATAGATGCCATAGGTAAACGAGTCGAGCGTATCGCCATCGACATAACGCACCGCGTAATTATCGAGGCAGTCGCAGGTCGTGGTACCGCAGGCGGGCTCGGTTACGGCATTGGCCACCGGATGGTGGCGGTAAGTGCCTTGCGGCAGGTTTGAATACGAGACCACGCGTTGCGAGTTTGTATAATACCATTCCTTGTCGTATCCGTCAAGTTTGTAGGCAAAGGTATTATGAGTGCCTGAGGCGTAATTGGATACCACAAACTCCAACGAGAACATGGATTGTTGGGCGGTGAATGTAATGCTACGTGTTTCATTGATGTTTCTCTCCAGTATCCCTGTTTCATCATCCGGAAAAACGATCTTGTTGAAAAGCCGTAACTGAGTGATGACAACCGGTGGTATATATGGATTATCTACCACTTCTTCCGGGCGGAATGTCGTAATGCCGTTAATTCCGCCGAAATACATTTGTCCGTCAGCGGTTCGTTGGCAGGCAGCCGTAAACTGGTTGCTTTGCAGTCCGTCATTGTTAGTGAAGTTACGGAACTTTCCGGTAGAGGGGTGCAGACAACTGATACCTTTGTCGGTACTTATCCAGAGTTTTCCGTAGGAATCCTCCAATATTCCATGTACTACATTATTGGGCAGTCCATGCGCTGTTGTGTATAGAGTGACTTCCTGGCTTTTTTCATTCAGGCGGCAGATGCCGCTTCGAGTACCTATCCAGAATGTTCCATCGTGTGCTTCATACAGACAATTGATGAACTTACGGCTGATGGAGTCTAATGCAGGTATCGGGTAGTTGTGTAATTTTCCGTTTTGCTCGGTATAGGCAAACAGTCCTTTTTCGCTGATGAGCCATAAGCGATGTTTGCTGTCGCGAAAAAAGTTCGAAACGCGTTCCCGGAGAAACGGCCGCCCGTCTGATTGGGTGGTTATGCTGGAAAAAGATAACTGCGAGGGGTTGAACCTGAGAATGGAACTCATGCCGCTCATCCAGAAATCCCCTGTTTCTGTCGGCTCGATGGCATAGATATTTTTTTCCCTGCTGTTTCGGTTGTAGGTCTCTATCTGTCCCGACCGGCGATGAAGAATGCTGAGACCTCCGGTATGTGTACCGATGTAAACCTGCTTGTTCGCTTCATCTATGTAGATGGCTTTCACATCATTCGATCCAAGCCCTTCCTTTTGGGTGTAGTGGGTGAATTTCCCGGTTTGGGGGTTATAGTAATTTACTCCGCCTCCATTAGTTCCTATCCAAAGGCCTTTCTGTGCATCTTCCCGGATGCAATTGATGATATTGCTGTTCAGCGAATTGGGTTTGGCGGTGAATTGCAGATTCCGGAAGCGGTTTTTCAGCGGATGATAATAATTGATTCCTCCGAAATAAGTGCCCAGCCACATTCCACCCTGTGTGTCCATGAAGATGTTACGTACGGACATTTGCGAAAGACTTCCGTTTTCCAGCGGGTCGCTGGTGTAAATGTTGAAGTTGTCTTCTTGCTCGTTGTAAATATTCAGGGAATTGATGGTACCTATCCACAGTCGATGCTGGGAGTCGAGTGCAAGTGAACGTACATAATCGGAGCTGATGCAATTAGCCGTTTTGGGCGTATGACTGTAATTTTTGATTGTCCCTGTCTGCGGATTGTATAGAAAAAGTCCGCCTCCTTCGGTGCCTATCCAAATCCGGGTGGGTGATTGCTGCAGAATGGCTGTGATATTTTTATCTTTCAGATTGTCACTTAATACGAAGCTGCTCAGCGTGTTTGCTGCGAGGGAATAAGTATAAACTCTGTTGTTGCTGCCGATATAGATGTAATCTCCTTGCCGGGCCACAACCGTAGGCGAAAGGGATTCTAAGGAAGATTCCGGCATTTTACAGGAGAACTGCGAGGTTTCGGTGTTGAACAGTAGCAGCTTTTTTTTGTTGGAAAACAGCAGTAATTCGTGATTGTTGAACTCCACGATGCCATTGATGGGTACTTGCTCCCCTCTGTCTTCAGAAGAGAAGTTCTCAAATCGGTCTTTGTCGGCATTGTAGAATGAAAGTCCGCTATCGGTTCCTATCCATATCTTGCCCAGCCTGTCGGCGGTGCAGGTGCGGATGATATCGTTGCTGATGCTGTGCGGGTTGTGTTCATCGTGTTGATAAACGGTAAAGTCGTAGCCGTTGTATTTATTCAGCCCGTTATAGGTGGCGAACCACATGTTTCCCTGTTTATCCTGTGTGATGCCGAATATGGTACTTTGCGAAAGCCCTTCATTCAGACCGATGTGGACGAACTTGATCGGTTCTGCGTTTTGTGAACGGAGGGGCGCGAACAATATGCAGCACCCGATGAAAAATAATATATATTTTGTCATGTCCGATGAAGAATAAGGTTATTGGGCAAAGATATGGAATTATTTTTCAATATGATAGCTTTGCGGCTTATATTTGTTCGCGTCCGTTACCTACGGATTCAGCGGCTTGAGGCGCGGGTTGAAAGCGGCCGATGGTCTGCCTGTTCCATGACGAGGTATTCTCCATTTATCTTATCATAGAGTATAGACGAACTACGGTCGGCAGGCACATAGGATTGTCCGCCCAGCACAAGGGAGGCGTTGCCATAGTGAAAGGACGACTTCTTCATGCTGTGCGTTACGTTCAGCATGGCAGGTGAAGAAGCATCCAGCCCGGCCTCTATCGTCCAGTAACCGCAGGTCAGGATATTTCCGTTACGTTGTATCTTGACGGGAGTATCGTTGTCGGGTTTTATCTGGATGACGGCAAGTATGCGTGTCTTTGCTTTTCCGTCGATGCAAGCCGTCAGGTGCCACTGGTTGGGATAGGTAGTATCGGATGCTTCGGTAGGCGGTACGGTGAAACGGTCGGTTTGCGACAGGGTTATCTGTTCGTTGCTGAACAGGCTGGTAGTGGCGGTGAAAGCTTTTTCCGTATTGCAAGTGGTTACCGTTTGCCGGTTGCTGTCGATGCTGAACTCGGTGGGGCTGTGTAGCCAGTCCCACCATACGGCTTCTTTGGCCTCCAGCTCATCGTAAATGACGACGATGTCGGGGTGTAGCATCAGTACGTGGCGGCGGTATAGAGTGAGCGGTGTGGAACCGAACCCGTTCTCTGGGGTTTGTGTGATGCCGGCTGCTTCGAAAGCTTCCACCCACATGGGATCTGTGCTGATGCCGGAGTATGCTTTGGAAGCGTCGCCCAAGCAGTAGGAGAGGTTGTCACCTCCCATGGCGCGCATCACGTTGCCGTAGCCTTGCATGGAGTAAGGCTGTCCGATGCCGTTGACCAGTATCGTGTTGTGGGCGCGGGTGTGGCGATAAGACATCAGGTTGTGGGCATCGGAGAAGCTGGTGTAGTAGCCACTGCTGCGATATATGTTTGCGCCGCGGTAGAGCAGGTTGAACGCATTTTGGTTGGAGACCGTATGGCTTCCCGAACCGAATGTGCTGGAACGGAAGGCCAGCGCCAAGTCGTTCCGGGGATTCGTCAGGTCACTGTGTATCGCTACTTCACCCGCATCTTTGTACCAGATGAGTTTCGGGCAGTCTGCCGGAAGTTCCGTTCCATAGGAGAGCGTATTGCTTGCCATACGGTAGAGACGCATGTCGTTGTCGCGGACTAAAGTCTTTGCCGCTTGCCGGGCATACCAGCCTGCATATCCGTCTTCCGTTTCTCGTGCCAGAAAATCGGCGAAAGCCGCATATTGGTAGGTTGACGTGGTATATTTTTCACTATTATCACCGAAACCGATATTCCTGGATTCCGGCGGGCAGGTGAAAGTGAGCGCCTGTCCGGCATTTCGATACCAGGGATGCAGCAGGAAGTCTTTGCGTGTGATGTGCGAGAGGAGCATCGGCATATAAAACAGTGTATACACATTGTTGTTGAAATAGCCTGTTCCGTTGGCCCACATTCCGTCCCGGTTGAAGCCGGAAGCCGGTGCGCGGGCTGTCCACAGTTCATAGTAATATTCCATTATGGGCAACACTTCATCTTGCAGGGCTTCATTATCGTAGAGCAGGAAAGTGGCTTGAAAGAGTACACGCAGGTTTTGTTGCCAGAAATGATTATCGAAGATGCGGTTTTCCTGCGTACCCTGTTGTTGCGGATAATAAAAGCGCAGTACACGCATCAACAAGTCTTCTACACTTTGGCGTTCTTCGCTGCTCAGTCGTTTGTAGAGCAAATCGTAGGGCTTGAGGAAGCAGTAAGCGATGTTGGTGCTCCCGAAGTTGTCGGCAAACAGGACGGCATCGCTCACAGGGGTGTTGAGCAATAGTTGCAGCAGTTCGTGCAGGCGTTTGGCATAGGTCTCCTGCTGTGTCAGATAGTAGGCTTGATAAAGGCTTTGTACGTATCTTTTGATGACATTGATTTGGCTGTATGGGTTGCCGATGGCAGTCAGGTCTGCTTTGAGGGCATTGGCGGCGTTTTGGATCAGTCGCTGGTATTCGGAATGTGAGCTTGCTTCTTGTCGTGCTTCCTGAATTCGGTCGTCCAGAAAGCAGTAGAGGCGAGGGTAAGTGTGGGGTGCATATTGTCGGAATGTTTCGAACGGCGGGGTAACGAAAACGGGAGTCGTTTCTTTTACTTCGAATGGATGGATCTCGCTCCATGCTTCTTCGGTTCCGTCGGCGGAGATGTTGCGAAAACGCCAGTACCATGTGCCGTTTTCCAGCTTTTTATGGGGGTTGAACATACACCACGCTACGGCTTGTGAGGTGACGGTTTCGGGTGTGTCGAAGTTTTTGCTGCGTGAAAGGGAGAATTGCAGTTTGGCGCCGGTCTTCATGGTTTGCGGAACGATGAGGGGCGAGGGGTTCAGATAAAGTTCATTGTCTGCTTTGGGATAAGGCTTTTCTCGTATCTTGTCATGATAGGCATCAAGTGCTTCGGGGTTTTCGGTGTCGGTGGAAGCCGGTTGTTCGGGCATTGCGTCGTCATGGCAGGCGCAGAACAACAGTAGGACAGCAAAGAGATAAGGCAATAACCGTAGGCAGGAACTTTGTTTCATAATGGTATATTCTATATAGTTGCTAATGCTTTGAAAATAACAGCTTGCGATTCTTAGGCGTTTTCATGTAAGGAAGCCGTCGTTTTTGTTAGAAGGCTTTTTCTCTTTTTAAATTTAGGGAAATGTTAATATTTAGCTTTGCCATTCAGAACGAAATGGAAGAATTACTTATTTTTATGAATAGTGAGAGAGGAGATTCTTCGCTACGCTCTGAATGACAAAACTTAATGAAGAAAGGCAAGGATGAAGGGGGCTTGCCTTTCTTGGAATTGATATAAGGCCGTTAATGGGAGTTAGAAAGTCAGGACGGCACGAACATAATATCCGCTATTTGCTTTTTGAGCTCTAGCAATCCCGTAATTATTTGTTTTATTAGCTTTGTCTGCTTCTTTGAGATTGATCCCTAAAGGAGCATAGTTAGAATCTTTGTTCTGGTATAGAGTACTACTTAGATATACTCCTGCATTAACAGCTGTACCGCTTGCTGCTGTTAATTTATCGGTAATAGTTGTCTCGGCTTGATATATTCTTTGAAGTTGGGCTATTGAGGGAAGATACCAACCGCTTGTTGTATTGCTGGTTATTTGGGGGGACCAATTGCTACATCCTGTATTAGCAGGGAACGTTTCTGTACTAGTTGTTGCAGTTGCGATAGCTTTTGAATTTTTATATCCTAATAATTCTTTGGCTATGGGATCCTCACCTGTACTTGTTAAGACTGCTACGCCTTCAATCGTATTTATTAAATTATTACTGGTGAGATTAGATGTCCCGCCATACCACTGAACGGATGAAATATCGTTCAATGCCACTACCCATCCTCTTACTTTGTCTTGCAGGTTGCTTCCTTCGTAATTTTCTAAAACGTCATCCGCTGCCAAGTCAAAAATAACACCGGCTACGGTCTTTTCACCATTTAGCTCTGTGGACCAAGTGCCGTCAGTGTAGAAGTAATCTCCTACTTTCGGTGCATTTGGATCTTCAGGCTTACCGTCAACGGTTACATCCACAGTAATATCTTGTTCTTTAGAGAGGTTGGCTTCGCCATTAATAGTTCTTGTTACTGTTTCGGAAGTTTCGGAGCCCGGTTTGACGAAACTTATTTTGATATCATCATTGAACTTTGCTGTTTCGGGATCTTCAATGAACAAGAATGTTGAGAAATAAACGTTTTCAACTTTGGATACTCCGGCTGCTTTCACGAGCGTCTTGGAACCGGCAGCTTTACCTGTCAACATGTTGAACTCTCCCGGCATATTAAATTCTATATCCATTGCTGTGATTTGGTTTGCCCATTCATCGCCAGCCTCAGGTTTCAGGTTCAGTTTGGCAAACGGACGCTTCAAAGTAATGCTTGGTGTTTGAGAATCGTCAATGTAGGCTTTAGGAAGTACACCATAGAAGGCATCGGCAGCGGCATTGTTGAACAATTGGGCGTTGTTGGCCGGCGTGTCGGCATCTACTTTTACACTGATACCTTGCAGATTGGTTGTGTTGTAGTACTTATCGGCATATTTTTCATCGACTTTACTTGCATTTTCATCCACATAATCTGCCCAGAACAAGCAATTGTAATCTATGTCACTGCCTACTGTAAAAGTGAATGATATTTTGGTATCATCTGCACCTACCAGTTTTTCTATGCGGGTAATCTCTGATTTGTCTGCACTGTTCACAACGGAGAGGATACAACGCAGTTGGTTGTCACCAATTACATTGTCTACTCCTACGCTGCGTGTAGCCGGATTCGTAGGAACTTGTGCCATGACGGTTACTTCCTTGGGAGTTCCGTCCTGAGTGGCAATAATTTCTTCTTCACTGCAAGCTGCAAAACAACTGATGAATGCAGCCATTGCGATGTTTAGTAAACTTCTTTTCATAATCTTAGAAATATTAAAGTGTTATATAATTATTATTGATTCTCATTGATTCTTATTCTACGGTCAGGTCCTCATCTATCGTTCCGTCGTAGCCGGGATCTACACCGATACCTCCGGACGGGTCGGCGGTAAGGAAGTTGGAACGCTTCACGATGCGGTCGCCTGTCTTGCATTGCAGGGTCAGGTAGGTGCGTGCCAGCAGTGCGTTTTTATCATTACTCAACTCTACGGCAATGGGCACTTCGCCATTTTCGGGTACGAAGATGTGGTCGAAAGCAATGCTCATCTCTTGCGTTCCTTCTTGGGGAACGGTAATCGTGCGTTTGTATGTGACGTACTGCAAACCATGTTTGCTGATGCATCCAACGTGTGGAAGCCTGTGTCGTAGAAACCCAGATAGCGTACGGTCATGGTATATTTGCTGCCCGCTTTCGCACCGTTTGCCATAAACGTCTCTATGTCGTTGGCTATGAGTTCATAACGTGCGGTGGGACGTTTCATTTCGGGATTCAATGCTACTTGGGCATTCCATTGGTTGCGATATTTACTTAAGTTCAGCTCCTGACAGCTATAAAGCACATCTTTATACTCCGAGTTTCCAAGATAGGTTTCGGGCGAGATGACAGGGGCGAGCGTAGTGGTGTTGTAGAAAAGATCATCATCACTGTCTTCACTGACATAGTCTGCCCATATCACCAGTTGATAGTCGCGTGCATGGAGTTTCAGATTGAGTTCCATATCCAGTTTTGCCGCTTCGGTCAGCTCTTTGTAGACAACCTGTCGTTTGGAAAGGATGCGGTTCAGATAAGCGTCCACAATAATGCGGTGGCGGTATCCGGTTTCGGCGTCGGCGCGGGAAGCAACCTCGTCATTGGCCGCCTCGTCTGTTTTCAGTTGCAGAGACAGGTTGATGTTGACGTTTACTGCCGTAGGGTCTATTCCTATTTCTCCGTTTTCGGTCATTTCAGGATGTTCGTAAAGGCTGCAGGCAGTCATTGTCAGGGACAACAGCAGGCAACAAATACTTTTGAAAAGCGGTGTGTATGAGTTCTTCTTCATAATCTTGCAGGTATTAGAAACGGTAAACCAAGGATGCGCCTACGCGGGTGATACCCCAATAGTTACGTTTACGGGTATCCAGCTTTGCGCCGTTCTCTATGTTGTAATATGTATTGTATTTCATGTTGGCATATCCCGCACCAAGCGTAAATTCGGCTCCCCAGTGTTCGGAAAAAGGCAACTTATAACCATAACTGATGCCGGCGCCCAACAAAGGATATTGCTCGCTTTGATAACGCGTATCTTCCCATTTCAGGTTGAACCAGGCGGCATGGGCGTGCAGACCGAAGAAGTGTCCTTCGCCTGCGGACTTCAACCACCAGCGCCCTTCGGGTTGGAAAGCGATGGTATGCAGTCCATGCTCGCGCTCGATATCTCCGATGCTCCACATCACAGGGAAGTCAATGGAGATATGTTTGTGTAGTTTTATTTCTACTGCCAGATTTTGTATGCCTACTGCCAGAAAAGGCACGTTGGTCTTCAGGGCGATGTAGGACTTTGTGGGAGTTGCCGTTTTTTTCTCCTTGGGCGCTTTGCTGACCGTTTTACTCTTGGCAGCATTGCTTTTGCCGGTCTGTGCAGGAGCTTTGGCAGGTGTACTCTTTGTTTTCAGTTCGGCTTGCATATCTTCCCAAGATTTATATATCGTTTCTTTTGGGGAAGCGGAAGTCTGCATACGCGGCTTCTTGGGAGTTTGCGCTCCCACCAATAACGATACCATCAGGCAGAGTATCAGGGTAAAGCCCCGTTGCATGAATCTATTCGATTTCATATGTTTTTCGGTATTATTAGATTTCCAGTTCGGGTAATTTGTCTCTTAAAGTTGTTTCGTAACCGTCTTCGCGTACTACGGTCACGTCACCGTCGTAGGTCACTGCCGCATCGTACCGGGGTCTTGGGAAACGTACATCGAACGAAGGTTTGCCCTCGGAAGATACGTTGGCCTTGATGATCCAGCTTCCCATCTTGATGCTGCCGTCTTTCAGACGTTGCGGTATGGAGAACGGTTTGTCGGGAGTGGTTTTGTTGATATGGGTATGAATAATAGTGACAAAACGATACACTTTGTGCTTGCCTGAAGTGGCGGTGAAATGCCAATGGTTGGGATAGGGCTTGAACCTGCCTTTCTCGTCTGCGCGCAGCCAGTTGACGGCAGGCACGAAGAATTGGTCGGTGGTGTCCGTCTTTACAGTTCCGGCCGAAAAGAGATAAGCGTCCGATACGCCGTCTTTGCTGGTGGCCTGTACGTGTACATACTCTTTGGTTTTATCTACATTCATCGGATTGGTGACAGTATGCAGCAAGTAACTCCAAGTTACGGGCTCGGCAGCTTCCAGTTCATCGTATATGAAAGAATACCCGCTTTTGCCCAGCGTTACGATGTGGCGGCGGAATGTTTTCAGTCCTGTATCGTCCCAACCGTTTTCCGGAGAATATTCCAGGTTGCTTTGCTTGCCGCGCAGCAGCCATAGCGGAGAGATAACCTTTCCGTAAGCATTGGAAGCATCCCCCGCTACATAGCTGATATTGTCACTTACATAGTAGCGTGGAATCCAG
>OGGJ01003386.1_pt1 | contig 10065 bp, 9 predicted proteins | sample 1571071 | NCBI WGS metagenome assembly OGGJ01 (sample SAMEA2581954, study PRJEB24529) | metagenome | biome: Human gut stool | place: China | collected 2011
TCAAAATATCCCATATCGTCGCCAGCTTCAAAATAGAATTTCTCATCATCCGGACCATAAAATACGGTATGGAAAGCATCTTTGAGTTTTTGATCAATTTCCTTCTGTGAATGCCCAAGTTCCGCGAACACATTGCGGTACTGTCCTGTGTAAAACGCACCTTTCATTCGTTACTCTCCTTTATTTTGTTTCTTTCTATTAATCTGGTACATGACCTTTTTCATGTAAAACTTTAACAATGTTATCCACATTTTCCCTGCACATCTCATCGGTCTCAGCTTCTACCATAACACGAATCAATGGCTCCGTACCGCTCTCGCGAAGCAAAAGCCGTCCGGCATCTCCAAGGCTCTCCGTTACTTCTTTCGCAGCCTTCTGTACATCTTCGTCTTCTCTTGCTGCTACTTTATCCTTTACTTTGACATTTTCCAAAAGCTGTGGATAAATCACCAGATCGCCTGTCAGCATCGACATCGGCTTTCCATAATGAAGCCATGCTTCCATAATCATAAGAGATGTCAGAATACCGTCTCCGGTTACTGCATGCTCCTTGAATATGATATGACCGGACTGTTCACCGCCAATCACATAGCCGTTTGCCATCATGTTCTCACAGACATACTTATCACCAACGGCTGTCTGCTCATAATGAATCCCCAGTTTATCAAAAGCCTTGTACAATCCCATGTTTGACATAACTGTCGTAACTACGGTATCGTCCTTTAACTTGCCCTGCTCTTTGAGGTATTTGCCACAAAGATACAAAATGTGGTCACCATCAATCACCTTGCCATCATCATCAACGGCAAGACAACGGTCTGCATCACCATCATAAGCGAATCCGATATCCGCACCGGTATCATAAACCAATGCCTGAAGGACTTCGATATGAGTGGAACCACACTCACGGTTAATATTAGTACCGTTTGGTTCATCATGGCGGGCAATTACCTGCGCACCCATTGATTCAAAGATTTCTTTTGCAATCATAGAAGCGGATCCATTTGCCAAATCCAACGCAACCGTTTTTCCATCAAACGGTTCTTTCACCAAATCTTTCAAATACTCGATATACTCGTCTCTTCCCTTTGTGTAATCGAAACAGCGGCCAATTGCCTCACGTTTCGCCATCGGAATTTCTTCGCTTTCACCATCGATATACTTCTCAATCTGTTCTTCAATCTCCGGCTCTAACTTATGACCTTTGCCATTGATTACCTTAATACCGTTATCAAAATATGGATTGTGGCTTGCAGAAATCATAATTCCACAATCAAAGTTCTCTTTTCGCACCAGATATGACACACTCGGCGTCGTAGTTACATGCAATTCATATACGTCCGCACCGCTTGCTGTCAATCCACTTGCCAGTGCAGTTTCAAACATATAGCCGGATAATCTGGTATCTTTTCCGATTACCACACGTACCTTATGGTCTTCTTTCTGAAAATAATTTCCCAAAAAGCGGCCAACTTTGTATGCATGTTCCACATTCAAAGTCACATTGGCTTCTCCGCGAAATCCATCCGTTCCAAAGTACTTCATGTCAAACTCCAATCTGCCTTTATGGCACAACAATTAAAATGGGCATAGTTCACCCAAAATCTCATATGTACTACATTATACACAAAGGAGGTTAAAAAAGCAACCAAAACTTACCGAAGTGCTTTGCACCCGCCATTTTAGCTGCTTTCTCTTTCTTTCATTTCTCTCATTACCCGCGAAATGACGGGAAAGGAAAAACCTTTCCTCGCCAAATAAGCGGTTATTTTATTCAACTGTGTATACTCCATATCGGACAATCTCTGTCCTTTTATCTTTTTTTGAATCAAGTGCTCAATGGCAGCGGATTCGTCTTCTATCTCGTATCCTTCCATCGCCATGGAAAGTATTTCCGGTGGAACTCCTTTGTTTTTTAATTTAAACGAAATCTCCTTGCGGCTTCTTCTTCCTTTATGAAAAGAAATGTAATTTTCTGCATAGCGCCTGTCATCCAGATAACCAAACCCAGATACGTACTGCATCGCTGCTTCGGATGCCGTTTCAGAAAAGCCGGCACGGTACAAACGGTCTCTTAATTCCTTCTCCGTCCTGTCCTGCTGCAAAAGCAGACGCATCGCCTTTTCTTTTGCCTTTCTTACTTCATCCGGCTCTTTTGCCGCTTTGTCCATCGGCTCGTTCTGATTCATCGATTACTCATCCTTTTTTGCTGTCTTCTTTGCCGGTGCTTTTTTTTCTTCCTCTGCTGTTTCTTCTTCCTCTGATGCATTCGGCAGACACTTCGCACGGACTGCTGTATCAACTTCAGCAAAGACATCCGGATGTTCCGTCAAATACTTCTTCGCATTCTCACGGCCCTGTCCGATCTTCTCTCCATGATAGGAATACCACGCTCCGCTTTTAATAATAATGTCATTCTTCGCTGCCAAGTCAAGTAAGTCTCCCTCGCGCGAAATTCCTTTACCAAACATGATATCAAATTCTGCTTCCTGGAATGGCGGTGCCACCTTATTCTTTACTACTTTTACGCGAACACGGTTTCCGACTTTTTCTCCGCCCTGGGATAATGTCTCGATTCTTCTTACGTCCAGACGAACAGAAGCATAAAACTTCAGTGCACGACCACCGGTTGTCGTCTCCGGATTACCAAACATGACACCAATCTTCTCACGAAGCTGGTTGATAAAGATAACGGTACAGTTTGATTTGTTAATTACACTTGTCAATTTACGAAGTGCCTGGCTCATCAAGCGGGCCTGCAATCCCACATGAGAATCTCCCATTTCACCGTCAATCTCCTGTTTTGGAACCAAAGCAGCCACCGAGTCCACAATTACAATATCCACTGCTCCGGAACGTACCATCGTCTCTGTAATTTCCATCGCCTGCTCTCCACTGTCCGGCTGGGAAATATAAAGCTCATCAATATTTACTCCAATATTCTTTGCATAAATCGGATCAAGTGCGTGCTCCGCATCAATAAACCCTGCGATACCACCCTGCTTCTGCACTTCTGCTACCATATGAAGCGCAACCGTCGTCTTACCACTGGACTCCGGACCGTAAATCTCCACGATACGTCCCTTCGGAATACCACCAACTCCCAGTGCTAAATCTAAACTCAAAGAACCGGTCGGTACTGACTCTACCTGCATGTGTCTGGTATCTCCCAGTTTCATAATCGAACCCTGTCCATAATTTTTCTCAATCTGTGCAATCGCTGCCTCCAGCGCTTTTACCTTATTTGGATCTTTCTGCATGTTCATACCCTCCTGATTATCCGAACGGATGTTCTGTATGTATCTATACTATCCTATCCGCTCTTTGTTGTCAACTATTTTCTTCATTATAAAGTACAATCTTCCCCATTTCCAGTGTCGTCTGTCCGTTTCATCCCCTCTGAAACGACTGAATCAACTTTTTACACCAAGGCGATACGAAGTTTTTACCTTATATTTGTCAGAAACGGTAATGACTTTTCCATCCCATGGGTCAATCGCCACCAAATCAGACACTGAAATTCCGCTGCCACCCCCTGTCTTTTTACAGCCGATGATCGTTATCCAGTGCTGTGGTGTATTTCCGGTTACGTGAAGAATAGAAGGTTTTCCTGCCATTAATTCATTGTATGCCGCCTGCAAAACAGCTGCCTCTGAAACGTAAGATTTCGTCGTATAGCCACCTTTGCTCCACACGCAGTCTACATTTGTAGAACTACTCCAATAACTGTGTGGACTTGTTACCGTACCGGTCAAAATAGCATTACAGTATGCAAGTGCATACGAAGCACACGCCTTTTTCTCAAGCGCCGTTCCATTGCTCTGGTACCCGACTGCCGCTATCTTTGCTGCGTCATAAGAAAGTGTCATATTGCTTCCACCCGATAAAGCCCCTACAGTAAATTCCCGGTTAATCAATATGATGTCTGTTTTTGTCACATCACGGATGGCTACAAGATAACGGTACGTTCCCTCTGTCAGTTTACCAAATGTAATAGCCGAATCGGCAGTAGAAACCGTTCCAAAGCAACTGTCTCCATTCCATTTCTTTTGCAGCATAACCTTTCCCGATTTGTCATATACCGAAACACTAAATAAGGAAATTGAATATCTGGAAGCAATCATCCCTTTCAGTGTAAAAGCATGTCCCACTAACAGTCTTGCCGGGTATGTGGCACCGGAAACAAATGCTGCCGGTGTCGGTTTTGCGATTTTCTCCCAGACAAAACGCCATTTTTTATTTCTTTTCCGTGTACCTAACGTAAGCGTATTTCCCTCGGCACATACAAACGCCTTGGCTCCGACACACTTCAGATACGTGCTTCCCCCACTTCCCTGATAAAGGGAAAATATCTGATTGTTATCTTTTTTACTATATTTTTTCTGCACCAGCGAATTTGACGCTTTATGATAAGTAAGATAAAGACTGCTGTTTTCATTTTTCAGGCGAATCTTTTTACCGCCGGCACTTTCAACCTTCCACATACGGCAGGCATTGTCGCCCTTGGTCCACAGAGAAACCGCAGCATTTTCTGCCATGGAAGAATTCTTCACTTCCATGACAAGCTCTTTTTTATCCTGTGAGGCAATATAATAATATCCCACCGATTTATGTACCGTCTGATTTATCGTGATTTCATATTTTTTCTTTTCAAAATACAAATGCGTCAATTTCTTTTTCCCTGAGGTTGTTGTGACGCAGAGTGTGTACCAGCCTTTCTTTTTTATGGAAAGTGTTTTTTCACTCTTTTTAATTTTCTTTCCCTTTTTCCATACTTTTCCTGATGTGCTGCGAATTTTCCCTTGTCGAAATGAGATTTTCTTTGTAGATTTCGCCAGCATTTTTTTCTCCAATGCCGCAACCGAACCGGCATCTTTTGCCTTTTCTTTGGCATGAGAAGGCACCGGTGCCAAAATAAGCACCAGTGCCAGAATACTTCCTATAATTCCCACGCCTGCAAACCGCAGTCTGTTTTTTATCATTCTTTTGTTTCCTTTACTCTTTCATTGAAAACTACATAATTCGATTCAAAAATTCTACATAGCCTTTTTTCGTTTCATAAACATCAGCTTTGCTTGTAATTTCCCACGGTGCATGCATATTGAGAACGGCAACGCCGCAGTCAATGACATCCATGCCATACAGCGCCATAATATAAGCAATGGTTCCACCGCCACCGATATCTACTTTTCCAAGTTCGGCCGTCTGATAAGCCACCTTGGCATCTTTTAAGATACCACGGATTTGTGCCATAAATTCGGCATTTGCATCATTACTTCCCGATTTTCCGCGGGAACCGGTAAATTTGTTAAATACCATACCGCGTCCAAAGTAAGCTGCATTTTTCTTTTCATAAGCGGATGCATAAACCGGGTCAAATGCGGCGCTTACATCCGATGAGAGCATTTTTGAATTTGCAAGACATCGGCGAAGGGCAAGGTCTGAATACTGTCCGCACACAGAGAGCACTTCTGCTACTGTATTTTCAAAGACACGGGAGCGCATGCCGGTCGCACCGACACTGCCGATTTCTTCTTTGTCTACAAGCAGGCAGCAGGTTGTGTATTCCGTATTTTCCACCTCTAGCATTGCCACCAAAGAGGTATAAGCGCAGACACGGTCATCCTGTCCATACGCCATAATCATGCTGGCATCCAGACCAGACTCACGTGATTTTCCTGCCGGTACCACTTCCAGTTCTGCCGAAAGGAAGTCTTCTTCTTCCATATCATATTTTTCTTTTAAAATAGAAAGAATCTGTTTGCTGACCGCCTCTTTTTCTGCACCTTTTAATGGGCGGCTTCCCACTAAAATATCAAGGGCTTCTCCCTCAATGACTTTGTTGGCTTTTTTCTCCATGTTTTCACCAGCCAGATGAATCAGCAAATCCGTCACACAGAATACCGGATCATTTTCATCTTCACCAATGCACACATCTACGATTGTTCCGTCATTTTTTGCAATCACGCCATGAATCGCAAGCGGCAGCGTTACCCACTGGTATTTTTTGATACCGCCATAGTAATGTGTATCCAGATAAGCAAGTTCGGTATCTTCATACAGTGGATTCTGTTTGATATCCAGACGCGGTGAATCAATATGTGCTCCTAAGATTGCCATTCCTTTTTCAAGGGGCTGTTTTCCTATCTGAAACAAAGCAAGCGATTTCTTCATATTAACAGCATACAATTTGTCGCCGGCTTTCACCTGTTTTCCTTCCTCTATCACTTTTTTTAAGTCGCGATATCCGGCTGCTTCCGCCATCACAACCGCCTGTTTCACACATTCGCGCTCCGTCTTTCCGGCATCCAGAAACTTTCTGTATGACTCATTCAATTTTTCTAATTCAGAAACTTCTGCTTCTGTATATTCTTTCCATGCATTTTTACGTTCCATTTTCATTTTCCTTTCTATTCATAATATCCGCAGATTTTTCTACGGTGTTTTTTCAGACGTCTTCCTCATCAAACTCTACTACAACGTAAAATCCTTTTTCCGTGTGCTTTATTTCCTGCACAATGCCTGTCCGCGACTGCAGCCGCTCCCTGAATATATAGTTTCCGGACATCGCAACTGCCGGATTGATTGTGTAATAATAAGCACTTGGCAAAACACCTTCAGTAATGGTGACCTCGTCTCCTTCTTTTACGAGATTCGGACGCTCCATTTTAAATTCCATTCGTCTCATCCAATGCCTCCCGTCTTTTTAATCATAAAGAACCCGCACCAACGTAAGCCCTTTCGCAGGTGCCGTCACGCCCGCAAGCGCACGTTCTTTCTTTGCAAATACTTCATCAATCGATTCTGCCATTCTTTCGCCCATGCCAACCTCGACAAGAGTTCCCGTTAAAATACGGACCATATTGTACAAAAAACCACTGCCATAAAAGGTCAGATAAATCCGATTTTCATCCTCCGTTATCGTGATGTCGTACAAATTTCGTACGGTCGACTTTTTACGTGAGGCTTTGGTGCAAAACCCTTTAAAATCGTGCTCGCCGACAAGTTTTTCCACCGCTTGTTTCATCCGCATGACATCCAATTCTTTGTCCATCTGCCACATGTACTTTCTGCCAAATACATCAAATCCGTCCTTTTTGCAAAGGCAGTATTCATATACTTTTCCGGTTGCATTGAGACGGCTGTGGAATCGCTCACCCGCCTCTTCTACTTTCAGTATCCGTATATCTTCCGGTAAATATTCATTTAACACATCCTGCAATTGCTGCGTTGTTTTTTCTGTATTTAAACGAAAATTTGCAACCTGCTCTTTGGCATGCACACCTGCATCCGTACGTCCGGCTCCATCAATTGTCACAGGAAATCCCATCTGCTTTGACAGCACTTGTTCAATCCGTCCCTGAATCGTATTTTTTTCTCCCTGCTGCCTCTGCCATCCACGGTAACGGCTTCCATCATACTGTATTTTAATGCGGTAATTACTCACAGTCTGTCTCCCCGGTCACTTTCATATTTTTCTCTCATACGAAGTTCCGCCATAATTCTCTCGAATCCGTCTTCGTCATCCTCTAACGACAAATCCAGACTCACGGCAATATTATTCAATATGTGCTCTGTTAAATCATCCTGCATTTCTTCCAGAATCCGAATTTTCTCATGACACGATTCTGCATCCAAGAAGGCAAGCATCTTCTGAATTGCCTCCGGCACTTCCGGTTCTTTTGCTTCTTCCGGTTTCTCGGCTTCTGCCGGCCCTCCATCCATAATTTCTCCCTTGGAAATTCTTGGCTGCTTATTCGGCAAATCTTCTCTTTTTTCAATCTGTTTTCTTCCAACCAGTGGCAATTCTGCAAATTCTTTTACATACTCAGCAAAAAACTGCCGTTTTTCCATAACAAAATGGTCATAGGGTTTTGTCAATTCCTGATAACAGATTACTTCCTGATAAGTAGGCTTTGTCTGGGCTCTTGCAATAATCTGTACAGGCGCCCCTGTCTGCTTGTGGTAAAACAATCTTGATGTCATCCCAAACACTTCCTTTATAGTTTATAGTCAATCTTATCATAACAAAAAAAACGGGAAACCGCAAGAAGCATAAAGCTCTTTAGGGTTTCCCGTTTCGCTTTTATTTTTTAGTATACCGTAGCACTGCTTACGATTTTACTGGATACTTTTTTCTTACCGACCTTTGTCTGGTATCTCAACTGAATATAATATCTTTTTCCTTTTTTCAGTTTTTTCTTACCACACTTTGTAATCGTATAACTGGATTTCTTTGAGCTTAAGGATTTCACTTTCTTAAATCCACCATTTGATTTTGTGGATACATATACCTGATAACCGCTGGCACCGGAAACTTTCTTCCATTTCAAATAAATCTTTTTACCATTACTGCTGCGTTTTGCCGTTACTTTCTTACTGGATGCATGATATGTATATGGAGACCATGCACCATAATAAACTCTTGGAAATGGTTTTACATAGGTGTAAGAACTTGTTGATGTAGCTCTGAAATATGTCTTTTTGCCATTTGCAGATTTCACTTCATACTGATAACCATCCGCATTGTTTACATCTGTCCAGATATATTTTGCTTCTTTCAGCGAATCCCAATAATACTGCATAGCAATCCGGCTTACTTTAATCGGAATCGCTTTCATCTCTACACCACTGCACTGGTCACCGGTTACTGTGCCGCCGGTCACATTTTTCACAGCAGCTACTGAAAATTTGGTAGATGTCGTTGCAGCAACACCGGTAATCGTTGCAGAATTTGTTGCTGATGTACCAATCTGTGTCCAATTGTAGTTAATATACCCATAAATCACATAAGAAGCTGCTCCTGCAGATGCATTCCATGACATGGAAACTGAATTCACACCTGCTGCTGTCTGTGTTAATCCGGTAACCTCCGTCGGTTTTGTCGATACGATAGCCGTCTCAGAAACACCGACCATCACATGAGTTCCCGAATAGTGACTACCATTGTATGCCACGACACGTGCATAATAGCTGGCACCTTGTGTTAAATTATATACCGAATCACTTGGTGATGAACTGTATTCCATATCGATCCAGTTTTTTCCATCCTGGCTAAACTGTGTATGGTAGTGTCCGGCTCCAAGCTGGGCATTCCATGCCAAATCCACGTAACTACTTCCTGCACCAGTCTGCTTTACACCCATGTTCACTGCTGCTTTACTCTGCGTTCCCGCTGCAAGGAAAACAACAAATGCAAAGACACATGCTACGTAAGAAGGAGAAAGAGCTGGTGGCGATACACCGTCTGGCTGAAAGAATCTACATCGACCTGCTGGACCTTTCCACCCATGCCGAGATTGCCGTCACATGGGATGATGACGACCTCGGGGAATACAGCCGCAAACGCCACGGGGTCTGCGACAGCCTGCAACTTCTGAAAGAATATGTCCATACCCCGTTACAAAAAAGCCATATCGACTCGTTGTGCCTTCTTCTTTGGAACAAGGAACTCCTTTTATCCAAGGCGGTACATACCTTCAAGGAACTGCAGGACATAGGTGGCATTGTACAAGAAAGCATTCCTGCCATTGTCTTGACAGCCCGGAAACAGGCTGCACGGCAAAAGGAAAATACGGCTTCTCCGGAAGCCGGTGCGGGAGATGTACCCAAAAAGAAAAGGAGTTTCCGGGATATCTTCCGTAGAAAAGAAAACAAATCCGCTTACCTGCAACAGAGGGAAGAGGCTGAACGTAAACGGCAATTCCTGTCCGTTCCCTCTTCAACCGGGACGACAACACGCATGCTCCGCTCCCTGAATGAAAGGGTCACCCGGGAACAGGCTGAAAGGCGGGCCAGGCTGCTGGCACAGATGGACAGCCTGTATGCCGGCAGTATGGAGTTGAACGGGAGGATGAACAATATGATCTCCGAATTTGAGCGGAAAAACAACGAACGTTTTACCGCACGCTACAGGGCCTTTGTCCTTGAACGGGACAATTCCTACCATATGGTGGCCGGCCTTGCCCTGTCCGTCTCCCTTCTGGCGATCATGCTGTATACCGTCATACACCGGGACCTGAACCGCCGTCTCCAATACGAGAGGGAGCTTGAACAGTCCGACAG
>OGGJ01003396.1_pt1 | contig 10038 bp, 8 predicted proteins | sample 1571071 | NCBI WGS metagenome assembly OGGJ01 (sample SAMEA2581954, study PRJEB24529) | metagenome | biome: Human gut stool | place: China | collected 2011
GCATTGCCGCCCTGGTGATCCTGGTGTTCTCCACCGTCACCACCACCTTCCTGGATGCCTGGTCCGCCGGTATTTCCGCCGAGTCCCTCTCCAAGAAGCTGAACGGGAAAAAGACCGCCATTGCGGTGACGGTCATCGGCGCTGCGGGGGCCATTCTGTTCCCCATGGATGATATCACCGGCTTCCTGTATCTGATCGGCTCTGTGTTTGCACCCATGATCGCGGTGCAGATCGCGGATCATTTCCTCCTCAAGCGGGATCGCTTTGCTGTGGCGGCGGACAGCCGGAATCTGGTGATCTGGCTGGTGGGCTTCATCGCCTACCGCTGGCTCATGGGCGTGGACACCCCGGTGGGCTACACTCTGCCGGATATGGTCCTGACCGTTCTCCTGTGCGTCCTTGCGGAAAAGCTGTGCGCCGGCATGAAGAACGGCTGATCGGCTGACCGAACAATAAATGACCGGCGGATACGTGTATGCGTATCCGCCGGTTTTGCTGTGTGTGATTTGTAGGTTTTTCCCTTGCCCTCCGGCCGGTTCCGTGGTACACTTTCTTCCTGTACGAGCATTGACCGAAGGGAAAGGATAACCATGAATCAAAAAGAACTCAACGAGATCCGTCGGCGCTTCAAGCTGGATAAAAACAGCATTTCCAAGATTTTTGGCTGCTATGTCAACAGCAATAAGGAGATCATTTCCTGGATCGACGCCTCTATGGGCCTCATGCAGCAGGAGGAGCAGGAAATGTATCTGGGCCTCCTGAAAAAGGCCCTCTCCGGGGCCTTGGGCAAAAATCTGGTGGATATCACGTTTTCCACGGCGCAGGTAGCGGACAGTGACGAGCATCGCCTGCTGCAGACCATGCGGCAGACAGAACTGAAGGACCCTGCCTCCCGGGAGAATTTCTGCCGTCGGCTGATCGACGCGCTGAACATGGGAGAGACCAACTACCTGATCCTGCTGGCTGCGGACACCTACGATGTGCCCCACAAGAGCCGGGACGATGAATTTCAGGCGGACGCGGGGGACACGGTGTATCGCTACTTTGTCTGCGCCGTCTGCCCGGTAAAGGCCCCTACTCTGGAGCTGCGGTACGATCATGACCTGAACGAATTCCATCCCGGCTCCACCGGCCATATCGCGCTGGCCCCGGAGCTTGGCTTCCTGTACCCCGCCTTTGACAGCCGCGCCGCCAACATCTATGACCTGCTGTTCTACGCCAAGAACCCGGCGGAGCTGCATCAGGAGGTCATTGACGCGCTGTTCCGGGTGGAGCCGCCCATGTCTGCGGCAGAACAGAAAAACGTTTTTGATACGGCGCTGACGGAGGCGCTGGATGAGGCTTGCAGCTATGACGTGGTGCAGTCCGTCCATGAGCAGATCCGGGCAAAGATCGAGGACCACAAGGAAAGCCACGATCCGGAGCCGCTGGAGCTGACGGTTTCCGACGTGGGCTGCATACTGGCCAACAGCGGCGTGGACACCGAAAAGGTGGAAGCGTTCAAAGCAAACTGCGAAAAGCAGTACGGCGAAAACGCCGCACTGAATCCGGTGAATATCATCGAGAGCCGCAAGTTTCAGGTCACCACCCCGGAGGTGAAGATCTCCATCGCCCCGGAAAACAGCTATCTCATCGAGACCCGGATCATCGACGGCCGCAAGTATCTCCTGATCCCCGCTGATGACGGCGTGGAGGTCAACGGCATCGGCGTGAACATCGCCGCCGACCAGCCGCAGGAATAAGCGCAGAGCCTTTCCTACATGATAAAAGCCCCGCCGGATTCCGAAAGGAATCCGGCGGGGCTGTATTTATTCGGAACATATTACGGGCGGAAGGGAACTCAGCCCTCCTCCGCGATCTTGCGGCCCATGAGGACACCCATGACGGAGGCCATCATCAAGCCACGGGTCCAGCCGGAGCTGTCGCCCAGACAGTGAAGGCCCTGAAGGCTGGTGTTGAAATCCGTGTCCATCTTCACCCGGTTGGAGTAGAACTTCAGCTCGGGGGAATACAGCAGGGTCTCGTAGGCGGCGAAGCCGGGCACCACATAATCCATGGCCTGAATGAAGTTGATGATGTTGGTCATGGCCCGGTAGGGCATGGCGGCGGTGATGTCGCCGGCCACGGCGTCCGGCAGAGTGGGGCGGATGTTGGACTGGGCCAGCTCCTTCTGCCAGGTGCGTTTGCCGTCCAGAATGTCACCGAAGCGCTGCACCAGGATCTGGCCGTTGGCCAGCATGTTGGTCAGCTCGCCCACCTTCTGGGCGTAGGCAATGGGCTGGTTGAAGGGCACGGAGAAGTTGTGGGAGCAGAGAATGGACAGGTTGGTGTTGTCGCTCTTCTTCTCCTTGTAGGAGTGGCCGTTGACCACCGCCAGGTTGTTGTCATAGTTTTCCTGACTGACAAAGCCGCCGGGGTTTTGGCAGAAGGTACGGACCTTGTTCTTGAAGGGCCGGGGATAGCCTACCAGCTTGGACTCGTACAGGACCCGGTTTACGGTCTCCATGACCTCATTGCGGACCTCCACACGGACACCGATATCCACAGTGCCGGGGGCGTGAGCGATGTTGTGCTCCGCGCAGAGCTTTTCCAGCCAGTCGGCACCCCGGCGGCCGGTAGCGACCACGGTGTGCTTGGCGTAGATCTCCATGTCCACCTTGCCGTTGGACACGGAAACGCCCTTGCAGACGTCATTTTCCAGAATCAAGTTGCTGCACTCGTAGCCAAAGTACATCTCTACGCCGTGCTCCTGTAAATACTTCTCGATGGCGTAGTAGATACCCTGAGCCTTTTCCGTGCCCATGTGGCGGATGGGGCAGTCCACCAGCTTCAAGCCTGCCTGAATGGCGTGCTTGCGGATCTCCTTGCGCTCCTCGTCATTACCGAGACCCTCAATGTGCGCGTCCGCACCGAAATCCAGATAGATCTGGTCAGCGTAGTTGATGGTCTCCTGCGCCAGCTCCGGGGTGATGAGGGTGGGCAGATCGCCGCCCACTTCATAGCTGAGGGACAGCTTGCCGTCGGAAAAAGCGCCGGCACCGGAGAAGCCGGTGGTGATGTGGCAGTAGGGCTTGCAGTTGACACACTTCTTCGTCTTGTCCTTGGGGCAGTGGCGGTTTTCTACCGCCTGGCCCTTTTCTACCATGATGATTTTCTGCTTGCTGCCCTTCTTGACCATTTCCAGGGCGGTGAAGATGCCGGCAGGGCCGGCGCCGATGATCACAACATCTGCGTTCATAATATCTCCTATCTCTTTATTTGGCTGACAATTCTACCTGATGGCGTACCAGAGTCATAGGCGGCACCGGATGGGGTAGCCTGAGCTTCAGCAGCATCTGGGGATTTCGGGGTTCTTCAATCACGGTTCCGGTCTCATCCCGCATTTCCGGGACCGTCATGGAAAAGGGCCGCAGGTCCGGCCCTACCAGCTCCACCGTGTCACCGGTGCGGAATTTGTTCCGCAGGGAAATGACGGCGTTGCCGTCGGGGTCGCATTCCGTGACCAGCGCCACCACCTGCCATTCCCGGATGTAGCGGGAATTTTCGTAGTACTGGCCGGGGTAGCCGTAGTAAAAGCCGGTGGCGTAGGGCCGGTGGCTGACGTGCTCCACCTCATCCCGCCACACCGGGTCAATGGGGCGGCCCGCGGCGGCGTCATCCAGACAGTGCCGGTAAGCGCCGGTGACGATGGCGGCATAATAGGCGGATTTGGCCCGGCCCTCGATCTTCAGACTGGACAGCCCCACATCCAGCAGGTCATCCAGATGGTCGATCATGCACATATCACGGGAATTCAGAATATAGCTGCCCTTTTCGTCCTCCTCAATGGGGAAATATTCGCCGGGGCGTTTTTCCTCCATCAGGGCGTAATGATAGCGGCAGGGCTGGGCGCAGGCACCGCGGCTGGCATCCCGGCCCGTCATATAATTGCTCAGCAGACACCGCCCGGAATAGCTGACGCACATGGCCCCGTGAACAAAGGCCTCGATCTCCAGCTCTGCCGGGGTGTTCTCCCGGATGGCCCGAATTTCTTCAAGGCTCAGCTCCCGGGCTAAAATCACCCGGGAAGCGCCCAGATCATACCAGGCGTTGGCAGTGACATAGTTGGAAATGCTGGCCTGAGTGGAGATGTGGCGCTGGCAGTTGGGGGCATATTTCCCCGCCAGCGTAAAGGCACCCAGGTCCGCCACGATCACCGCATCCACACCGGCGTCATTCAGCCGTTCCAGATGCGCCGGCAGGCGGACGATCTCATCCCCCCGGGGCATGGTGTTGATGGTGCAGTGGACCCGTACATTGTGCGCATGGGCATAGGCTACCGCCGCCTTCAGCTCATCCGGGTCAAAGTTTCCGGCGAAGGCCCGCATACCGAAGTCGGTGCCCGCCAGATATACGGCGTCCGCGCCGTAGAGCACGGCCATTTTCAGCCGTTCCATATCTCCTGCCGGAGCCAGCAGCTCCGGCAGCTTTCTCTGTTTATCCACCATAGGAGCTGCTCCCTACAAAGGCATTGTGCTCAGACAGGGTCTTGGAGAAGTGATGCTTCCCGTCGGTGCCCAATGCGTAGTAATAATAATCCGTGTCATTGGGATCCATAGCCGCTTTCAGAGCCGCGCTGCCGGGGTTGGCAATGGCCGTAGGCGGCAGTCCCTTATGGAGATACAGGTTGTAGGGGGTATCGACCGCCTTGTCCGCGTTGGTGATGGCGCCGGTGTGATCCGGCAGACCATAGAGCAGGGAAGCGTCGATCTGCAGCAGCCCTGCGGTCTCGCCGGGCTTTTGCAGGCGGTTATAGATGACGGAGGCGATATCCCGCTGATCCGTACCGTCCGTCTCCTTTTCAATGAGGGAGGCGATGATGACCACGTCCTTCATGCTGTAACCCATGGATTTGGCCTTGGAGGAGGCGAACGCATCCTCGTCGATATGGTCGGCAAAGGCATCGATCAGCTTACCCAGAGCGTTCTTGGCGTTGTGATTCTTGTAGAACTCATAGGTGTCCGGGAACAGGTAGCCCTCCAGACGGCTGGGGTCTTCGGAATTGTTGTTGATGAAGCTGTAATCATACGTGGCGGTCCTGGCGGCCTCCAGCAGATTTTCTTCCGTATTGACGCCCTTTTCCGCCAACAGACGGATGGTCTGCCGCACGGTATAGCCCTCGGGGATGGTGACGGTGACAGTCTCCGCCGTCAGGTTGCCGGAGGAGTTGTGCATTCCCAGGATCAGCGCCCGGTAATCCATCTCCGTATTCAGCGTATAGGTACCGATGCCGATCTTTTTATCGGCATGGGAGATCCCGGCGTAGAGCTTGAAAAACCACTTGTACTTGATGAGCCCCGCATCCTGGAGTTTATTCGCCACGGTGGATACGCTGTCCTCTGCCGTCACCTCCACCGAGGTCTCCCGCAGAGCACCCCGGTTGAAGGCACAGAAATCCGAGCCCAGCATCCAGCCCATACCCGCCAGAATGGCGGAAGCCAGCAGGACAAAGATCAGGTAACCGACCAGCACCGCCAGCGGATTCTGTCTCCGTCTGCGGGGACGGCTTTTGCTGTGGTGGGCAGACGCCGCTTCACGCCGCGCCCCCTGCGCCTGCCGGACCTCCTGTGCGTCCCAGCTGGCAGTATCATCTCTTCTGAATTCAGACATTGGTTCCTCCTTGCTTTCCCGGTCCCCGGCAGGGAAGGGGAATACAATTTCCGGATTTTTGTCCGGTCCAAGCCCGGTTTCCGGTGACAGCGGCATAAGATAGCCTATCAAACAGAAAGCGGGGTAGTGGTATGTGCTGCAACAACAATGACAGCTCCTGGCTCTGGATCATTCTCGTTCTGATCGTGGTACTGGTATGCTGCGGCAGCGGATATAGCTGCGGAAACGGCTGTGTCCACAACGGCTGCGATTGCTGCTGAACCGGCGGGGACGCACCGCGTCCCGCTGGGGGGACAGGCATTACAGCAGCGACTTGACAGTCTTGTACACCTCGTTGTGGATGTCCTCCACGGTTCGGGGAGCATCGCCCTTGGCACAGTGGATCACGGTCCAGCCGCAGTCCTTCACGATTTCACGGGCGGCCTCCCGGCAGCTTTTCAGATAAGCCTCGTCCTGCTCGTGAATGTCGGCATGGGTGCCGGTGGCGGCCTCCCGGCTGCGCATCATCTGCTCCGTGATCTCCGTGGGCATATCCAGATAGAGCACCAGATCCGGCTTCGGCAGGCCCAGCTTGCCGTATTCCAGCTCAAAGAGCCAGTTCAAAAAGACCGTCCGTTCCTCCGGTGGCAGCTTGGACGCCTGATGGACGGCGTTGGACGTGGTGTAGCGGTCCGCGATCACCAGCCCGCCGGCCTCATAGAAAGCGCCCCAGTCCTGCTTGTAGGAGGCATAGCGATCCATGGAAAACATCAGCGACGCTGCGTAGGCGTTCACATCGCCGGGGCGCCTGCCTAAATTGCCATCCAGATACTCCTGCACCATGGCGGCGGAGGGCTTGCCGTACCGGGGAAAAGTGATGTTTTTATAGGGGATGCTTTCTCGCTGTAAATGCTCGCACAGCAGCCGGGACTGGGTGGCTTTGCCAGAACCGTCGGTCCCTTCGAATACGATCAAACGTCCGTTCATTTCCGTTTTCCCTTCTCCTGCCGCACATGGACCAGAAACAGCGGCAGCTTCATCATCCGGCCGATGCGCTTCGGCTCCTTACACAGGCGGTAAAACCATTCCAGACCGTGATCGGACCAGAATTTCGGCGCACGCTCCACGGTGCCCGCGAATACGTCCAGACTTCCGCCGAGGCCGCACAGCAAATGGGCGCCGGTGGCGGGGCCGTTCCGCGCCATCCACAGCTCCTGCTTGGGGGCTCCCAGACAGACGAACACGCAGTCCGCGCCGCTTTCCCGGATGGCTTCCACCACAGGGGCGTCCTCCTTGAAGTAGCCATCATGAGTTCCGGCGATCTTCAATCCGGGGTACTGCTTTTGCAGCCGTTCCGCCGCCATGTCCGCCACGCCGGGCTTGGCGCCCAGCAGATAGAGGGATCTCCCGCGCTCGGCCATCTTTTCCATCAGCCCCGCGGCAAATTCGATGCCGGGGGTCTTTTCCTTCAGGGGCGTTCCCAGCATAGCCGCTCCCTTTACCACGCCGATGCCGTCCGGCAGCACCAGATCCGCGCCGTTGACCGCCTGCATGGCCGTCGGGTTTTCCCGGCAGACTTCTACGATCTCCGGGTTCGGGGTCACTACATAGTGGCACCCCGGTTCCTCCAGCAGCGCCGCTCCGCGGGACACGGCTTCCGTCATGGTCAGATTATCAAAACCAACGCCTAATACGTCGATCCGCATATTTTTCACCTCAGTTATGGATTCCATACTCATACAGACTAAAGTATAGCACATACCTTTGCGAATGTCCACGAAAAAAGCGGAGCCAACAGGCTCCGCTTCCGAAAAAACACGCAGGGCTTATGCTTTTTTTCTGTCCGGCAGCTGTGCCAGCACCACCGCTGCCAGCATCAGGGCGCAGCCGAAATATTCCCGCCCGCTGAGGCGGTCTCCCAAGATCGCCGCGCCGGAAATGGTGGCGAACACGGATTCCAGACTCAGCAGCAGAGAGATCACCGTGGGGTTGGAGCCTTTCTGAGCCAGAATTTGCAGCGTATAGCCCACGCCGCTGGAAAGGAGACCCGCATACAGGATAGCTCCCGCCGCCATGGTCAGTCCCGTCCAGGTGGGATGCTCGAAAAGCAGGGAGCCAATCAGGGAAAACGCTGTGACAAAGAAGAACTGACAGCAGGACAGTTCGATGCCGTCCACCACGGTGACGAAGTGATCCACCAGCAGGATCTGGGCCGTGAATACAAAGGCGCACAGCATCACGCAGAGGTCGCCGGGGGCGATGGTAAAGCTCTCCGTGATGCACAGGCAGTACAGTCCCGCCACCGCCAGCAGTACGCTGACCCACACCGCCTTGGGCACCCGCTTTTTCAGGAAAATGCCGAAAATGGGCACCAGCACGATGTAAAGGGCGGTGATGAAGCCCGCCTTGCCGGGGGAGGTGGTGTCCAGACCCTTTTGCTGAAGGAAGGAGGCCAGTCCCAGCGTCAGGCCGCACCAGAAGCCGCCCAGCAGCAGATCCTTCCGGGAGCGGGTGACGGAGGCAGCCTGCCCCTTCCGGCGGCGGCCGGATCGCATGACGGCGCACAGCACCAGCAAAAACACAAAGGCAATCACCGACCGGGCGGCATTAAAGGCCAGCGGCGGGACATGTTCCGCGCCCACGCTCTGGGCTACAAAGGCGGTGCCCCAGATCAAAGCCGTCAGAACCGCATAGGCGGACGAACGCAGAGAACCCTGCTTCATATACTTGCTCCTCCCCACCGGATGTGGTATGATGATAAAAATTTCTCCCACCGGTCTTGGACGGCAGGCAGCGTGGATCAACGCATCGAATCAGCCCTGCGCGAAGGTTGGCGCAGAGACCGCGAATGTAGCGATTATAGTGGAAAACTCCCGCCGCCGCAAGAGGGGCTGGCCGACTTCTCCGAAGGCCGCAAAGGAAGTTCTGGAAACGCGGCTGTTTTTGTGGATTTTTACTGCTTTTCTGCGAAATTCTGCATATTTGATAAAGGAGGCCCTATGGCGAAGCTGACCCATGATTTCTTCAACGGCGACACCGTTGCCATCGCGCAGGCGCTGCTGGGAAAGTATCTGGTGCGGAACCGGAACGGCGAGCTGCTGGCGGGCCGCATTACGGAAACGGAGGCCTACGTGGGCCGGTGCGACAAGGCCTGCCACGCCTATAACTACCGCCGCACGCCCCGGACGGAAACGCTGTTCATGGCTCCGGGCCATGCCTACATCTATTTCATCTACGGGATGTACCACTGTCTGAACTTCGTCACGGAGCCGGAGGGAGAACCTTCTGCCGTGCTGCTGCGGGGACTGGAACCGACGGCGGGGGCAGAGACCATGAAGCACCTGCGGTTCGGGGATGCGCCCATGAACGCCTACCGGCGGAAAAACTTTCTCAACGGTCCCGGCAAGGTCTGTAAGGCGCTGGACCTCACCACGGCCCAGAATAAGCTGGATCTGGAGGGGGACGTTCTGTTTCTCTGCGATTCCATGGCGGATGTGGGGCTGACGGACCCGGTGACCGGACCGGAGCACATCTGCGCCGGCCCACGGATCGGCGTGGACTATGCGGAGGAGGCCAAGGACTTCCCGTGGCGATTCTGGCTGGAAAAGGAGAACTGATATGTATTTATTTGATATGGACGGCACCCTCATTGATTCCAACGATGTCTGGAAGGACGTGGACAGGGAATTTCTGGCCCGGAGGGGTCTGCCCTACACAAAAGCCTATTACGAGGGGGTGGCCCACACCATTTTCCCCTTGGCGGCTAAGTTCACCAAGGAGTTCTGTAATCTGCCCGACAGCGAGGAAGACATCATGGCGGAGTGGATGGAGCTGGCCAAGGACGCCTACGCCCATGTGACGGTGAAGCCCGGCGTCCGGGCGTTTTTAAAGCAGTGCAAGGCGGAGAACCGGCGGATGGCGCTGGTGACCTCCAGCGTGCCGGTGCACTGCCGCACCGCGATGGAAAAGCTGGATCTGATGAAGTACTTCGAATCCGTTACCTTTGCTCAGGAGTTGGGTATTGAGAAAAAGGACAAGCGCCTGTGGTTAGGGGTGGCGGAGCGGTACGGCGTGGAGCCGGAGAGCTGCACGTTGTTTGACGACAGCCTTGCCGCCTGCAAGGGCGCCCGCAGCGCCAAAATGCGGGTGGTAGGGGTCTATGACAGCTTTTTCGCCGGGGACGAGAAGGAAATGCGCTCCTTCTGCGACGTGTATATCAAGAGCTTTGAGGAACTGCTCTGGAAGCCGGAGTACCGAAAGGACTGACGAATAAAAAGGAACATAGCAAACATAGTAAAAGTCAGGCGTTGGTTTTCCAACGCCTGACTTGAGGCTGTCGATAAAGAGGTAGATTCTCCGCAACGGAAAGGAAGGGTGTGCGCGGGAAACCCAAGAAGGGTGTCCTGCGCC
>OGGJ01003401.1_pt1 | contig 10027 bp, 8 predicted proteins | sample 1571071 | NCBI WGS metagenome assembly OGGJ01 (sample SAMEA2581954, study PRJEB24529) | metagenome | biome: Human gut stool | place: China | collected 2011
CTCTTTGGTTGCGGTGGCGACCGTGACCGCCAAAAACGCCCGCTGATGGCAAAAGCCGCGGCCCGCTGGGCAGATGGCATCATCATTACCGATGACAACCCCCGGAATGAAGCGCCGGAGGCAATCCGACGGGAGATCGTAGTGGGGCTGCCGAAAAACACCCGCTGGCGGGAGGTGCCCGACCGGCGGCAGGCCATAGAGCAAACCATTGCCATGATGCGGCAGGGTGATCTGCTGCTGCTGGCGGGGAAGGGCCACGAGGATTACCAGATCATACAGAATAAAACGACCCCCTTTGATGAAAGGGAGATTGTGACTGAGATACTAAAAAGCGGGAGGATCCCATGGAAAAACTGTCACTGCGAGAAATAGCCGCCCAGCTGGGCTGCCCCCAGCCTCCGGAGGGAGAGATCACCCGTGTGATCACCGATAGTCGGGAAGCCGGCCCCGGGACGCTTTTTGTTGCGCTGCCCGGGGAACGGGTGGATGGCCACGACTACATCAACCGGGCGCTGGCGGCAGGGGCCGAAGCGGCGGTGGCCGAGCATGACGGCGACTACACCCCAGCAGAGAAGGTACTGCGGGTAAAGAGCAGTTTGCGGGCGCTGCTGGAAATCTCCGCGCTGTACCGGGCCAAAATGCCTGCCAAGGTGATAGGCATCACCGGCAGCGTGGGCAAAACCACCACCAAGGAAATGGTAGCGGCAGTGATGGCCTCCTCCTTCCGCATCATCAAAACCGAGGGCAACCAAAATAACGAGATCGGCGCGCCCAAAACACTGATGAGCATTACCCCCGAAACTGAGGTAGCGGTGGTGGAAATGGGCATGAGCGCCCCGAATGAGATCGAGGACCTGTGCTACGCGGCAAAGCCGATGATGGGTATCATCACCAATATCGGCGTTTCCCACATCGAGCATCTGGGCAGCCGGGAAAATATCCTGAAGGCTAAGCTGGAGCTGGCCGACGCTTTACCGGATGGCGCCACACTGCTGCTGTGTGATGATAACGACCTGCTGCAGACCGTTGACATTCCTCGCCTTCACATAGTACGCTATGGCCTGAACAGCCCGCGGGCGGAGATCAAGGCGACCATCGTCAGTGCCACACCGCTTTCCACCAATTTTATGCTGCATGCCGAGGGCCAAAGCTGGCGCGCCACTATCCCCGGCACTGGGGAGCACCTGGTGCTGAACGCCCTGGCGGCATTTGGCGCGGGGCGGGCGATGGGTATTCCGGCGGAAACTGCCATAGAGGCCCTAAAAAACTACACCCCCAGCGGCCAGCGCCAAAAGGTGGTGGAGCATGAGGGCATTACCATGGTGGAGGACTGCTACAATGCCAGTCCCGATTCCATGCGGGCGGCCATCAAGACACTGGGGCGTTTCCCCTGTGACGGCCGTCGCATCTTTGTAGCGGCAGATATGCTGGAGCTGGGCGATATCGCCGAAGAAAGCCACCGGGAGATCGGTGCCCTGTGTGCCCAAGAGGGGATAGACCTGCTGCTGACCTGGGGCCCCCTGGCACAGTATGCCACCCGGGCCGCCAAAGCCGCCGGGATGGAAGCTCATCACTTTGAGGAAAAGGAAGCGCTGACCAAATATCTGACCGCCACGGCGCACCGGGGCGATGTGATATGGTGCAAGGCCAGCCACGGCATGGCACTGGAAGAGGTTATTGCCGCATTTTACCGGGATTACCACGCATAATATAACAGAACAGAAAAGGGAAGTGCATCATGAATATTACCGCTGTCATCGTGGCCGTACTGCTGGCCAGTGTTATTACCGCTGTGGGGGGCTTTTGGCTGTTGCCCATGCTGCGCCGTCTGCATTTTGGGCAGACTATCTTAGAGATCGGCCCCAAGTGGCACCAGGGCAAGCAGGGTACCCCCACCATGGGCGGCCTTATGTTTATCATAGGCATTCCCATTGCGGTGGTGGTAGCCTATCTGTTCATGCATGCCTCTACCGTGGGCGATCCAATGTCAGCAATTATGCGGGCCCGTATGTTCTATGGCCTGGTGCTGGCGCTGCTATTCGGGGCCATCGGCTTCCTCGATGACTACCTGAAGGTCGTAAAAAAGCAGAATGAGGGTCTGACCGAAAAGCAGAAGATGGCGCTGCAGATTCTATTTGGCGCGGTGTACCTGCTGCTTCTGCACATCAGCGGCACGCAGTCCACCATGGTAACCATTCCCTATATCGGCACCTACGATTTTGGGGTATTCTATTATGTGTTTGCCATGTTTGCCATCATTGCCCTTTCCAATGCTGTCAATTTCACCGATGGCCTGGATGGCCTGCTTTCCTCCGTGACGCTGGTATTGTCCATCGGCTATCTCATCTTCTGCTACCTGCTGGGCATGGGAGAAATGGGCATCATGGCGGGGGCATTGGGCGGCGGCTGCATCGGCTTCCTGTTCTGGAACCATTACCCCGCCAAGGTATTCATGGGCGATACCGGCTCCCTTTTTATGAGCGGTATGGTCATCGCGCTGGCCTTTGGCACCGGGCTGCCCTTCTTTGTGGTGCTGTTCGGCATTATTTATGTTATCGAGATCGGCTCGGTGGTGCTGCAGCGCTGCTACTTTAAGCTGACCCATGGCAAGCGCATCTTTAAGATGAGCCCCATTCACCATCACTTTGAGATGAGCGGCTACACCGAAAAACAGATTGTGGTGATGTTTGCCGTTATCACCGCCATCGGGAGTGCGCTGGGCATTCTGGCGCTCCGGTTTATCTAATGATTTAATTTAGAAAGCAACGGAAAGGGGGCGGAAAGCCATGGCAGAAAGTAGGCGCAGAGCGCGTCCCAAATCACAGGAGGGATTCTTCCGCCGCCTGTTCCCCCGATATGAGAATACCAGTGTGGACCTCACCTTCTTGGTAATGGTCATTCTGCTGCTGGTATTTGGGCTTGTGATGATGTTTAGCGCCAGCTATGCGCAGGGCTATTACCGCGAAGGCAACAGCTACCACTACATTGTGCGGCAGCTGCTGTGGGCGGTCGTGGGCCTTGGGGCCATGTTTGTTTTTTCCCGCCTGGATTATCATGTGTGGCGCAAGCTGGCCTGGCCGCTGTTCCCGGTGGTCACCGCCATGCTTATCCTGTGCTACTTCATGCCGCCGGTCAATGACGCCCATCGCTGGATTTTCATCGGCAGTTTCCAGTTTCAGCCCTCGGAGCTGGCTAAATTCTCACTGGTGCTGCTGTTTTCGCACCTGCTTGTTTCCAATGAAAAAAAGCTGGGGCGGTTCCGCTACGGTATTTTCCCTTTTGCGGTGGTGCTGGGCGTTTATGCCGGCCTCATCGTAAAGGAACCCCACCTTTCCGCCACCATTCTGTTGGTGGTGATGGGCGGCATCATGCTGGTGGTGGGTGGTCTGCCCATGAAGTGGATCGCCGCCGCGGGAGGCATTGCCGCCGCGGGTGTCGCCGCCATTATGCTGGTGCCCTCGCTGCACGAGCGCGCCATGGAGCGTATCACCATCTGGAAGAATCCGGCCTCTGATCCCTTGGGCACCGGCTATCAGATCCTGCAGTCGCTGTATGCCATCGGCTCCGGCGGCCTGATGGGCTCCGGTATCGGCAACTCCCGGCAGAAGTACCTCTTCCTGCCGGAACCGCAGAATGACTATGTGTTCTCGGTGGTGTGCGAGGAGCTGGGCTTCATCGGGGCGCTGGTGGTCATCCTGCTGTTCGCCCTTCTCATCTGGCGGGGCTTTACCATTGTTATTAAGGCCCGCGATCGCTTCGGCGCCATGCTGGTCACCGGCTTCATTGCCCAGGTGGGGGTGCAGGCCATCCTTAATATGGCGGTCGTCACCAATACCATCCCCTCCACCGGCATCAGCCTGCCGTTCTTTTCCTACGGCGGCACGGCGCTGGCCATCCTGCTGGGAGAAATGGGCATCGTGCTTTCGGTCTCCCGCCAAACGACAGTAGAAAAGGAGTAACATCCGTATGAAAGTTCTGTTTGCCTGCGGCGGTACCGCCGGTCATATCAATCCCGCGCTGGCGGTAGCCACCGAGCTGCGCCGCCGGGTGCCGGATTGCGAGATCCTTTTTGTAGGCAACCCCGATGGCATGGAGGCGACCCTGGTGCCGCGGGCGGGCTTTCGCTTTGCCCCCTATCGCTCCATGGGCATCCAGCGCCGTTTTAGCTGGAATAACATCAAATATAACGCCAAAAGCGTATGTCTGCTGGTAACGGCCCGCAGCCGCGCCAAAAGAATTCTGCGGGATTTTGCGCCTGATGTGGTGATGGGTACCGGCAGCTATATTTCGGCCCCCATTCTGCTGGCCGCGGCGGCACTGCACATCCCCTGCATGACCCACGAGGCCAATGCCCTGCCCGGTGTTTCCAACCGCATGGTGGCGCAGAAGGTGGATAAGTTCCTGCTGGCGGTGCCGGAAGCGGAAAAGCACCTGCCGCAGCGCCAAGATTACATCGTCACCGGCAACCCCGTCCGTCCGGAGATCCTTGCGGCCGACCGGGCCGCCGCCCGCGCCCGTTTGGGGGTCCGCCCCGGGCAGCTGTGTCTGTTGTCCTTTGGCGGCAGCCTGGGGGCGCAGACCATCAATGAAGCCGTAGCGGCGCTGATGGCCTGGCATGTGCCGGAGGGAAAGCTGCACCACATCCACGCCACCGGCCGGTATGGGGTGGAGCTGCTGCCACGGCTGCTGCGGGAAAAGAGCGTCGCTTATGAGAATAACCCCAACCTGGATATCCGGGAATACATACATGATATGCCCGATTGTTTGGCGGCTGCCGATTTGGTCATAGCCAGGGCCGGTGCCATAACGCTGGCGGAGCTGACCGCAGTGGGGCGGGCCTCAGTGCTCATCCCTTCTCCCAATGTGGCGGAAAACCACCAGTACCACAATGCCATGGTGTTGGCCAATCATAAGGCTGCCGTGGTCATTGAGGAAAAAGATCTGACCGGCGAAAAGCTGGTGGCGGCTGTAAAGGAAATGACCGCCGACCCCGAAAAGCTGCGGGAGATCAGTCTGGCGGCCAAGGCACTGGGTGTCCCCAATGCATGCGGCCATATCACCGATGAACTGTTGGATCTTTATAAAACTCACAGAAAATAAGCTGTAAGGCCTGTTTTTTCACCCAATATTCCGTATAGGCATAGAATACCCCCGAAAGCCCAAGGGCAAATACAGGGGGGAGCGATGCCGTTTATGCGCGGATTGCGGATCACAGGAGGAAACAGACTAAGCGGGACCATAGCGGCGCACGGCGCCAAAAACGCGGTGCTGCCCATTCTGGCGGCTACCGTGCTGTGCAGTCGTTCAGAGATTAAAAACTGCCCTAACCTCAGCGATGTGGCGGTGAGCTGTCACATCCTGCGGCACCTGGGCTTTGCGGTAGAACGGGCGAGGGATACCCTGATCATTACCCGGGAGGATACCGGCTGCCGGGATGTTCCGTCGGAATGGATGCGGGCCATGAGGTCCTCTATTCTGTTCCTAGGCGGGATGCTGGCCCGCTGTGGGAGCGTGACCCTGTGCCCGCCCGGCGGGTGTGCCCTGGGCGGCCGTCCCATTGATTTGCATCTTTCCGCCCTGCGCCAAATGGGCGCGGTCATCAGCGAGGAGGGTGATACCCTGCGCTGTGCCGCTCCCGGCGGTCTGCATGGTGCCGCGGTGCAGCTGCCCTACCCCAGCGTGGGCGCTACCGAAAACCTGATCATCGCGGCGGCGGGAACGCCTGCCGAAACCAAAATCACCGGCGCAGCTGCCGAACCGGAGATCTCCGATCTGCTGGCCTATCTGCGGGGCTGCGGCGCCCTAATAGAATCCCAGCCCGATGGCGCTATCCTGGTGCAGGGCAGGGAAGCGCTAACCGGCTGCTGCTGCCATGCCATCCTCCCGGACCGTATCGAGGCGGCGACCTACCTTGCTGCCGCGGCCATTACCGGCGGAGAGATCACAGTGTACGCCAGCCCGGAACACTTGGCGGCGCCCCTGGCGGCGCTGCGGCGTATGGGGTGCCGTATCACCACCGGGGAGCAGAGCATCACCCTTACCGCTCCAGAACATTTACAGGGGGCCGGCAGCATCGTTACGCTGCCATATCCCGGCTTTCCCACCGATCTGCAAGCCATCTTTATGGCGCTGGCCGCCGCGGCAGAGGGCTACACCGCCTTTACCGAAACGGTCTTTCCCCGGCGCTGGGCCCATGTGGAGGAACTGCGCCGCTTGGGTGCGGATATCACGGTGGTCGGCAGTCATGCAGTCATCCGGGGGGCGCCCCTTATCGGGTCAGCCCTCACCTGCACCGATCTGCGCGCCGGAGCCGCTGTGGTACTAGCAGCATTAGCGGCAAAGGGAGAAAGCAGCGTTACAGCTATCTCCCACATCGAACGCGGCTATGCCGATTTTGTTCCAACCCTGCGCCATCTGGGCGCGGATATTTGCCTGACGGAAGTATAAACCAAAAGAAGGAGAACCAAAGCCCATGACTGCCAAGCCTACCCGTAAACAGCAGACCCGTCGCCGCCGCCGAGCGGTGTTTATCCTGCTGTTCGCGGCGGTGCTGTGCGGCGTGGGCTTTTACTGCGTCAGTGTATTTTGCCGGGCCACCCATATAGAAGTGACCGGCAGTACCCGCTACGCCGCCGAGGATATCATAGAAGCCGCCGACATAGGGGAGGAGCAGAATATCTTCACCATTTCCCAAAAGGCCCTGAATGAGCGAATTACCGCCCTGTGCCCCTACATTGAGCGTGTAACGCTGCACCGCCGCCTGCCCGATACCCTGGAACTGGAGCTGCACGAGTTCAATACCATTTACGCCTGTATTGGCAGTATGGGGCGGGTCACCACCCTTTCCGCCGATGGCAAAGTGCTGGAGCAATGCGCATCCCTGCCGGAGTATACCTGCCTGCTGCTCGGCGCCGATTTTTCCGGCTATACCGCCGGGGAAAAGCTGCCGGAGGAATGGCAGAAGACCCTGGCCGGTGTGGATAAGGTGCGCGCGGCCCTGGAGGACGCCGGGATGCTCCCTGAGATCGGGTATATTGAGATCGGGGAGGAGCAGAGCTACAAGGCTGTCTATCAGGACCGCATCCAGCTGCGCCTGGGCAGCGAATACGATTTGGCCACCAAGCTGCTCACCGCCCAAAAGATCATCCAGGATGAGCTTCCCGCCGATTTTATCGGGTACCTTGATGCTTCGGTCAGCGGTAGGGCCTACACCCGGCAGCTGCCTCTTACCCAGGTGGCGGATGCACAATATCTGGCCATTTTGGGTGGAAAACAGTAGCAGATATACGCCTTTTGGGTTGCATTTTCATGATGTTTCTGTTATGATAGATTAGGAGAAAACTCTAAACAGGAGGCAATAGTGCTGATGATGAATATAGAGCTGGATAACGATTACGAAAAAATGGCTGCAATCAAGGTATTGGGCGTCGGCGGCGGCGGCGGAAATGCCGTCAACCGCATGATCCAATCCGGCATGAGCAGCGTGGAATTTATCTCGGTCAATACCGATAATCAGTCCCTGCGTTTTTCCAATGCCTCTTACAAGCTGCACATCGGTGATAAGCTGACCCGTGGGCAGGGTGCCGGCGGCGACCCCATGAAGGGGGAAAAGGCAGCGGAGGAAAGCGAAGATGAGATCACCTCGGTGCTGCGCGGTGCCGATATGGTATATATCACGGCCGGTATGGGCGGCGGCACCGGCACCGGTGCGGCTCCTGTTATTGCCCGCATCGCCCACGATATGGGTATCCTCACCGTCGGTGTGGTTACCAAGCCCTTCTCCTTTGAGGGCAAGCGCCGCATGGATCAGGCCACGGCCGGCATCGAGCGGCTGAAGGAGCATGTGGATGCTCTGCTCGTTATCCCCAATGAGCGCCTTCGCAGTATCTCGCAGGAAAAGATCACTCTGGCCAATGCCTTTGCCAAGGCGGATGAAGTGCTGCTGCAGGCGGTACAGAGCATCTCCGACCTCATCAATATTCCAGGTATCATCAATCTAGACTTCGCCGATGTCACCTCCATCATGAAGGACGCCGGCTATGCCCATATGGGCCTGGGCGCTGCCAACGGCCCCAATAAGGCCGAGGAAGCCGCCCGCATGGCCATCGCCTCTCCGCTGCTGGAAACCTCCATCAACGGTGCCCGCGGCGTTATCGTCAACTTCCTCGTTCCGCCCGATGTCGATCTGGAGGACATCACCAATGCTTCCCAGATGATCCACGATGCCGCCCACCCGGATGTCAACCTCATTTGGGGTGTCGCCTTTGATGAAAAGCTGGAGGATGAGATCAAGATCGTCGTCATTGCCACCAACTTTGACCATGAATCCGGCTTCCGCATCCCCACTCCCCCGGTGGATACCGAGGTTCCGGAGGACAAGATCACTGAAGTGGAGCCGCAGACCGAGCAGGAGCCCATCAATGATGACCTGGATATCAGTGCCCTCATCGATATGCTCAATCATGATCGGGACAAGCGTTCCTGAGCTTTGCAAATTTCATCCCCCCTGTCACTTTTGGCAGGGGGATTGATTTTATTGGGCAGTCGATTATAATTAAGCTAAAAAAGAGGGGAGCGTGAACCCATGAATGTACTGTTGACCGGCGGGGCCGGTTATATCGGTAGCCACACCGCAGTAGAGCTGCTGAACCGGGGTTGTGATATTGTCATAGCGGATGATTATTCCAATAGCAGCCCCGTGGCAGTGGAACGCCTCCGGCAGATCACCGGCCGGGATTTTCCTGCCTACCATGTCGATGTAACCGACCGCGAAGCCGTCCGCCGCATCTTCCGTGAGAATAAAATCGACTGTGTCATTCACTTTGCCGGGAAAAAGGCGGTGGGGGAGTCTGTCGAAATCCCCCTTTCCTACTACCGTACCAATCTCGATGCCGCCCTGACGGTACTGGAGTGTATGAAGGAGGCCGGTGTCAGCCGGTTTATCTTCTCTTCCTCCGCTACCGTTTACGGCTCGCGCAATCTCATCCCTTGCCGGGAGGATATGCCCCGCGGGAAGTGCTCCAGCCCCTAGGCCATGATCGAAAAGATTCTGGAAGATGCCTGTCATGCCGATCCCACCCTTTCGGCGGTGCTGCTGCGGTATTTTAATCCCATTGGGGCGCACCCCTCCGGCCTCATCGGGGAGGACCCTCAGGGCATCCCCAATAACCTGCTGCCTTACATCGCACAGGTCGCGGTGGGCCGGCGGGAACGCCTTATGGTGTTCGGCGATGATTACCCCACCCCCGATGGCACCTGCCGCCGGGATTATCTCCATGTGATGGATCTGGCTGCCGGGCACCACCGGGCAGCCTGCTATGCGATGGAACACACCGGCGTTACGGCCGTCAATCTGGGAACCGGTACGCCGTACAGCGTGCTGGAGGTCATCCGTGCCTTTGAGGAAGCAAGCGGCCGGGAGGTTCCCTATGTCATTGGTCCCCGTCGGGCGGGGGATCTGCCGGAATACTGGGCGGATGCCGCCAAAGCAAAGGAGCTTTTCGGCTGGCAGGCACAGTATACACTGCAGGATATGTGCCGGGATACCTGGGCCTGGCAAAGCAAAAACCCGCAGGGCTACCCCAAAGCCTAAGCTTGCCCCATCCGGGCGGCGGCGCTCCGCTCTTCGTCGGGTCGCCATCCCTTTGGGATAGGCAACCCTCCCTCGCTCCGCCCCGCCGCCCTGCCTTTATGCATGCCGCAAAAAAGAGACCCTTCGCAGGGTCTCTTTTCGCGTTTTATTGATTATTCCACCGTTACACTCTTGGCCAGGTTGCGTGGTTTATCCACATCGCAGCCGCGGGCATTGGCCGCTCCCAGCGCGGTGAGCTGCAAGGTGACAACTAACAGCAGCGGCACATATTCGTCCTCCACTGCCGGCAGCCGGATAATCTCATCATAGCATTCGGGGTCGACTTCCAGCCCTTCCAGCGTAATGAGCAGCACATGCGCCCCACGGGCTTTTACTTCCTTCACATTGCTTATCATCTTGCCCAGCGTCTTGCGCTGGGTCGCCAATGCTATCACC
>OGGJ01003403.1_pt1 | contig 10022 bp, 7 predicted proteins | sample 1571071 | NCBI WGS metagenome assembly OGGJ01 (sample SAMEA2581954, study PRJEB24529) | metagenome | biome: Human gut stool | place: China | collected 2011
AAGTACTTCAACTAGATGAAGTTTCTTACGTGGTTTTAGATGAAGCTGATGAAATGTTGAATATGGGATTTGTAGAAGATATTGAAACGATTATTTCTAAGACAAATCCAGAACATACAACGATGTTGTTTTCTGCAACGATGCCAGAAGGTATTAAAAAAATTGCGAAAAATTATATGAAACCAGATTATAAGCATATTCAAGTTAAACAAAAAACAGTGACAGCTAACACAGTTAAACAATATTACTTTGAAGTTAAACAAAAAGACCGTTTTGAAACATTATGCCGTATTATTGATAGTGAAACGGTACAATCAGGAATTATTTTCTGTCGTACTAAAAGAAGCGTTGATGAAGTAACGGAACAAATGCAAAAGGCTAACTATAATGTAGAAGCAATGCATGGTGATTTAAATCAAGATCATCGTATGCGAACTTTAAAGAAATTCAAAGAGGGAACAATTCATTATTTAATTGCCACAGATGTTGCCGCTAGAGGGATTGATGTAGAAAATATTAGCCATGTTATCAATTATGAATTACCTCAAGAAGTAGATCTTTATGTACATCGTATTGGTCGTACAGGTCGTGCGAATCGTGAAGGAAAAGCCTATACAATTGTTGTAGGGAAAGAAGAACGCTATTTAAAAGAGATTGAAAGAAAAACAAAATCTCATATTGAAAAATTAGAAGTACCAACATTAACACAAATTCACCAACATAAAGTAACAGAATTAATGTATAAATTAGAAGATATGATTTTACATGGAGAACATAAACCAATGAAAGATTTGGTAAATCAAATTGAAAATCATATGTTAAAAGATGTAACGGCAGCTTTAATAGAATTATCTTTAAATCAACAGATTGGTTTTCCTTATACGAAAGAAAAACTTGAATCTTCATCAAAACGTAAAAAAGGTGCAAGTGAAGGTTATACACGTTTATTTTTAACGGTAGGATCTATGGATAAAGCAAAGAAAAAAGATATTATTCATTTCTTGGTCTCAAAGGCAAATATTAGAGAAAGTGATATTCAAGGAATTGATATTAAAAGAAAGTTTACGTTTGTAAATATTAATGATAAAGCTGTAAAAAAAGTAATGAGACATTGTCAAAAAGAAAAATTAAATGGACGAAAAGTAGAAATAGAGCAAGCAAATAGCCGTTAGGCTGTTTCTTGTTCTATTTTTTTAAAAAAAATTAAAGGCGATAGAATCAACATAATTAATAAAAATTATGAAAGCGGTATCAATTTACACTTGAATGTAAGGGCTATCATGTGTATAATTATATTAGTTGATTAATTAGGAGGATTGATTGAAATGAAACAATATGTTTACTCATTCAAAGAAGGAAATAAAGATATGAGAGTCATCCTTGGAGGTAAAGGTGCAAACTTAGCTGAAATGACAAGCATTGGTTTACCTGTTCCACAAGGATTTACTGTATCAACAGAAGCTTGTACTGCTTATTATGAAGATGGAAAACAAATTTCGCCTGAAATTTGTGCGCAAATTGATAATAAATTAGCTGAATTAGAAGCTGAAACTGGAAAAAAATTAGGAGATCCAACAAATCCATTGTTAGTATCTGTTCGTTCTGGAGCAAGAGAATCAATGCCAGGTATGATGGATACTGTTTTAAACTTAGGTTTAAATGATGAAGTAGCTACTGGGTTTACTAAAATTACAAATAATGAAAGATTCGTATATGATAGTTATAGAAGATTCATTCAAATGTTCGCAGATGTTGTTATGGGATTCCCAAAAAGCTCATTTGAAAGAAAATTTGATGATATCAAAGAAGAAAAAGGAGTTGAATTTGATACAGATTTAACTGCTGAAGATTTAAAAGAAGTCGTTGCTATTTATAAAGAAGAATACAAAAAACATGCGGGAGTTGAATTCCCACAAGATCCAAAAGTTCAATTAATGGAAGCTATTAAAGCTGTATTCCGTTCATGGAACAATGACCGTGCAATCACTTATAGACGTTTAAATGATATTCCTGGTTCATGGGGAACTGCTGTAAACGTTCAACAAATGGTTTATGGTAATACCGGAGATACTTCTGGTACAGGTGTTGCCTTCACTCGTAACCCTGCAACTGGTGAAAAGAAATTATTCGGTGAATACTTAATGAATGCACAAGGTGAAGACGTTGTTGCTGGTATTCGTACACCTCAACCAATTGCAACATTAAATGATGTTATGCCAGAATGTTATGAACAATTCTGTAAAGTATGTGACATTCTTGAAGAACATTATAGAGATATGCAAGATATGGAATTTACTATTGAAAATGGTAAATTATTCATGTTACAAACTCGTAATGGTAAAAGAACTGCACAAGCCGCTTTAAAAATTGCAGTTGATTTAGTAAATGAAGGAATGATTACTAAAGAACAAGCCTTATTAAAAGTAGAACCAAGACAATTAGATCAATTATTACATCCAAACTTTGAAGAAACTTCATTGAAATGTGCTCAAGTTGTAGCTACAGGATTAGCTGCTTCTCCAGGTGCTGCAACAGGACGTATTTATTTCACTGCAGAAGATGTTATTGAAGCTCATAAAAATGGTGTTCAAGATATCTTATTAGTTCGTCTTGAAACTTCACCAGAAGATATCGAAGGTATGAATATTGCTCATGGTATCTTAACTATCCGTGGGGGTATGACATCACATGCAGCTGTAGTTGCTCGTGGTATGGGTACTTGCTGTGTGTGTGGATGCGGAAGCTTAAGAGTTGATGAAGAAGCTAAAGTATTAATGACACCAGATGGTAAAAAATATCATGAAGGTGACTATATGTCATTAGATGGAAGTACAGGTAATGTTTATGGTGAAAGAATCAAAACTGTAGAACCTGAAATCAGTGGTGACTTTGAAACATTCATGTCATGGGCTGATGATGTACGTACATTAAAAGTTAGAACAAACGCTGATACTCCAAGAGATGCTTTACAAGCTCGTAAATTTGGGGCAGAAGGTATTGGTTTATGTAGAACAGAACATATGTTCTTCGAAGAAGAAAGAATTTTCAACTTCAGACGTATGATTACTGCTGAAACAGTAGAAGCAAGAAAAGAAGCATTAGAAAAAATCTTACCATATCAAAGATCTGACTTTAAAGAATTATTTAAAGCAATGGAAATCTATCCAGTAACAATTCGTTTCTTGGATCCACCTTTACATGAATTTTTACCACATACAGATGAAGAAATCAGACCTTTAGCTGAAAGTTTAGGTATGACATTTGATGCGTTAAAAGCACGTGTTGAATCATTAAAAGAATTCAACCCAATGATGGGTCATCGTGGATGCCGTTTAGCAGTAACTTATCCAGAAATTGCTGAAATGCAAACAAGAGCTGTTATTGAAGCTGCAATTGCTGTTAATAAAGAAGGACAAAACGTTGTTCCTGAAATTATGATTCCATTAGTTGGAGATATTAAAGAATTAAAATATGTTAAAGATGTCGTATGTAAAACGGCTGATGCAATTATCGAAGAAGCAGGTGTTGAATTACCATATAAAGTTGGTACAATGATTGAAATTCCTCGTGCTGCATTAACTGCAGATGAAATCGCAAAAGAAGCTGAATTCTTCTCATTTGGTACAAATGACTTAACTCAAATGACTTATGGATTCTCTCGTGATGATGCTGCTAAATTCTTAAATGAATATTATACTAAGAACATCTTTGAATCTGATCCGTTTGCTCACATTGATGAAAATGGTGTTGGACAATTAATGCAAATTGCTATTAATAAAGCTAAACCAGTTCGTCCAGATATTAAATTAGGTATCTGTGGTGAACATGGTGGAGATCCTAGAACTGTTGAATTCTGTCATAGAATTGGTTTAACTTATGTTTCATGTTCTCCATACCGTGTACCGATCGCTCGTCTTGCAGCAGCACAGGCAGCAATCGCAAACAAATAAATCATATGCGTTATTTTTAGGAGAAGGTAATGTATAGATAGGGAAAAGGACAGTCACACATGTATGTGTGTGGCTGTCCTTTTGCGCTTTTGCTATATTGACTTTTTCTAAAATGAGAAATATAATAGGGATCAAACGAGTAGCAGACTAGCGTAAATCCAGTTTTGCTACTCGTTTTTCTGTTTTTAAAATAAATATCATGCCATAAAGAAGTGTGTAGCTTATCAGCGTAAGTCCAGCTTATGAGATAGGTACACATTTTTTTATGCGGAAAAACAAGGAGGATTATATGACAGAGAGTAACAAGATGAAGGAAATGCCGGTAAAGAAGCTTATGGTGCAGATGGGAATACCGATGATCTTATCCATGGCATTGCAGGCTGTCTACAATATTGTGGACAGCGCCTTTGTCGGAAACATGAAAGTGGGGAGTGAGGCGGCATTAAATGCACTTACGCTGGTGTTCCCGGTTCAAATGCTTATGGTGGCAGTTGGAATCGGAACGGGTGTGGGAACAAATGCACTTCTGGCAAGGACACTCGGGCAGGGAAATACAAAAAAGGCAGCGAAGGTTGCAGGCAACAGTTTATTCCTCGGAGGAATCATTTATGCAGTATGTCTGTTGTTTGGAATTGTCGGAGTGAAGGCATATATTTCCTCACAGACGGTTGATCCGGAAGTAATTTCGATGGGAACAAGCTATCTTAGAATATGCTGCGTGATTTCCTTTGGAATTATTTTCTTTTCTTTATTTGAAAAGTTATTGCAGGCAACCGGACGTTCTTTATATTCGACCATCGGTCAGGTTGTGGGAGCCGTGATCAATATCATTCTTGATCCGATTATGATCTATGGTATCGGACCGGTTCCTGAAATGGGAGTGGAAGGCGCAGCCTATGCGACGGTGATCGGTCAGGTGGCATCCGCGGTATTGCTGTTTGTGTTCCATATGAAATTGAATCAGGAATTTGAGCATGGAGTGGAGTACATGAAGCCGGATGCCGGTATCATAAGAGAAATTTATGCGATCGGACTTCCGGCAATCATTGCGCAGGCGCTGATGTCGATCATGGTTTATGTGATGAACCTGATTCTGAAGTTCAGCCCTTCTGCACAGACCGCATACGGACTGTTCTATAAAGTCCAGCAGTTTGTGTTGTTCTTAGCATTCGGACTCAGAGATGCAATTACACCGATTATTGCTTTTGCTTATGGAATGGGAAGCAAAAAGAGAATCAAGGACGGAATAAAATACGGTCTCCTGTATACAGCGGCGCTGATGATTTTTGGTATCATTATCACGGAAGTGTTCCCGGGAGCATTTGCGACACTGTTTAATGCCGGGCAATCCAGAGAATATTTTATTGGAGCGATGCGGATTATCTCCATCAGCTTTATCTTTGCCGGAATCAATGTGGCATATCAGGGCATTTATCAGGCTTTGGACGGAGGTATCGAGTCACTGGTGATTTCGCTGCTCAGACAGCTTGTCATCATATTGCCGCTGGCAGGAATTTTTTCAATTTTTGCAAGAAACGGTCAGATGGGCATCTCACTGATCTGGTGGGCATTTCCGATCACGGAGATGATAGCGTGTCTGGTGGGCTATGTATTTTTAAAGAGAATCAGAAAAAATAAAGTGGAGCGTTTAAGTTAGGGAGGAATTGAGATGGCAAAAAGAATCATTACAATCAGCAGAGAATTCGGAAGCGGCGGTCGTTTTATCGGCGAAGAAGTGGCAAAGAAGCTTGGAATTGCCTATTACGATAAGGATATCATCGGTCAGATTGCAGAGAAGTCAGGATTTTCTACGGAGTACATAAAGGAAAATGCGGAGCTCTCTCCAAAGAAAGGTTTGTTTGGCTATGCTTTTGCCGGACGCGACCTTACCGGAAAATCCGTGGAAGATATGGTGTACGAAGCACAGAGAAAGGTGATTCTGGAGATCGCAGAAAAGGAGAGCTGCGTCATTATAGGAAGAAATGCAGATTTTATTTTGAAGGACAGAGAGGATGTGCTGAATGTATTTATACACGGCGATATGCCCCAAAAAGTGCAGCGCATCTGCAGGCTGTACCATGTCACCGAAGCCGAAGCAGTAAAAATGATGGCGGATATTGATAAAAGGCGTATGACAAATTATCGTTTTTACACGGAGCAGAAATGGGGAATGGCGGGCAATTATACACTGTCTATGAACAGCTCCAGGCTGGGGTATGAGATGTGTGAGAAAATGATTATGGATTGTATAAAAGCTGGCGTTGCGCACTCTTGTATTTGTACGTCTCAGGTTTTATAATGCCCTGTAGAACGATATCTTTTTGTTGTTACACCGGCCTATGCATGGAGAATTCCAAGAATTGTGAGAGACTGGATGATCGGCACCGAATTTAAAGATGTCAGGCAGGTATGGCTGTGACCGGGAGATTTGCGGGGAACCGGGCGCTGGCGGCGGTGGAAAGCTGCCAGCGTCCGGTCGGCATATTTGTAAGCATATTCTGGTTATCTGCTATTTTACAGATTTTACAACAAGGAAAACGCCAGCACGACGATGCCAAGGACTACAAGAATGACACCGGTTGCACGGTTTAACGTCTTTGGTGTGGCCTTATTGGCGAATACGGATGCGATTCTCGCCCAGAGGAACGTGAACACCACGCACAGAAGAAAGATTGTCCAGTCGGGAGCGCCGCCGATGGCAAAGTGCGACACGGCTCCGGTGAGAGCGGTGAAAGTCATGATAAATACGCTCGTGCCAACCGCGGTCTTTAACTCATAGCCCAGCACGGAGGTTAAAATTAAGAGCATCATCATGCCGCCTCCGGCACCGACAAAACCGCAGATAAATCCGATGATCACGCCGCAGACAACCGACTGGATGGCACGTTTTTTTGCGGAGACCTGAGCCATGGATTCTTTTGTCGTCATGACAGGTTTTACGATGAACTTGATGCCGAGAAGAAACGTCATGAAGACGGAAAAATTCCCCATGGTGGTGGACGGAACAAGGCTTGAGATATAGCTTCCGATGACGGTGAAGATTAAGACGCTCACCATCATAATCACTCCGTTGCGGATATCCAGATTTTTGTTTTTACCATAGACGTAGGCGGAGACGGCGCTTGCAAGCACGTCGGAGGAGAGGGCGATGCCGACTGCCATATATGGGTCAACATCCAGAAAAGTGATTAACATCGGGCTGATGACGGCGGCTGCGCTCATTCCGGCGAAGCCGGTGCCGAGTCCGGCACCCATGCCGGCAAAAAAGGTGACGAGTATCGTGAATAGTAATGTCATATCAGTGTTCCTCCTCTAACATGTGATCCAGATTTTGCTCCATCTGACGGATGCTTTCTGTGAGTTGTTTTCTGTCAGCATCATCGATATGCGCCAGAAGACTGTCCATAAAGCGGTTCTGAAGGGCGCGCCCCTGTTCGATGACAGCGCCGGCTTTGTCTGTGCAGAGCAGATGGGTCTTTCGGCGGTCGTCTGTGTCCACCTCACGCCGCAGATAACCTTCACCGACAAGCTTGTCCACGTTGATCGATACGAGGTTGGCTTTGATCTTGCGGATTTCCACAATATCGCGTGCGGTGGTATATTCCGGGTTGTTCGCCAGAAACATCAGAATATCGAACGCGGTCTGCGGGAGATTCAGTTCGTGACACAAAGGTCTGCATACAGCACTGTAGGCAGCCGATAGCTTCATGGTAAATTCAATACCGGTATTCATAAGTAAATGCTCCTTTCAATGGGATAAAATAATGCTTCATATATGAATTGTTCATATATGAAGCATATTAACATGACACATCCGGATTGTAAAGAGAAACATATTTGACAAATTCCGGATTCCGGTGCTACAATAGGATACGGAAAAGAGCGTTAGCATATTATATTCGTATAATCTGCTGGTGCTCTTTTTTTGTGTTGTGGAGACACCCGCATGCAAAGGAAGGATGGATGAAAATGAAAAAAAAAGATAGAGAAGTATTTTTAAAACAGATATTCTGGGAGGTTGTGGGAAGTGCGTTTATTGCTGCCGGCATTTATAATTTTGCGGTGCAGGCGGGATTCCCGATGACCGGATTTTCCGGTATCTCGATCATTTTATACCAGCTGTTCGGCGTGCCGATCGGATTTTCCACGATACTGCTGAATATACCGGTGGCAATATTGTGCTATCGTCTGCTGGGAAGACACTTTTTCTTCAGCTCACTGCGCTGTATGCTGATTTCTTCCCTGATGATTGACTATGTCGCGCCGCTGTTCCCGGTTTATTCTGGAGACCGTCTGCTTGCGGCACTCTGTACCGGTGTGTTTGCCGGACTGGGATATGCGGTGATTTACATGCAGAATTCTTCGACCGGCGGTTCCGACTTTATTATTATGGCAGTCAAGAATCTGAAACCGTACTGGTCTGTCGGGAAAATTTCGTTCGTGACGGATGTGATCATCATTCTTCTGGGTGGATTTCTGCTTCGGGATGTGGATGGAATTATCTACGGAATGATTGTAAGTTTTCTGCTGGCAATCGTGGTCGACAAGCTGATGTACGGCATCAATTCCGGAAAGATGACACTTGTCGTGACGGAGCATGGAAAGGAGATCTGCGATGTGATCGATTCCTGCTGCGGCCGCGGCTCTACGATATTACAGGGACAGGGCGGTTACCGCTGTGACAACAAACAGATTGTGATGTGCGTGTGCAACAACAAAGAGATGTATCTGCTGCAGCATGCCATCAAGGAGGCAGACCCGGCATCCTTTATGATTATATTAGAGTCCAATGAAGTGCATGGAGAGGGCTTCCGCACCATCAGGATCGGAGAGGGTGAGACGCAGGCAAAAAACAGCGCGGTTTGATTCCATAGGAAATTTGTGCTATAATCTTATTTTATGGTATAAAAGTAAGTAAGAAAGAATCAGTCGGGAGAGAGAACATGCAGAGTTTAGAGACACTGACAGAACGGGATTTTGATAGCGTATGGGAGATTATGGAGGAGAGTTTTCCGCGGGACGAGAGACGATCCAGAGAGGCGCAGAGAAAGATACTGGATGTCTCCTGGTATCACTTGTACGGGTACCGTGCACACGGGGAACTGATGGCGTTTCTGGCAGTGTGGGAGTTTGATACATTCCTGTTTGTGGAGCATTTTGCTGTGAGGAAATCATGCCGAAACGGCGGACTTGGAGCGGTACTTCTGACACAGCTGACAGCGCAGTGCAGAAGACCGGTTATACTGGAGGTGGAACTGCCGACCGGTGAACTGGAAGCCAGACGGATTGCATTTTATGAGAGAAACGGATTTGTGATGAATCCGTTTGAGTATATGCAGCCAGCGATGGGAGAGGACAGGCATGCCATCCCGCTTCGGATTATGTCTTATCCGAAGCGGCTTGTGGCGGATGAATTTGAGACCATGCGGGATGTGCTGTATTGTCATGTCTATCGGCAGAAATAGTGCTATGGACAGAATGGCAGATCGACGGTAAGTGTTACCGGACAGTGATCGGAGCCGGTGACATCGGTGAGAATTCCTGCATCCACAAGACGGTCATCGAGTGCAGATGAGGTGATGAAGTAGTCGATACGCCATCCGGCATTCTTCTCTCTGGCGTGAAAGCGGTAGGACCACCAGGAGTAGATGCCCTCGGTATCCGGATAAAAATGGCGGAACGTATCGGTGAAGCCGGCGGATAAAAGAGCCGTCATTTTGGCGCGCTCCTCGTCGGTAAAACCGGCGTTTTTCCGGTTGGTTTTCGGATTCTTAAGGTCGATCTCCTCGTGGGCGACATTGAGATCACCACAGAGAATCAGCGGCTTGTTTTGGTCAAGACCTTTTAGATATGAGAGAAATGCATCTTCCCACTCCATGCGGTAGGAAAGCCTTGCCAATTCATTCTGGGAATTCGGCGTGTAGCAGGTAACCATATAAAAAGCCGGGAATTCCAGCGTAATCACACGTCCCTCGGTATCGTGCTGTGGAATGCCGATGCCGTAATGCACCGACAGAGGTTCCTTTCTGGTAAAAATGGCGGTGCCGGAGTAGCCCTTTTTCTGCGCATAAT
>OGGJ01003411.1_pt1 | contig 10009 bp, 6 predicted proteins | sample 1571071 | NCBI WGS metagenome assembly OGGJ01 (sample SAMEA2581954, study PRJEB24529) | metagenome | biome: Human gut stool | place: China | collected 2011
AGCAGCCGTCCGGGGACACCAGCACGCTGGTCATCATGGGCAGGGAGCCGGAGGCCGCGGCGACCAGGTCGCTCATCACGTCGCCGTCGTAGTTCTTGCAGGCCCAGACGATGCCGCCCTTGCTGCGGAGGACCTTGGCCGCGATATCGTCGATGAGCGCATAGCGGTAGTGAAGCCCCGCCTGTTCAAAGGCGGCCTTGTACTCCTCGTCATAGACCTGCTGGAACAGCAGCTTGAAGGTCTGGTCATAGTCCTTGGAGATGGTGTCCTTTGCGCCGAACCACACATCCTGCCCCACGGACAGGGCGTAGGTGAAGCAGCAGCGGGCGAAGGAGAGGATGGAGGCGTCCCGGTTGTGCATGGCCTGCACCACGCCGGGGCCCTTAAAGTCGAACACCGTCTGGCGGCTCAGCTCCCGGCCGCTTTCATCGGTGAACACCAGCTCCGCCTTTCCGGCACCGGGTACGCGGTATTCCACCGCCTTGTACAGGTCGCCGTAGGCGTGGCGGGCGATGGTGACAGGCTTCTCCCAGCAGGTCACCACAGGCTTGACCCGCTTCAGCAGGATGGGTGCGCGGAACACGGTGCCGTCCAGCGCCGCCCGGATGGTGGCGTTGGGGGACTTCCACAGCTGGGTCAGGCCGTACTCCTCCTGCCGCTGCAGGTTGGGGGTGATGGTGGCGCACTTCACGCCGATCTTCAGACGCTTGATGGCCTCCGCTGCCTGTGCGGTGACGGCATCTGCCGTCTCCTCCCGGTGGGGCAGGGACAGGTCGTAGTATTCGGTGTTCAGGTCCACGAAGGGCTTAATAAGTGTGTCCTTTATCATGCCCCACAGCACATGGGTCATCTCATCGCCGTCCAGTTCGGCGATGGGGACAGGCATTTTGATCTTTTCCATTCAGTTCACCGCCTTTGCCGCGTAATAGTTGATGAGGCACCCGCGCAGCAGCAGCTCGCGCTCCTCCGCGTTGGTGTTTTTCAGATAGAGGAGGAGGTCCGTTTTCCTGCCGTCATGCAGCAGTACCGCGGGAAATTCCTCGTCGCCCCGGGCCACCTTCTCCCGCACCTCCGGGACGTAGATAAAGTCGCCGGGTGCGCCGTCAAAGCTGTCGTCCGCCGCCAGTGTAAAAGGCAGCAGGCCCCAGTTGACGCAGTTGGAGCGATAGCGCTTGGTGGCGAATTCATAGCAGATGTTGGCGCTGCCGCCCAGCACCCGCTGGCAGGAGGCCGCCTGCTCCCGGGCAGAGCCGTCGCCGGGCTTGTTGGCAAAGATAACGGAGCCGATGTGCAGCCGGGACAGACTGCGCGTATCCAGACCCAATGCGTGCAGCGTATCCGCCAGCACCGCCGGTACCTCACCTGCGGTCCGGGTGCTTTCCAGCGCCGCCGCGGCCTTGGCCCGGGGCACATAGTCCGGGTCGCGGCGGGACAGGGTGAACTGCGCCAGCTTCATGGGGTTGGAACGGTAGGAGGACGTCTCGCCGGAGGGGATGAGCTCGTCGGTGGTGGTGACCTCATCCCGCAGAACGGAGGCCACCTGTAGGAGCAGATCATCGGATAGGGCGGGGATGGCGGGCCATTCGGCGATGTTGGGGCCGTATTGCAGCGGGGCGTCCGGCTGGGGGTGGCCGAAGCCGCGGTAGACCCGCTTGTCGTACACGGAGGCGTCGAACCGGCGCTCCGCGGGAGAGGGAGCGTCGTAGTCCACATCCGCCGCAGAGGTGAGCACACCGTGGTTCCGCGCGGTGGCGGCAATGGAACGGGCGTCCATGAGGATCACGCCGGACAGCTGGCCGTCGCCGGGCTTGGAGCCCTCGCGGTTGGGGAAATTCCGGGTGGTGTGGCGGATGGATAGGGCATCGTTGGCGGGCACATCGCCCGCACCGAAGCAGGGGCCGCAGAAGCAGGGCTTGCACACCGCGCCGGCGCGCAGCAGCCGGGCGGACACACCGTTTTCCACCAGCTCCAGCTCCACGGGGACGGAGGGGGGATACACGGAGAAGTCAAAATTCCCGCTGCCTACGTCGCAGCCGTCCAGGATGGCAGCCGCCTCGGCGATGTTGTCATACAGGCCGCCGGCACATCCGGCGATGACGCCCTGCTCTACATGGAGCTTGCCGCCCTTTACCTTGTCGGTGAGATGCAGCTGCACCTTGCCGCCGAACTGGTCGGCGGCCCGCTTCTCTACCTCGCGCAGGATGTCGCCGGGGTCGGCGATCAGCTCCCGCAGCGTCACCGCCTCGGAGGGGTGGAAGGGCAGGGCGGCCATGGGCTCAATGGCGGACAGGTCCAGCTCGATAAGGCCGTCATAGTACGCGCCGTCCTCGGGATGCAGGGGTGCATAGTCCTCCGCCCGGCCGTGCAGCGCCAGATAGTCCCGCACGGCGCCGTCCGTCTCCCAGATGGAGGTCAGGCAGGCCGTCTCGGTGGTCATGACGTCGATGCCGATGCGGTAGTCCATGCTGAGACGGCCGATGCCATCCCCCACGAACTCCAGCACCTTATTTTTCACAAAGCCGTTTTTATACACCGCGCCGCACAGGGCGATGGCCACATCGTGGGGGCCCACGCCGTGGCGGGGCCTGCCGGTGACGTGCACCAGGATCACCTGGGGCGCTGCCAGGTCGTAGGTGTTACGCAGCAGCTGCTTGACGATCTCACCGCCGCCCTCGCCTACGCCCAGGGTGCCCAGCGCGCCGTAGCGGGTGTGGCTGTCGGAACCGAGAACCATTTTGCCGCAGCCGGCCAGCATTTCCCGGGCATACTGGTGGATGACCGCCTGGTTGGCGGGCACATAGTCGCCGCCGTATTTCACCGCGGCGGACAGACCGAAGGCGTGGTCGTCGGCGTTGATGGTGCCGCCCACGGCACACAGGCTGTTGTGGCAGTTGGTGAGCACATAGGGCACCGGGAACTCCGTCAGACCGCTGGCCTTGGCGGTCTGGATCACGCCCACATAGGTGATATCGTGGGAGATGAGACTGTCGAACGTCAGGTGCAGCAGGCCGTCGCCGCTGCCGGTGTTGTGGGCGCGGAGGATGCGGCAGGCCATGGTCTTCTCCCGGGCTGCCGCCATGGCGGGTGTGGCCTCACGGACGGCGCCGCCGGTCCAGAGGACGGGGGAGTCGTGCAGCTTGATCATAGGATAGCACCCCTTTCGGGAAATCAGAGTGTCGGGCACAGGCGGCCCGTGCAATAATGTAGTCAGTATAGCACGATGATGGAAAAATGCAAGAGGAAAATCAAGAAAATTGCAAGTTTGAAATTTGCGTTTTGCAAAAAGCTCGAGTTCTGACGGATAAATTTGCGTTAAAATAAAAAATTTTGAAATTTTAAAATTTTGCTCTTGCAAAATGAAAGCGGCGGACGTATAATCACCCATGAAACAACGTACCGCCCTGCGGCGAAAGGAGAAACCGATATGACCGAGAAAGACGCCACGATTTTAAAACAGTATACCAATCCTCTGAGCCGCAGCATCCAGGAGCAGTACGCCATCAGCCCGGATCACTACCGGGGCGATATAAAGCTGGGCCTGCGGAATAACGATGGCACGGGCGTTTTGGTGGGTGTGTCCAAGGTGGGCAGTGTTCAGGGCTATCTGATGCAGGACGGCCAGCGCGTTCCCGCCCCCGGCAAGCTGTACTACCGCGGCATCGAGCTCACCGACATCGTGGAGGCCCACCGCAAGGCCGGCACCTTCGGCTTCGAGGAGGTAGCCTACCTGCTGCTGATGGGTTATCTGCCCTCCAAGAGCGAGTTGGCCTACTTCGACAAGATCATGAACCAGGCCCGCAAGCTGCCCGAGGGCTTCACCGAGGGCATGATCATGCGGCACCCCAGCCACAATATCATGAACGAACTGGCTCGCAGCGTGCTGAGCCTGTATTCCTACGATCCGGACCCGGACAACACCTCCATCGACAATATGCTGCTGCAGTCCGTCAAGCTCGTTGGCTATTTCCCGTCCATTGTGGCCAATGCCTACGCGGTGCAGCGCCACTATTTCCACGGCGACTCCCTGCATATCCACTTCCCGGTGCCGGAGCTGTCCACGGCGGAGAACTTCCTCCGCATGATGCGCCCGGACAAGAGCTACACCGATGAGGAGGCCCATCTGCTGGACATGATGCTCATGGTCCACGCGGAGCACGGCGGCGGCAACAACTCCACCTTCGTCTGCCGTGCCATGTCCTCCAGCGGCACGGACACCTACAGCGCCATTGCCGGGGCTGTCGGCTCCCTGAAGGGGCCCCTCCACGGCGGCGCCAACGCCAAGGTCATGGAGATGTTCCGCTATATCAAGGAGAATGTGGATCCCCACGACGACGGCTCCATCAAGGACTACCTGAACAAGCTGCTGGACGGCCAGGCGGGCGATCGGTCCGGCAAGATCTACGGCCTGGGCCACGCGGTGTACACCATGTCTGATCCCCGCGCCGTGCTGCTGAAGAAGTACGCCCAGCGCATGGCGGAGCTGAAGGGCTACGCCGACGACTTCGCCCTGCTGCAGAAGGTGGAGGAGCTGGGCCTGCCCATGGTCATGGAGCGCAAGCACAGCGACACGCCCATGTGCGCCAATGTGGATATGTACTCCGGCCTGGTGTATGCCATGTTGGGCATCCCTGAGGAGGTGTTCACGCCGCTGTTCGCCTCCGCCCGTATTGCCGGCTGGTGCGCCAACCGCATCGAGGAGGTGGTCACCTGCCACCGGATCATGCGCCCGGCCTACCGTGCCGTCACCACCCATGAGGCGTATATCCCTATGGATCAGCGCGGCGAGCATCTGCACCTGTCCGCGGCGGACTGATACAAGAAAAGAGCCGTCCCCATGGGGGACGGCTCTTTTTTACAGGACCAGGTTTTCGTCGGTGATCTCGCCCTTGCAGACCACATTGGTGGGGCCGGTCAGATACAGGTCGGTGACGCGGCCGGCCGCGTTCCGTTCCGCGTCCACATACAGCGTGCCGCCGGTCATGTCTACCCGCACATGCTTGCCGGAGACCTTTCCCAGCAGCGTCAGCACCGTCACCACGGAGCCGGTGCCTGTGCCGCAGGCGTAGGTAAAATCCTCCACCCCGCGCTCATAGGTGCGCTCGTACACATGGTCCGGGCCGATGATCTCATAAAAGTTCACGTTGGCGCCCTTGGGGAAATCCGGATAGTGCCGCAGGGTCCGGCCCAGCCGGAGCAGCGCCGCCGCGTCATAGTCTCTCAAGCCGGCGATGGGTACCGCCGCGTGGGGGATGCCGGGGTCGCCCAGCTCCACATAGGCGCAGTCATAGGTGATGCCGTCCACCTCCAACCTGCCGTCCAGCCGCAGATGGCAGGGATCGTTGAGCCGTATGCGGTAGAGCCGTTTGCCCATTCGCCAGCCCGTCACAAGACCGGCGGTGGTCTCTACCCGCTGCGTCTCACCGGCTAGGCCGTTTTCATAGCCGTAGCGGCAGATGCACCGCGCGCCGTTGCCGCACATCTCACCCATGGAGCCGTCGGAGTTGAAGAACAGCATTTTGTAGTCGCCGCCACAGGTGGGGGGCTTCACCACCATGAAGCCGTCTGCGCCGATGGACATATGCCTCTCACACAGGACGCGGACGATCTCCGGCCACCTGTTCTCGGGGATGGCGTTCCGACGGTCGTCCACCACGATAAAATCATTGCCTGCCCCGTTCATCTTCCAGAATTCCATGATAGCCCTCCCTCGCGGTATTTTCTGCCATTGTACAGGGAACTGCCGCCATTGTCAAATACGCTGTCCCTATCGCCCGCGCCAAAAAGAAAAGCCACCCTTTAGGGTGGCTTTTCCGTGACTGCCCACAGGTTTTGTTGTCCGTACTTCCACATACCGCAAGGAAGGGGGAGTGTGAGGGGGAAACCTTTGCGGGTTTCCCCACTCGCGTTCAGTCATCCGCCCGCAGGCGACCACTTTTGCACAGCAAAAGTGCCGCACCAAAAAAGAAGAGGCACACGTTCGTGTGTCTCTTCTTTTTTGGTGCGAGCGATGGGACTTGAACCCACACGACCTTACGGACACAAGCACCTCAAGCTTGCCTGTCTGCCGATTCCAGCACGCTCGCGGACAAGATACCTGACTATTATAGCAAAACCGGGCAGTTTGTCAAGTACCGGAGGAAAATTCGCCTGCCGCAGATAAAAAAGACCGCCTTTCGGCGGTCTTTTTCCTGTATTCCTATGTGCTTACTCGTTGCCGGGGAAACTGGGGATGGTGGCGAAGCCCCGCTGCAGGTCCTCGTCGGTGGGGATGACGTCGCTCATCGCGCCATCGTTGTACTTGCCGTAGGCCACCATGTCGAAGTAGCCGGTGCCGGTCAGGCCGATGACGATATTCTTGGCCTCGTTGTTCTCCTTGCACTTCACCGCCTCGTCAATGGCCGCGCGGATGGCGTGGCTGCTTTCCGGCGCGGGCAGGATGCCCTCGCAGCGGGCGAACAGCTCCGCCGCCTCGAACACGGCGGTCTGCTCCACGCTGCGAGCTTCCAGCATGCCGTCGTGGTACAGCTGGCTGACGATGCTGCTCATGCCGTGATACCGCAGGCCGCCGGCGTGGTTGGCGGAGGGGATAAAGCCGTTGCCCAGGGTGTACATCTTGGCCATGGGGCAGATCTTGCCGGTGTCGCAGAAGTCGTATTTGAACACGCCACGGGTCAGGCTGGGGCAGGAGGCCGGCTCCACGGCGATGATCTTATAGTCTGCCTCACCGCGGAGCATCTCGCCCACGAAGGGGGAGATCAGGCCGCCCAGATTGGAGCCGCCGCCGGCGCAGCCGATAATGATGTCCGGCTTGATGCCGTATTTATCCAGCGCCGCCTTCGTCTCCAGACCGATGACGGACTGGTGCAGCAGCACCTGATTCAGCACACTGCCCAGCACATAGCGGGTGTTGGGCGTGGAAGCGGCGCACTCCACGGCCTCACTGATGGCGCAGCCCAGAGAGCCGGTGGTGTCGGGGAACTCCGCCAGGATCTTGCGGCCTACCTCGGTGGTCAGGGAGGGAGAGGGGGTCACGTCCGCGCCGTAGGTCCGCATGACCTCACGGCGGAAGGGCTTTTGCTCATAGGAGCACTTCACCATGAACACATGGCAGTCCAACCCCAGATAGGCGCAGGCCATGCTCAGCGCCGTGCCCCACTGACCGGCGCCGGTCTCGGTGGTCACGCCGGTGAGCCCCTGCTCCTTGGCGTAGTAGGCCTGGGCGATGGCGGAGTTCAGCTTGTGGCTGCCGGAGGTGTTGTTTCCCTCGAACTTGTAGTAGATGTGCGCCGGGGTACCCAGCTTATCCTCCAGGCAGTAGGCACGCACCAGGGGAGAGGGACGGTACATTTTATAGAAATTCCGCACGTCCTCGGGGATGGGGATATAAGGGGTATGGTCGTCCATCTCCTGCTTTACCAGCTCGGCGCAGAACACGTGGCCCATCTCCTCGGCCGTCATGGGCTGGAGGGTACCGGGGTTCAGCAGGGGCGCCGGTTTGTTTTTCATATCCGCGCGGACATTGTACCAATACCGGGGCATCTCGTCCTCAGAGAGATAGATCTTGTAGGGAATGCCGCGGTTTTTCAGTTCTTTCATGGTGTTTGTCTCCTTCCAGTATTGGTCAGCGCGGTACGCTGTGTTACGCAAAATAGTCGATCTGCATGGCGTGCTTGACCTTGGCCAAGGTATCGGCCGCAGCGGCCTGCGCCGCCTGGGTGCCCTGCCGCAGCACGTCCATCACATAGCCGGGGTCCTTTTCCAGCTCCTCGCGGCGGTTACGGATAGGCTCCAGCGTCTCCTGCAGGACGTTGTTCAGGAACTTCTTGACCTTCACATCGCCCAGGCCGCCCCGCTGATAGTGGGCCTTCAGCTCGTCCAGATTGGCGTAGTCCGGCAGGTATTTGGCAAAGTGCTCATCATTGCAGAAGGCGTCCAGATACATGAACACCGGGTTGCCCTCGGTCTGGCCGGGGTCGCTGACCTGCAGGTGGTTGGGGTCGGTGAACATCCCCATGACCTTGGTGCGGATGTCCTCCGGTTTGTCGGCCAGATAGATGCAGTTGCCCAGGGATTTGCTCATCTTTGCCTTGCCGTCGGTGCCGGGCAGACGCAGGCAGGCCTCGTTGTCCGGCAGCAGGGCCGTGGGCTCCACCAGCGTCTCGCCGTACAGCTCATTGAAGCGGCGGACGATCTCGCGGGCCTGCTCCAGCATGGGCAGCTGGTCCTCGCCTACGGGCACGGTGTCGGCCATGAAGGCGGTGATGTCCGCCGTCTGGCTCACGGGATAGGTCAGGAAGCCCATGGGGATGCTGTGGTTAAAGCCCCGCAGCTGGATCTCCGACTTCACGGTGGGGTTGCGCTCCAGCCGGGCCAGCGTCACCAGGTTCATGTAGTAGAAGGTCAGCTCCGTCAGCTCACACACCACGGACTGGATGAACATATGGCACTTGGCGGGGTCCAGACCGCAGGCCATGTAGTCCAGCGCCACCTGGAGGATGTTCTCCCGCACCTTACCGGGGTTGTCGAAATTGTCGGTCAGGGCCTGGGCGTCGGCGATCATAAAGAACAGCTTTTCAAATTTGCCGCTGTTCTGCAGGATGACGCGGTTGCGGAGGGAGCCCACATAGTGGCCCACGTGCAGGCGGCCGGTGGGGCGGTCGCCGGTGAGGATGATCTTACCCATAATCGTGATTCCTTTCTGTATGAGAAATATTTTTTCGAGACAACAAAAAAGTCTGTCCCATGGAAAATCCATGGGACAGACTGAAAATACAAGCCTGCGGTACCACCCACATTGGCGTAAAAACGCCCACTTTGCGCGCACTGTCATGCGTTCCGCCGGGATAACGGCCGCGGCTGCCGTCGGGTATTACTCGCCGGATAAGGCTTTCTCCCCGCCCTCGTAAGTCCATTCACCGCACGTTCCGCTGCTGCGCTTTCACCGATACGCGGCTCTCTGAAAGTTTCCTGTGCGATTACTCCTCTTACTCAACGGTTTTTGAAGTATGGGGTTATTGTATCACCTTTTTTGCGGATGTCAAGAAAAAATTTTATCGGACGACGCTATCTGCACAGCATTTCCAGCAGCTGCGGGGCGGTGTCCGCGATGCGTTCCGCACCGGCAATTTCCAGTTTCTCGCGGCCGCGGAACCCCCAGCTGACGGCGATCAGCGGCAGACCGGCGTTGCGGGCCGTGGCCACATCTACCTCGCTGTCGCCCACATACACGGCATTTTCCGGGCGGACGCCGAGAGCTGAAAGCGCTTGTGCCACAAGGGCTGGCGATGGTTTCGGGTCCACGCCGTCCCGCTGGCCGAGGGCCGGCATACCGGGGAAAAACTTTTCCGCCAGCGCCTTGGTGGTGGCGTCCGGCTTGTTGGAGACAACGGCGGTCTTCACACCCATTTTTTCCAGCTCCGCCAGGACCTCCGGAATGCCGGGGTACGGCGCGGTCTTTACGCAATTATGGGCCTGGTACCAGTCCTTGTAGGAGGCTAAAATCTCGTGAAACCGTTGGGGCGCAATGGGTTCGGGGATGGCGCGCTCCATGAGCTTCGCGGCGCCGTTGCCGACGAAGGCGCGTATTTCCTCGAGGGTGCGCTGCGGCCAACCATTTTCAAGCAGGATATGGTTTACAGCGTCCTGCATATCCGATAGGGTGTCTAAAAGTGTGCCGTCCATGTCGAAAAGAACGGCCTGAAAGCGGGGGCAAAGAGGGAAATTCATGTGGCAGGTTCCTTTACATTCAGGTTATTTTATGTTGCGCTTATGGTCACTTTATCTTGCTCTTAATGAAGCATTATAGCAAACTGTGAGGCACATTGCTATATGCAGTTGTCGTTTTTTTGCGGTACGGCACATTTTTGGCCGGACAGATGGGTCGGCAGGTGGGGAAGGAGGATACTGCCCGGGATCGGCAGGATACCGACGCCCCCCAGGAGGGTGATCTGCGCCTTCAGGAGCGCCGCGCCGCGGCCCACGGTGCGGCGGCTGAGGCGGCCGAAGGGCG